>Ga0256843_1002207_pt1 | contig 14416 bp, 10 predicted proteins | sample AlvinellametaG_FD_191572 | JGI IMG/M metagenome (GOLD analysis project Ga0256843, IMG submission 191572) | Pompeii worm associated microbial communities from hydrothermal vent at the East Pacific Rise, Pacific Ocean - Alvinella | ecosystem: Host-associated > Annelida > Integument > Unclassified ... | reverse complement strand
GCCTTCAAATACCGAAATCCTGCCGTGATATTATCCGACGGTGTGATTGGTCAAATGATGGAAAAAGTAGTACTTCCACCCCAAAAGAAACGATTGACAGATGAAGAAGTAGCTGAAAAATACGGCGACTGGGCAACTATCGGAAGGTTAGGCGGACGCGAGAGAAATATCATCACATCGCTTGAACTCAAACCCGAACGTCAAGAAGCACATAACCATCATTTGCAAGCCAAATACAAAAAAATCACTGAAAACGAAACCCGTTATGAAATGATTAACTGCGAAAATGCCGATTATTTATTGGTAGCTTACGGTTCCAGCGCCCGTATTTGCCAAAAAACCATTGATTTAGCAGCCGAAAAAGGCATCAAACTAGGTTTACTTCGTCCGATTACCCTTTGGCCTTTCCCCAGTGATATTATTGCCGAACTCGGCAAAAAAGTAAAAGGTATCCTCAGCGTAGAAATGAGTGCCGGACAAATGGTAGAAGACGTAAAACTAGCCGTAAACGGTGCAGTTGAGGTAAAACATTACGGTCGTTTTGGCGGTATGATTCCTTCACCCGATGAAGTATTGGAAGCCTTGGAAAATAACTTTATTAAAGCATAAGCATTATGACAGATCAAAATATAACCCCCGAAAAAATAATCAAAACCGGTGAAGTCGTCTTTAAAAAAACCAAATTGATGACTGATAATACACTCTCCTACTGCCCGGGATGTGGACATGGTGTTGCTCACCGTCTAACCATGGAAGTGATAGACGAGATGGGCTTAATGGAAGAAACCATCGGTATTGCACCGGTAGGATGTTCCGTTTTAGCCTATGACTTTATGAATGTAGACATGACACAAGCCGCTCACGGTAGAGCGCCTGCTGTAGCTACGGGAATTAAACGGGTTTATCCCAATAAAACCGTATTTACCTATCAAGGAGACGGCGACTTGGCAGCCATCGGTACAGCGGAAACTATTCACGCTTGTAACCGTGGCGAAAATATCACTATTATCTTTATCAATAACGGTATTTACGGAATGACCGGTGGCCAAATGGCTCCCACTACCCTTCCCGATATGAAATCATCCACATCACCTTACGGTAGAGATGTGCATATGATGGGATATCCCCTGAAAATTACCGAATTGGTAGCCATGCTTCCCGGAACAACCTATGTAACCCGTCAAGCCGTGCATACACCGGTATTGGTACGTAAAGCTAAAAAAGCAATTAGAAAAGCCTTTGAATTGCAACAGCAGAAAAAAGGAACCACTTTTGTAGAAATCGTAAGTAACTGTAATTCCGGTTGGAAAATGTCACCGGTTAAATCTAATGAATGGTTGGAAGAAAATATGATTCCTTACTATCCACTTGGTGACATTAAAAAACCTTAATCTCTAAAAAAATTAAAACTATGAACGAAGAAATAATTATAGCAGGTTTTGGCGGACAAGGAGTTTTATCTATGGGAAAAATCCTAGCCTATTCCGGTATTATGGAAGACAAAGAAGTGAGTTGGATGCCTTCTTATGGTCCTGAAATGCGCGGTGGGACAGCGAATGTTACCGTTATCATCAGCGACGAACGTATCAGTTCTCCTGTTTTGCAAAACTTTGACACGGCCATCATCCTCAATCAACAATCTATGGATAAATTTGAGCCAACTGTAAAACCGGGAGGTTTGTTGTTATATGACCCCAACGGTATTATCAAACCGCCTACCCGCAAAGACATCAATATCTATATGATTGAAGGTGCCAAAGAAGCCAGTAAACTCAAAAACACCAAAACTTTTAACATGATTGTTTTGGGTGCTTACTTGAAAATCAAACCGATTGTTAAATTGGAAAGCGTTATCAAAGGATTGAAAAAATCCTTGCCCGAACGTCACCATCATTTGATTCCGCTTAACGAAGAAGCTATCGGAATCGGTATGGAAAAAGTACAGAAAGTACAAGTGCTCGACAAATCGATGTCTTGATAGCCTTGTCATTCCGAAGCGATAGCTAGAAATATAATATCAAACAACGAAAACTCCCCCGCTCAAAAAGCGGGGTTTGTTTATAAAAAAAATAAATACATCTTTTTTTATTAAACTGACTTGTATAATTCACATTCTTTTAATATCGGATAAGTTAAAATTATATCTATCCGATATTAAGAAAAAAATCCGTACCTTTGCCGGTAAATAAATGTTATGTGGAAAATTGATTTGACATACCGGCATAAAATGCAAGCAAACTTTGAACGTATTTACGAAAAGCGAGACTTTTTGAATCGTCAAAGACCTTTGCCGGCTATTGCCGTGCAAAAAATCAAAGATGCCTTGAGCATTGAATGGACATACAACTCCAACAGTATCGAAGGCAATTCCATGACCTTGCAAGAAACTTACGTCATTATCAACGATGGCATGACCGTTAAAGGCAAATCGCTACGCGAACATTTTGAAGTCAACAACCACCACAAAGCGCTACAATATTTATATGAATTAGCCGGTAAAAAACAAGATTTGACTGCCGGCACGGTTTTAGATATCCACCGGTTTATCTTGAACAATATCGAAGATTTATACGCCGGACGTTTGCGCAATGCCGGTGTACGCATCCAAGGTGCCAATTTTGTGCCACCCAATGCCCGTAAAGTCTCCGAATTGTTAGATGAGCTAATTGATTTTATCCAAGCAAATCCCTTACAGCTCAACAGTTTGGAATTAGCCACCGTTCTACACCACAAACTGGTGTGGATTCACCCCTTTTTTGACGGAAACGGCAGAACTGCCCGCCTGGTAATGAACCTCATTTTGTTACAAGACGGCTTCCCCCCTGCCATTATCCTGCGAAACGACCGCGCCAAATACTACGATGCACTCAACAAAGCCAACAACGGAAATTATCTAAAACTTATGCTCCTAATGGCGCAAGCCGTAGAACGCTCATTGAATATTTACCTCAATGCTTTACCCGGAAATGACGATGAATACACCGAAATTTCAAGTATCGTTAAAGAACCGGAGATCGTTTACGGACAAGAATACCTCAGTCTATTGGCTCGCCAAGGTAAAATTGATGCCTACAAAGAAGGCAGAAACTGGTTAACAACTAAAAAAGCCGTCTTAGATTATATCGAACATCGTCAACGAAAAAGAAAGTTGTAAAAAACCTAAATTCAGAGTAAAAAAATCGACACTAGGAGTATATCGCTAACAATACATCTAAAAACTACCCTTTTGGGGTAGTGTATATGACTAAAACCACCCCAAAAGGTGGGATGAATATCAGCTCAAATCACCTACTTTTATCCAAATTTAAAACTTAAAATATACATTATGAAAAACTTATTAAAAACATTATTTGTAACACTTATTTTATTGGGTATAACCTCCTGTGAAAAAAATGATAGTACTGAAGATGCTTCACAAAACTCTGAATGTATTTTAGATTTTGTTGATTTAAACACATATTTTGGATCAGCCATATACATTGATTTTATTGATGATAATAATGGCTGGATTATAGGCAAACAGTATTCTCCAATAAAATATGTATTGATAAATACTTCTGACGGTGGAAATACATGGTCAATTGTCGATGATGATTTTCAATTAGACTTTGACAACGGATTTGTTAGTGGCGAAGCCTTACAATTTGTAACACCTACCAATGGATTTAAAAAATTACATAATCCAACAACACCGGATAAACTTCGAATACAATTCACTACCGATAAAGGAGCAACTTGGAATGATATAACCAACCCATTCTTTGATGTAAATAATAATCCTGAAGATATTTCTTGGGCAGAAACATTCGCTTCAAATGGTATGGAAACAATCGTATTTGGGAAGAACGATTATGACATCTTTATCATAAAAATAGATAATAATACAATGCAACTTACTTATTCTAATAGAATAGACCAAAATACTTATCCGGTTATTATTGAAGAGCACGCAGGAATAGGATATCATTTTGCTGCAGACAATACAATTACTGCAGTAGTTACCGAAAGCAGCAATTACAGTGGCGACGTAAAAATTGCTCAATCGACTGATTTAGGGACAACTTGGACAATCACCAGTAATGTTTTAGACGAAGGTCAATTCATTTCCAGCACTTGGCCTGATGACAATGTTGGTTTTGTTGCTGTCGGGTTTTATTCGGGTGCTCAAAATATCTATAAAACTACTGATGGAGGAACAAATTGGGAAGCTCTACCCAATAGTTCGCAGTTACCCGGCTTTCAAATGATACGTTTTGCTGATGAAAACAATGGCATCGGCATTACCGATTTCGATTTTTATACGACTAATGATGGTGGTTCATCATGGAAACAAATCACTTGCAAAGACACAAATGGCTATGATTACGGTGCCGGATTTGACGAAGTAATATCTTATCCAAGTGTCAATAACGGTTGGGTTTCAGGAAGAAATAAAAATATTAACAAAATTGGTATTTTTCACTATACCGGGAATTAATAAGACTACGGACTGAAAAAAGTATAGTTTATTAATAAATAATATTCATCTATTTTTAGCCAAGCGTTTGACTTGCGGTTAGGAGCTGTAATCATATAGTTTCGAACTTTAAATAATTTTAATATGCTGAAAACAAAATCCTCTAAAGTTCTCCGTTTTAAGTCTGTTCAAACCAAATAAAGAATCGTAAAAGTAAGCTAAATATTCAACATAAAGCTTAAATATACTAAAAAGAATAGTATATTTGCAAAAAATCATAATAATATGACAAATATCAGGAAAGCTGTGTTGGACCAGACATTTGATTTTGAAAGTTTTAAATTTGAACTCTTAAAAGATTACCGCTTAGCAAATGTCAGCCGTTTTATGAGCATTGAAGGACGAAAAGAAGTTTTGTCCGGCAGAGGAAGTTTTGGTATTTTCGGTGATGGAAAAGAACTGCCTCAACTGGCTTGGGCCAAAGTCTTTCAAAACGGAGATTTTCGTTCCGGTTATTATCGTGATCAAACTTTTATGATGGCGATTGACCAACTGACTCCCGAACAATTTTTTGCTTCACTCTACGGACATGCTGATATCCACTACGAACCCCATTCCGGAGGAAGACAGATGAATAATCATTTCAGCACCCACAGTTTGGATGAAAACGGAGAATGGAAAGCTATTGTCAAACAAAAAAACAGTAGTCCCGATATTTCATCAACCGGTGGTCAAATGACTCGCTTGCTGGGATTGGCACAAGCCTCCAAATTATACAGGAATTTAGATAAACTTCCTGAAAATGCTTCTCTATTTTCGAATAATGGAAATGAAGTTGCTTGGGGTACCATTGGCAATGCCAGTACTTCCGAAGGACAATTTTGGGAAACTATTAATGCAGCCGGTGTATTACAAGTACCAATGGTTATCAGCATTTGGGATGATGAATTCGGCATATCCGTACCGGCAAAATATCATACTACCAAAGAGGATATCTCAGCGGTTTTATCCGGTTTTCAACGTGAAGAAAACACAAATGGTTTTGAAATATTCAAGGTAAAAGCATGGGACTATCCTGCTCTTATTGAAACTTATGCAAAAGCCGAAAAAATTGCTCGGAAAGAACATATTCCTGTTTTGATCCATGTTCAAGAATGCACCCAGCCCTTGGGACATTCAACATCCGGTTCACATGAACGTTACAAAACGCCCGAACGTTTACAATGGGAAAAAGATTATGATGGCATCAAAAAAATGCGTGAATGGCTTATTTCCAGCGGAATTGCTGATGTAGAAAGCTTAGACGAAATTGAAAAAGAAGCCAAAAAGCAAGTCAAAGAAGCCCGCAAAAAAGCATGGTCGGATTACACGGCACCTATGAAAGCCGAAAAAATGGATTTGATTAAAATTTTGGATGCATGTATCAAAGAAAGTCAAAACAAAAAAGATATTTTGACACGACGTAATTACTTGGCAAAAATCAAAGAACCCAAAAGAGCTGATATACTTGAAACCGCCCGGAAAACTTTGTGGTTATTAAAAAATGAACAGATTAAAACTAAAAAAACACTTCAAGATTGGATAAAAAATTACCAATCAATCATCCAACCCAAATACAGCAAATATTTATATAGTGAAAGTAAATATAAAGCTAGCAAGGTTTTGTCAGTACCTGTTCAATATGAAGATAATGCTCCGATGGTAGACGGCAGAATTGTTTTACGGGATAACTTTATCAAACTATTTGAACAACATCCCGAATTATTGGTTTTTGGAGAAGACAGTGGTAAAATCGGTGATGTCAATCAAGGATTGGAAGGTTTACAAGAACGATTTGGCAAAATGCGTGTATCTGATACCGGAATTCGTGAAGCCAGTATTGTAGGTCAAGGTATTGGATTGGCTCTGCGTGGTTTTCGCCCTATTGCAGAAATTCAATATCTTGATTATTTGTTGTATGGTTTACAAACCTTAAGTGATGATTTGGCAACATTGCATTATAGAAGTCATGGTCGCCAAAAAGCTCCGGCAATTATTCGTACCCGGGGACATCGATTGGAAGGTATTTGGCATTCAGGCTCACAAATGAGCGCCTTATTAAGTTTACTTAGAGGAATAAATATTTTAGTACCAAGAAATTTAACACAAGCAGCAGGATTTTACAACACTGTATTGGAAAGTGACGAACCTGCCTTGATTATAGAAACCCTCAATGGATATCGTTTAAAAGAAAAGATGCCGTCAAATCTCGGAAAATTTAAAATTCCGGTAGGAAAGATTGAAATAATGAAAACAGGAAATGATATCACTCTGGTTTCTTATGGATCTACGTTGCGTTTGGTACAACAAGCTGCCAAAGAATTACAAGAAATAGGAATTGATGCAGAAGTAATTGATATCCAAAGTTTAATTCCTTTTGACACCACTCATGAAATAGTCAAAAGCCTGAAAAAAACCAATCGAATCTTAGTAATAGATGAAGATGTCCCCGGTGGCGCTTCCTCATATATCATGAATAAAGTTTTAGGAGAACAACAAGGCTGGAAATACCTGGATAGTCAACCTCAAACCTTAACAGCTAAAGAACATCGTCCGGCTTATGGACATGACGGCGATTATTTTTCAAAACCGTCGATTGAAGATATCTTTGAAAAAGTTTATGATATTATGCATGAAGCTAATCCCGGTAAATATCCCGGTTTGTACGATTAAAAATTAATTTTCTTCGTGGTGTTCATATAATTCATCCCATAGAGAATTATCTGAACTATGACGTCCATGATCAAAATTTTCATATAATTCAAATTCCTCTTCGGAAGGTTTTTTCTTACCAAACCACAGGCCTATCATCATTAAAATAGCAGAACCCAATATGACAAATGAAATGACTTCTTTACTAAAATAAGGAATTTTATATTCTTGCGGAATTTTATAAAACAACAAAATAGTTATCAATCCTCGAGGAGCCATAAACACTTCAGGAAAAAGGGATTCTCCTTTGAAAAAAACTTTTAAATTCAAATAACGCACCAAAAAAGTTAATAACAAAATAAAGGTACCGATTATAAAAACATTTTCATAAAAAATACCTTCTATATTTATTGTCATACCAAAAAGTACAAAGAAAAATGTTCGAATTAAAAATGCCGTTTCAAAAGTTATTAACTTAAATTGCTCTTTAACCAATAAAATTTCTTTTTCTTTAAAAATCCGTTTTAATCTACCTTTAAAAAAAATAGTATAATTTTCCAGCATCAAACCAAATATCAATATTAATATCAAACTGGAAAGATGCATAATTTTTCCCAAAATAAATAAGGCTGTTAAAATAGATAAAAACAAAAAGAACTTTATTTTAGTCTTGATATTTTGAAACATAAAAATTAATATATATCCGGCTATTAAAGATACAAAAACTGTGGCCAGTAAACCTCCTCCTACTTTTGCAACCAGATTTCCACCTCCTTGATGTAACATCAATACAATATCAAAAGCTATAATACCCAATATATCGCTAAAAGTTGATTCATAAATTAAAAATTCCTTTTTATCTTCATCCAAAAAATGCACGCTGGGAATTACAATTGCACTACTCACTACTGACAAAGGAAGAGCATTGATATAGGCAGTATAAAAATCATGTGTTAAACCCATACTGTAAATCAAATATGCAATGGCAAATGAAGTTCCTACTAAAATCAATAATGCAGTAGTGAAAGCTTTTATGATCAAAGGACGTTTTTTTCGGGTAATTTTTAAATCTAAGGCTGCTTCCAATACAATTAAAAGTAAACCTACCAAGCCCAACACATTAACGGTAGCTTGTAATTCCGGCAAATTAAACCCGTAAGATTCAGCTGCTTTATTTAGTATTATTCCTGTTGACAACAATAGTAATACCGATGGAACTTTAATTTTTTTCGAAATAATATCAAAAAAATATGATAGTATTACTAAAAGGCTGACGACTAAAATAAAATAATAACTGGACATAAATAATCTTTTGGCGTTAAAGATATAAAAAAAAGACATCTCCTCCTAGAAGTCAATCTTTTACGCCTAAAAAATTTAGTATTTAACAATCACAACAATGCGGTTTGAAAATCATAGACTGAGCTATTAAACTTGTATAAATAACTCGACCCAAACATTTATTCTGTGTTTAATAATACAAAAAAAGAGGCAGTCTTGAAATACTACCTCTTTTTTGTTATGTTAAAATTAATTGTGCTAATAACTCAATTATCTTGTTTAAAAATTATTTAACAAATTCTACTTCTCTTTCTTTTTCCAAAGCTAAAAATTTGGTAAAGCCCTGTTCCATCATCCATTTATCACTATACATTTTTCCCATATATCTGGAACCGTGATCCGGAAATACCAAAACAACATGACTATTTTTATCAAAAAATCCTGCTTTTTCATATAAATGTGCAGCTTCAACGGCTGCACCACTGGTATAACCGGCAAAAATACCTTCTTTTAATGCCAATTCTCTGGCTTTATAAGCGGCATTTTCGTCGGTAACTTTCATAAAATGATCAATTAAATCAAAATCTGTGGCTGTTGGTATTAAATTTTTTCCCAGACCTTCTATTCTGTATGAATAAATTTCATCCGGATCAAAAATTCCTGTTTCATGATATTTTTTTAAAGCAGATCCATAAGCATCTACACCTAAAATTTTGATGTCGGAATTTTTTTCTTTTAAATAACGGGCTATACCTGAAATAGTTCCTCCTGTAGCCGCACAAGCTATTACATGTGTTACTTTTCCTTCTGTTTGTTCCCAAATTTCAACACCCGACGAAAAATAATGGGCTTTGATATTGAGTTCGTTAAAATACTGATTAACATACAAAGAACCGGGGTTTTCTTCATGTAAGCGTTGTGCTACTGAATAATAAGACCGAGGATCTTCTGCGGGCACATCCGAGGGACAAACATAGACGTTGGCTCCCATAGTACGTAACATATTTATTTTGTCTTCTGTTGCTTTATCTTTAACGGCAAGAATAACTTTATAGCCTCTAACAGCTCCTAGCATAGCTAAACTGAACCCCGTGTTTCCGGAAGTAGTTTCAATAATCGTATCACCGGGTTTTATCAAACCCTCTTGTTCTGCTTTATCTATGATATATTTGGCTATTCTGTCTTTTACCGAATCACCCGGATTGAAAGACTCTAACTTTCCATAAAAATTTCCGGTTAATCCTTCTGTTACCTTATTTAATCGAACCATTGGGGTGTTGCCAATTAAATCAAGTACATTATCAACAATCTTGGGATTATTCTTCATAAGTATTTTTGTTTATTTATACAACATCAATCAATATTGCTGTTTAATATGCAAAAGTAATAATTTTTGTTTAATTATTCCGTTTGAAAAGTTACAAAATACATACCAAAGTCATTTTTTACCTATTTTTCAAAATTTCTGCAAGCAATTACGTTTTTTTCAAAATTTGCTTGCCTAAAATAATTAAAATAACACCGGTAATAGAAAGCAATCCTCCGATAATTTGCAAATCGGTTGGTTTTTGATGAAAGTACAGATAACTCCCCAGCAATACAAATAGCCCTTTGGTAGATGATAAAATTGATTTTCTGCTTACTTCGATATATTTGATAGCGTACAAACCGGCAATAGCCGTAAGAAAAGGTCCTAAAAAAGCACCTATCAATATGTTTTTAATAGCAGTATGCGATATTTTGAAGGACAAGCCCATCCATTTCATCACGAGGAACGAAAATAACAATAAAAACAATATCCTATTGATTGTCAGTATAATAGGAGAAAATTTCACTACATTCATTTTCATCAAAATGGAACTTATGGCAAAAAGTGAAGTAAATAATAATACATAAATACTGCCGTCGATAAACATCTCGTCCCAACGAATCCACTTGGGGTTATAACTCAATAAAAATGCAGCTGTAAGTGTAAGAAATATCCCTATAATTTCTATTTTGTTAAAACGCTCCTTCAAAATAACAAAACCCAATATCAGTACAAATACAGGACTTAAATTACCCATAAACGCCACCACTCCGGGATTTGGCATCGTACTGATAGCTTTGAAGAAAAAAGTAGTAGAAACTACTTCTAATAATCCAAATAAAATAAGTAGCACATAATCTTTACGCGTAAATTCTTTCAGCTTGCGAAAAGATTTTTGTTTGACAGCCAGTAACAAAGTCAAAATTAATCCCACCGAAAACCAATAAAATCCGAATTGCGGTAATTTAAGCTCTTGTAAAGCCGCCTTGCTGAAAATATAGACATTCGACATCGCCAAAACAGCGATAAAGGTCAAAATATAACCTTTGGTTTTATCGGGAAGAGATTGCCATATTTTTTTCATCTGAAAAATTAATGTGCAAATTTACATTAATTTTTCGGTTTGCCTACGGCTTATTTTGCTTTTACAACCGTATCCCTATGCTGTGCGAAGTTTACAACTTTGCACTTAAACCTTTATATACGTATCTCTATCAATTCATCCCAACGGGTAGTATAACGATTCGAGCGGTGTTCCTGTCGCAAGCGCCAAGCCCTCGACTGTCCTTCGGAAGCTATTTTTAAAACTTTATAACCGGTTTTGGCGTTGATTTTGTCCATTACTTGCATGATTTGCATGTGACGGGTATAATTTTTATCGCCAAACAAAGACAACTGACGATGCGCATCCGGTACCAAACCCGATACCATCACACCTGCTTTTTTGTATTCCAAACCTTTTTTGTAGATGATTTGCAAAGCTTGCTTGGCAAATTGTATCAATTCGATACTGCTGTTGGTCGCAGGAATTTGAAGCGTAAAACTGTCGGCGTAATACACCTGCTTGCTATCGAATTTATTAGTGCGTACAAAAACCGTCAAAAGATTTGCCACCGATTTTTGCCGGCGTAATTTTTCCCCACAAGTAGCGGCAAAACCCGATACGGCTTCGGCTACAAAATCGTATTCTTTCGTGGCTTTGGCAAAGGTGCGTGCCGTACGTATCGCCTTACGGGGCGGCGGCACATATTCCATCGGAATGCAAGCCGTTCCCAGCAATTCTTCTTTGGTGCGCAAACCGTTGACCGACATGTTTTTGCGGATAAAGACATCGGACAAACGGGTAAAATCCCAAGCGGTTTCTACTTTGTGCCGCTTCAAAAAACGGGCATAACGCCTGCCGATTCCCCATACATCCTCTATAGGTGTCATTTTTAATGCCCTTTCGATTTTGTTATCCGTATCGATTAAGGCTACGCCGTCCGGCATATATTTTTTGGCTATCCGGTTGGCTACTTTGGCCAAAGTTTTGGTAGGCGCCAAACCCACACTTACCGGAATACCGATATATTTGCGTACCCGCCGGCGCAAATCCGTTGCAATTTGGCGTAAATCGACATTTTTGAATCCGGTAAAATCCAAAAAAGCTTCATCTATGGAATAGACTTCTACATCAGGGGTAAATTCACTGAAAATCTGCATCATCCGCTGCGACATATCGCCGTATAGAGCGTAGTTGGACGAGAAAGTCGTTACCTCTCCCCGCTTCAACAAATCTTTGATTTCAAAAGCAGGCGTTCCCATTTTGATTCCCAAAGCTTTGGCTTCATTGCTTCGCGCGATGATAATACCGTCGTTATTCGACAATACCACCACGGGCTTGCCGTTGAGCGCCGGATTGAATACCCGCTCGCAAGACGCGTAAAAATTATTACCATCGACTAGTGCGTACATATTTATATTTTTTGAAACATATAAGCCATATAAGTTAACACCTCTAAGAATTTGCTTGCGCAAATTTATATAAGTTCATATAAAATCATATTGCTTGTAGCATATTTTCATCTTTCTTATATCATAGAATTTGGTGCGAAGTTACAAACTTCGCTCAGCCACGGTTTAATCCCGAAGGGATTACATGTTTGTAGCCAAATTTTCACGTTAGTTTGTTCGACCTCCCGAAGGGTCGGGACAGGCTCTTCGGGGTCGCATGTCCGGGTGAGCTTATCCTCTCCACTATAAACATAAGAACCCTTCGGGTTCTGCTTAAAATGCTTAATTCAATGAGTTATTTTAAATAACTTATTTGTAAACTCACCTGTCCCTATACGACAATAGTTTACTAACTGCTATAATTTTACACAATAAGCAATCAGACTTTTTTAATCACATAAGTAACAATACCCCACACGATAAATTCGTTTTCAGCAGTAATTTCTATGGGTTCAAACTCATCATTGGCGGGAATCAAAAAAACCTTTCCTTCTTCGAGTTTGAGTTTTTTAACGGTAAACTCCCCGTCGATAAAACAAACGGCGGTCATTCCGTTGCGGTATTCCAAAGAACGGTCAATCACCAAGATATCACCGTCTTCAATACCGGCATCTTTCATGGAAGTCCCCTTTACCCTGCCGTAAAAAGTGGCGGACGGATGTTTGATGAGCTCTTTGTTCAAATCGAGCGTCAACTCCATATAGTCTTGTGCCGGCGACGGAAAACCCGCCGCAATACCTTCATCCACATAAGGCAATGCCAAATCCGTAGCTGTGTCTGCTACATAAAAATCAATGGTATTCGCTGATTTTAGGTGTTTGAGTTTCATCTTTGTTCTTTGTATGGCAAAGATACGAGAAAATCAGATATCTGTTCCATTTGGACAAAAAATAAACATAAGCTCAGCGAAGTTTGTAACTTCGCTTGTACAACATGTAGAGTGCGAAGTTACAAACTTCGCACAGCATTTATCAAAATAAAACACGGTGCGTCTTTGAAAACGCACCGTGAAAATATTTACAGATAGACTATTATTCTACTATCAACTATTAACTATTGGACTATTAACTATTGGACTATTAACTATTAACTAATTTATTTCCCCATTAACATTTTATCAATGGCTTTGGTTGCCATATAACCATCAGCAATGGCTGAAATAGCGTCATTTCTACCGATTGTTACGGCATCACCACCGGCAAACAATTTCGGAATGTTGGTCTGACGGTTTTCGTCCACCACGATTTTGTTCTTTTGCATTTCCAATTTAGCCAAGATATGTTCAGGAAGCAAGCTGTAATCCGCTTTTTGTCCGATAGCAGCGATAACGGCATCACATTCTATAATGGTTTCGCTACCTTCAATGGGTTTCGGACGCGGACGGCCACCACCTTCGGATACCATTTCAGCTTTGACATATTCCAAGCCTTTGACTTTACCATTTTCATCCTTTATAACTCGGGTTGGAATGGTTTGCGGCATAAAATGAACATTTTCTGCTTCGGCTCCTTCAATTTCTTCCAAATCCGCTGGCATATCTTGAATTCTACGTCTGTAAGATTGGAATACTTCGGCACCCAAACGACGGGATACCCTTGAACAGTCGATAGATACGTCTCCACCACCCACAACAACTACTTTCTTACCGATATCCACTTGTTCTCCGGCATTGACTTTGCCCAAGAACTTAACGGCTGACCAAACGCCATCGGCATCATCGTTTTCGATACCCAAATTCCAAGCGTCTTGCAGTCCTACCGCCATAAATACAGCATCGCTGTTGTTATAGATTTCATCAAATGTAATATCTTTTCCTACTACGGTATTGTAATGGATTTTTACGCCCACTTTTTCCATATAGTCCACTTGCTTTTGAATACTGTCATAAGGCAAACGATATTTCGGGATACCATACATAATCATTCCACCCGGATCTTTGTGCGCTTCATAAACCGTTACGTTATAACCGCGCAAGGATAAATAATAAGCGGCTGTTAATCCACCCGGACCGGCACCGATTATACCTACTTTGTATTGGTTCGGCTCTCTGATTTCCGGATTGACGATTTCTTTAATCATATCGGCATTTTCAGCTCTTGAAGTGGCGTAGCCTTTCAACCAACGAATAGCCACGGCTTCTCCCCTAACCTGCAAAGCACAAACTTCTTCACAACGGCGGGTACAAA
>Ga0256843_1002206_pt1 | contig 14417 bp, 13 predicted proteins | sample AlvinellametaG_FD_191572 | JGI IMG/M metagenome (GOLD analysis project Ga0256843, IMG submission 191572) | Pompeii worm associated microbial communities from hydrothermal vent at the East Pacific Rise, Pacific Ocean - Alvinella | ecosystem: Host-associated > Annelida > Integument > Unclassified ... | reverse complement strand
CGACTTGTTCATTTTCTCTTTGAACTGAGGATCATTGACTCCCCATACCTTCAACATATAGAGGCTCGCCATACGTTGGGAAAGCATACGCTGTCGTCCGGAGATATTGATGATCTCACCGGACTCTTTACCAGTTTGTTTGGCAAAAAGACCTACCGCTTCATTCGATTGTTTCAAAAGCGCTTCAAGGTCTTCTTGCATTTTCCCTGCTTTCTCTTTACTTGGTGCTTCATTCAGAGACGCTTTAATCGGTCCCCACATCTTCTTCACCTTTTGCAGACTCTCATCGGTTTTTGGGTCTTTATTGAAAGCGATTAATGCATCCAGATGATCTTCAAAATCATGCATGATCTTTTTTAGATCCTCCTGGGGATTACCAAAATTATTCTGTAACCCTATCATCGCGTAATCTTTAAGCATTCTTTGCGTATACATACGCTGTTTACCTGCTACATCTACTGCTTGAGAGAGGTTTTTGATCTCTATTGCAAATAGAGTCCCACCCATCACTAAGAACATGAGAAACAGGTTTCTGCATATTTTTCTAACTCCAATCATTCAAACTCCTTTACTCTTGATTGTTTCTATCTGATTCTACTATAAATGAAAATAGATGATAATGGCATTTTTCTCCACAAAAAAACTCCAGAATGCCAAGTTACATCTTTACCATTTATGTATATGTATGTAGTCAGATAATAGAGGATTGTTCATCCCAACTCCCTTTGTACTCATGAAAAGGACCCAGAACAAAGTAACGCAGAAAGTAACATCTTACGATCAATTACTTTATTTGGCAGTCTGGCAAACTTGATATTACCTTCGCGGTATAACTCCTGATACTCACTATCAAGTCCCATAACTTTCCGTCCCTACCTCACGATAGGTTTGGCTTTTCATACAGGTAGCCATAAAGCTACCTTAATTAATTATATTTATTAAGCTCTTAGTCATGACTTATTTTATGATATTTGTAAGATTTTTTAAGGATATTGTATAATCCAGTTAAAAAAAGGATATCTCCTGATGAAACAATTCATTCTTTTTCTGCTTTTTTTCGTTCATGGATATGCATCCGATAACAATATGGAACAGGTTTACTTAAAAAACGGATGCGGATCATGCCATGGTATCTATGGAGAGGGGATGGGTGCCACACCAAGACTGCAGGGAAAGAGAGAAGAGGTTCTGCGTAAACGGCTGAAAGATCTTAAAAACGGGAAAACACGTACAGCATTTGGGACTATCATGATCTCATTTGCAAGGTCACTCAGTGATGAAGAGATAGCACAGATGGCAAAATATCTTTCCACTCTGAAAACCGTCGTACCCGAAGAAAGATATGATCCCGAGTACGACCCTGCTGGAGATGGAGGGTCTTGACCTATTCTATGAAGAGAGAGGTTTTAGCAGGCTTTGTAGCTTCTTTTGCAGTAATGCTGCACTTGCACCCTCTTTAAATACTTCACAGTTAAAATGTTCCGCATCTTCATCATTTTTGACAATGACAATCTGTTCTACTCCATACTTGGCAGCAAGACCACTTGTTACAGAAGAAAACTTTAAAAACGAAAGCCCGTAATAGACAATACAACGATATCTGTTCTCCTCCAGTTTATCTATAAAAATATTTTCATTTTTGACCTTCTCCACACTATATCCCATATTTTCCAGTACTTTACTATAAAGATCCAAAAGCAGAGAGAGGGGATGATACAATAAAATATCTGCTTTTATCTCAGGCGTTTTCTCCAGAGAAACATCCTTGACCTCTACTACTGGCTGAGGCTCAGCATGCACAATCACACTTTCAGTGATATCTTCCTGCTGTTCATCATCATACTCAACAGTTACAACACTACTCTCCTCTATGGTAGACATATTGTCATCCTGTTTCGAAACGAACTGAGGAAAGTATTCCGCAAGAAGTCTATTGATATGATCAAGGTTGATCGGTTTGGAAGCATAGTTGTCCATACCAGCTTCAATATATTTTTCTCTGTCACCATGCAAAGCATTGGCGGTGAGTGCAATAATAGGGATATGCTTTTTACGGCTTATTCTTTCAAAGCGTATAATCTCTTTTGTCGCTTCAATCCCTCCCATCACAGGCATTTGAATATCCATGAAGATAATGTCATACTCATTCTGCCTACGAAGGTTCAATGCCTCTTCCCCATTACTTGCAACAGTAATTTCAAGACCAAAACCTTCCAACACTCTTCTTATCAGCTTTTGGTTAATGATATTATCTTCCGCAACCAAAGCATGAAGCCCGTTGAACATATAGTAGTGACTGTCAGTGATAACCGGATGAACTGTTGTTTCTGCTTTACTGCAGAGATCCAGAACGGTAATGATCTTCGTAAAGTTGATCGGCTTATAGACAATTTTCGTCACTTTGTCTGTAGGTACTTTGAAATCACGCTGGAGATCACCTGTTGTAAGAAGTACCAGTTTCGTCGGCAAGGCATAGTAGCGTTCGAGTTCGCCTTTGCCTTGCGTATACTTTTGTGTAAAGAAAAGAACTTCAGGAAGTTCAGCATAGTCTACTTCAAAAATATCATTATCATAATAAAGATGAAAATCGACTCCCAAATAGTCAAAATAGGTAATCAGGTTCACATCTATCTGTCTGTAGATATCTTGTGATGGAAGTACCATACCGACCTTCAAGCCTTTGTATTTTCGTGCGTAATTCTCTTCTTCCTCTTCAGACTTCTTGAATTTCAGGGTAAAGAAGAAGCTGGCTCCTTCATTCTCTTCACTCTCTACATCCAGTGTACCTCCCATGTAGGAAACCAAACGGCTGGAGATAGAAAGTCCAAGCCCTGTTCCTCCATATTTTCTGCTTGTCGAGGTATCTGCCTGAGAAAAGGCTTCAAATATCTTCTCTTTTTGCTCTGGTGAGATACCGATCCCGGTATCTTTAATGATGAACTTCAACATTACCTCATCATCTGTTTCAAACTCTTTAATAATAAAGACATCAATCGAGCCATGGACAGGTGTAAATTTGGTTGCATTACTGATCAGATTGATAATGACCTGTGAAACCTTTGTAGGATCACCAATCAGTGTTTTTGGAATAGACGGTTCAATAAAAATACCCAATTCAATATCTTTTGAGAACGCCTTCGCAGCATAAGACTCCACTGCCGCCTCAAAGACTTCATATGTTTTGAACGGGAGCGATTCTATCTCCATTTTTCCGGCACTCATTTTTGAGTAGTCAAGAATATCATTGATAATTCCTACCAGATGGTTTGAACTTGTATGGATAATATCAACAAACTCTTTCTGCTCTACATTCAATGGTGTATCTCTTAAAAGTTCCGTAAAACCGATAATCCCGTTCAGTGGTGTTCGAATCTCATGTGACATATTGGCAAGGAAAGTCTCTTTGTTCGCTTCATTTGCCTCATTGATCGTCTGAGCAAGAAATTCATAGATCTTGCCATTATCCCGTGAAGAGATAATATCTTTCAACTCCTTGTTCTTTTCGGGAGTCAGTCCTATCTCAATACTTTTAAGCGTATTTTCCAGCAGTTTCTTTTCTCTATGCATCGAAAAGAATATAACCAGAAGAAAGAGAAAAATACTCAACAGGAAGATCGTAACATATACATATTGTGTAAAAATCTCTTTTTGTTTTGCCACATAAAGATCAAGTAAATAATTCATCTGTTTCAGGATATGATTTTTCACCACCTGTACCATCATGACCTTTTTATCAAAAGCCTTATTAAGCTGAGAAAGTGAAACCGTATATTTTCCACTGTTTGCAGAGGAGAAGACCATCACTCTCTCCTCAAGTCCAAGATGTTCAAACTCTTTGGCAGAAACAGGTGTTTTTATCTTTGAGAGATTATAGCCTGGGAGAGTATTTTTCGACCGCAGTTTACCCCATGCAACAAGATCCTTCGCATCCATTTTATGTCCACTCTTCAAAATAAATGCCAAATATGATTTTTCCAGTACAAGGTGATACTTGAGTGCTGCAAATGCAATATACTCTTTCAACGGGTAAACCTGCCCGGATTTTACCTGATCCTCTTGCAACTGGTTCAAGATCATCATAACCTGTCCAAAGATATTGTCATTGTATTCATCAAAAAAGACAGCATTATGCTCTTTGGTAAGTCTGTCTACCTGCGTATGCACATAGCTGAGACTCTTTTTGATCTCACTAAGATATGTTTTATATATGGCATACTCAGGATGGCTACTTATCCAGGCATCCACTTCATTCAAGGATTTTGAGACATTTTGTCGTGCTTTTTGAAGCAGTTCCATATCCTCCATACCATTGCTGCCCATAAAGATCGCACTGGCATACATCTCTTTGGTCAGAGCATCTGTAAGCCTGTCAACCTTATCAAGGAAAACTACTTGTTGTCTGCTCTGCTCTGCATTACGGTATTCCTGATAAAAAGAGTAGGTATAGTAAGTCGATACGGCAAAAGCCGAAAATACAATAAAAAGAAGAAGAAAAAAGACCGATTTATTATTGATAAATTTCATCACCTACTCCTCTTACAAACGTTGGCTGTGATACAGCGCTAACATATCCACCTCTTCTTCAAGGTAGACGACTGAATCAAAAAGAAGACTCGGTACAAAATAACGATTCATCTCTCCGATCACACTTTTATCTCTCTTCCATACCATATTTATCTTCTTACGTATATTTTGTATCTCTTCAGGATAATCATAACCATTGAGTTTCTGCATATAGGATGCCAACTCGTTGACTGAAGCATGCAGTTTCATACGGTTATTCTTTGAGTCATATCCACTGTAAATCGCCATATAATACTTGATGATCCGCTCCAAAAGGAATGAAACATTTTTGGATGCAACCAACATCTCCTCTTCACGTGTAAAGTTGTATGCATAGGTTTTACCTATAGATTCTGCCCCTTCTTGCAGTGTATCCGCATAGTCCAAAAGTGATACAAGCATCTCTTTGCTTGGTTTCTTGCCAAGTATGTTTAAAATCTGTTCCTGACTGTAGGCAAGAAAATCCAAAACATTATTCGTATCTTCATCTGTTGTTGCGGCAGAGATCTCTTTGAGGTTCTCCCCCAGCTTCCCAAGTGTTCTATACAAACGCTTTTTCATCTCTTCATTCTGGGGATAGTTGTAGATATAGAGGTACTCTTTGGCTATCTTCTGGCTTAAGTAGCGGATATTCTCCGTCGCTTCTATGATCTTTACATCCCCTCTGGTCACTTCTACTCTTGCCGGTGTCTCGATCGTACTCTCTTTTGAACTCTCAACAGTCATATCTACAGAAGGTCCAACTTCTGCATATAACACTGAACAGAGAAGAAAAGAGAGGTAAAAAAACTTTTTCATTTTCTTTTCCTTCCGATTATTTGGACAACTCCACATACATCGAGGTAATGGTGTTCATTTTTTTGGTAATATCATCCGTTGTATTGAATACAATCAGAGGTAATCCACCCTTTTCAATGCTCAGGTAAAACTTATAGACAATCTTCCAGAGTCTGTCTATTTCATGAAGTTTTCTATTGATCTCCGGCGTGTTGGCTGGGTTTGCCATCAATGTCTTATGAGCTTCAGAAAAGTCTGCGACTGCCGCTTTCATCTGATCGATCGTGTTTTTATCTTTGATCCCTGCCTGATAGGCAATATAGTATTTCGCAATACGCTGAGCCAGCATTCTCTGCTTTCCTGCCATACCCACGATCTTTGATTCTTGTACTTTTACCTTGTCTTTTAAAGAATCAACTACATACTGGCTTCCTTCCAACATCGATTCACTCAGGTCAATGATCAGCTGTGCATTATCCAGATTGAATGGTTCATTGGCTGTCATTTTGAAATCTTCAATACTCAGTTCAACGAAAGCAAGCAGATTCCTGATCTCCGGATCATTAATAGACTGGACCAATACCTTATGGGTGGTTGACATCTCCTTCAAAGAAGCTGTCAACTGTCTTGTCGCTTTCGATACAGCAACTTTTTCACCGGCGTAAAGATAATCTTTGGCAATCCTTTGTGAAAGCATCCTCTGCTTCCCTGCGATATCGATCAATTTCACAATATCTGTCACTGCCACTTTATTCCCTGCATTCACCGGTATAGTATCCAGTGGTACTGCCTGTACGTGTACACTTAAAAATACTACTGCAGCTGCTATACTTCCGATACTTTTCATCCATACCTGTTTCATCTCCACTCTCCTCATATTATTTTGATTCACTTTTGACATATAGCTCAGTCACACGATTCATATTCTTTAGGATCTCATCTGATTTTTTATAGATCAGGGTTGGTACAAATTTTGATTTTGATCTGTTCATCATTTCAAAAAACATGAAAGAACGCTTGACTTTTGTAAGTAATATCTTTGTTTCATCACTGTTCAGACTCGAACCCTCCAGTGTCAAGAGAGAAGATTTGAAAAGCTTCATCGACTCATCCAGCTTCATTTTGAAATTCGGATCTTCAACACCCCACACTTTGAGCATGTAAAGGCTTGCCATTCTCTGGGAAAGCATTCTTTGCCGACCTGCCATATTGACGATCTTGCCTGAGGTATTTCCGGACTCTTTCGCAAGCTGTCGTGTTACGGTATCTGATGCCTTCAGCAGTACCTCAAGATCCGCCTGCAGCTTACCGACCTTTTGCAGATTGGGCACTGTCTGCAACTCTTTACGGATCGGCTGCCAAAGTTTTTCCACTTTGTTCAGTTCCTCTCTTAGAGCATCATTCGTGACATACTCTTTCAGTGCCTTTAAGTGGTCACTGAATGCATTTATCGTTTTTGTAAGATCTTTATGGGGATCCCCATAAGTATTGTTCATTCCAATCATCGCATAGTCTTTCAACATACGCTGTGTATACATTCGTTGCTTTCCCGCGATATCAACTGCCTGAGACAGGCTTGATATCTCTATTGCAAACAGTATATTGGTAGAGAAAACAGATACCGCCAATATACGTTTAAAATACTTTTCAAAATCCTCCAACATCTCTTTCTCCTGTTTTTACTAATCTGTTTGTAGTGTAACTTCATATACCCGGAGAAGTCTATAAGGTTTTTCCTACTCTGCCTGAAATAGTTTTTTATTCAGTTCTTTACATATTTCCGTTATATCATCATTGCTGCGAAGCTCTTCTATTTTCTCTGCCAATGCATGATTCCCAAGTTGAAACAGCAAGCCTTTCAACGCATGTAAAGTATCATCCAAAACTTCTGCATCATGTTCATGACAGGAGACAAGAAGTGTTCTCAGTTTTTCCAGTGTATTCCCTAACTCAAATATACCTTTGGTGACAACCGGCACAACTTCATCTTCGTTAAACCCAAACTCTTTTAGAAAAATATATGCCCTTTTTTCTGTTTCATCTATTATGTTTTGCATCAATCACCTTTTGTATGATTTTAAATAACTTTTCCGGTTGCAGAGGCTTCTCCAGCAAACCGGCAAATCCGTACTCTTCTACTTTTTCAAAATTCGATTTATAGATATCGGCAGAAAATGCATAGATAGGAGGAAGATCCCCCAGTTTTTCCAGTTTTTTAAGCACTTCAAAACCATTCAGTCCCGGCATCTTGAGATCAAGGAAGACAAGATCATACTCTTTGATCTTGAACATGCCTATCCCTTCATATCCACCTCCCGCAAGATCTATTGTAATATTTGGAAAACGTTTGGAGACAAAGAGCTTGAAGATATCAAGATTAGTCTCTGTATCATCTATAACAAGAAGGGAAACGTTCTCCTCTTCATTGCTGTATTCATTTTTGACAGTATTCAGCATCTTGTCATAGACATTTACCGGTGCCGCATGCTCATACATTGCATCGAAAAAATTCAATGACAGATGTTGACGTATATTCTCTGCAATAAAAATTGTTTTTTTATACATAGGCAGTGTTCGCAGGTAATAGATCAATGCATCGAATTTTGCATATCCCTCTACACCTGTCGTAACAAACACCATATCGGGGATACATTTTCCAAGGGTTAAAAGGAAATTGATAAATTCTGTCTCTTTATGGAATACATAGATCTCGGCACCATTCTTTTTCAAGAACTCCAGTCTTGAACTGTTATCGATATAGTTTGCCTCATCAATAAAGAAGCAGAAGTGTTTCTCTTTAACCTTTACAGACGATGTTTTTGTTTTTTGAAAACTTACCTCAAATTCAAAACGGCTTCCTTTTCCAAAGGTACTATCAACACTCAACTTTCCATTCAGTTTTTTGGTCAGTTCGTTGGCAATATGCAAACCTAGTCCCAATCCCTTTTTCTCTGTTTTGAACCTGCTGTAAGGGGAAAAGACTGTCTTTATCTGCTCAGGTGTCATACCGATACCCGTATCTTCTACACTGAAATTGACACGATACCCCTCTTTAAGCTTCTTATATTGAACTTGGAGTTTTATGGTTCCCTTGTCTGTATACTTGACAGCATTACTCAAAAGATTGACAATGATCTCCATAATATGTGCCTTGTCTCCATATACTTTAATCGGGAGGAAAGGGATCTCGGTCAACAGTGATATCTTTTTTTTCTTTTTCAGATCCAATGCAATATTGTCTATACACTGCATCAGCATATCATCGATCCAAAAATATTCATTCTGTATCTCAAGCTGTCCTGAATTAAGTTTGGTCACATTCAAAATATCACTGACTAACGATTTCAGAGCAAGTGTAGCATGATTGGCTTTCTGAAGAAACTGACGCTCTTCTCCACTCAGTGTATTTTTTTCATCAATGATACGTAGATATCCATAAATTGCATTGAGTGAAGTACGCATCTCATGCGATATATTGGCTATCATCAACTCCTGAGTCTCAATAGTCTCACTCAGACGTTCCGTTGTATGCAGAAGAATCTTTTGTGCTGTTTTTGCCCGCTCTTCAATCTTTTTGGAGTGAAAGCAACGCTGAATAAACAATGTGTCAAAGAGCAGGTCAAACTGCTTTTTGACGATCTCCCGGTCTTTTTCATCAGAAATATCTTCATATAAAAATACAAATGTCTCAACAATAGATCTCAGAACCTTCTGTGTGATCTGTATATCTTTTTTCTGATAGAGCACATAGTGTACATTGTAAAGGAATGTATGATCATCCTCTTCCAGAAATGCACTAAATTCATCCAGCAAGGTTTCAAATACTCTTTTGGGGATCTCAAAACCGCCTCCAATGATCTCTCTGACCTGTTCCCGTCTATAAGGTGTTAACTGCACGATTCATCCTCCCGTTCACTCAGTACGGCAATGGAGATTGTCTGGTTATGCAGCATAGAGATATTTTCCGGATTGATCGAACCTATCTCTCCAAAAGAGTGAAACCCTATAAAGGGAACATGCAGCGTCCGTTTTAAGTCCATCAGATATACAAACTCCATCAAACCGAGATTGGCTTTGATCCCGACACAATTGAAAAGAAAGGCGACTGCATTTTTTCTTCTTTTAAAGACTTTAAACGTCTTCAACTGCTGCTCCTGTTCCTCTCTCCCCAATGAGACTCCCACTTTGAGTTTGGCATGCTTATTGACACTGCGATAAAGAGATATACTGCCATTATCTTCATCAATAGAGAGAATAGAGCATAACGGAGAATGTGCAAAAGGGATCTTGCTGTTCTCCTTCAGGAAAAAAGGATGGTCAAACGAGTCAATCGTCTCCATACTGATATCACCGACGATCTCTTCAAGCACTTCCAGAGCAGGACGGTTTTCGATCTCATAGAGTACAGTTTTTTCCGCCTTTGTCACTTCCATTTCAAAGCCTACCGGCTGAAAATGGTATGCACTTTTCCCCTCCAGACGGTAGCATTTTTGATCGATCAGCCATAAAAGGACATGATCCCCAAAATAGTGACCGTTATAAAAAATTGTTCCATGTGGCTGTTTGTGATCTTTTGTTCCTGCAATAGCTCCAAGGAGAGGCCGATAGCCATCCCTTTCCTGAAGAGTTGAAATAAGACATTCCAAAGAGGAGAAGTACCGGCTGCAGAACATCAATGCACCATACGCTTTCTCCTCTTTTTCTCTCTCATCCATCACATGGTCTATCTCATGGAGTTTTATCTGATATGCTTCTTTTCTGATATCCAGACAAATATAGACACATAAATGTTTGTTACTCTTGTCTATATAGGGTAGCTCATTATAAATGTTACTCTCACTGCTACACCCAATCACATCTACATCGGGAAAACGTTCTCTCAGTTTTTCAAAATGTGTTTCAAAATGCTTGTCCTGCGTACTCTGATAAAAACCGATAATCACGGTAGGTGTAAAATCGATGGTATGCAATGTTTCACTTGTTACTATGGTCTGCTTCATATAGTATTCTGTTCCTTTTATAAAATATTTTTGATATTGCTATAACAACTATACTTCTGCCAGATCCAGTAAATGGGTAAAGTTCTTTTTATAATCAACCGGCATGATCGGTTTACGAAGGAACTGATCGAACATGGAGTGGTGCTCTTCATAATCACTGGGGTAGAGTGTCAACGCTGCAATTTTTGTTTTCTTGCTCTTCTCCTGTGCCGCTTTGGCGATATCCACACCTGAACCATCAGGCAGATTCATGTCAATGACCATTGCATCATATATGTCATTTTCCGTTATTTTCTGTAATGCTTCATTGACATTCAATGCAATATCAACCGTAATATTCACTGCTTTCTCTTTCATAAGTGATTTGATCACTTTCTCTTCAAATTCAAGGTTATATTGAAAATCATCTACGATCAATACTTTTCTTTCCATAGGCTTTTCCTCTCTTTTTTAAAGTTGTTTTTCATCATAAACAAATACAGGAAAGAAAAAAATAGGACTTTTCCTATACTGTATGATTTCTCTCATAATTGTTCTTTTTTAGTTTTTTCATAAGTATCTCCAGTGGTTCCGGTCTGGCATACAAATACCCCTGAACAGTCATGGGAGAGAGTGCACGGATCACCATATCTTCCGCTGTATTCTCTACACCTTCAACCAGAACATCGATACCAAGAACTTTTGTCATCTCCACGATCGCACCCAAAAAATCACGTTTCTTTTCCTCTTTATCAATACCCCGAATAAAAGACTGGTCCACCTTTACAATATCCAAAGGCAGATCTGCAAGCTGCTTTACTGAGGTATATCCTGTCCCAAAGTCATCCAGTTCTATCAGTATTCCCAGTTCTTTGATCTTGCAAAGAATATCCATCAGATAATCCGTATGTCGGAGGAAGATCTCTTCCGTAATCTCAAAATGAAGTCTGCCTCTCCCCAGGGCATACTCTTTGACTAAAAACTCAAGTGTCTGATAAAAATGATTCGTTACAAGAAAAAGAGGTGAGATATTGACAGAGAGGGAAAAATTCTCTATCTTCTCTTTCTCAAATGCGCTGAATGCTTTTGATGCAGCAATGATGGCATGAACACTCAAAGAAGCGATCATCCCGCTCTGCTCGGCCAGAGGGATGAAAACATTGGGAGGGATCTCCCCATAGACAGGATGGTTCCATCGTGCCAAAACTTCTGCGCCGGTAAATGACCCGGAATGATGAGAGTACTGTGCCTGATAGACAAACATGATCTCACCATTTTCCAAAGCCGCGGGCAAAGCTTTTTTCAACTCAGTTTCCCGTCTGTCCAAAAATCCTGTCGTCCTCTGTACCATACCGATAAGATTGCGCCCATTCTGTTTTGCCTGTTCCATTTTTGCTTCAGCTATTTTGACAAGCTTGTATATATCCTCTCCCTCAAAAGGATACAGAGCAATCCCTATCGATGTATAGACATAGAACATTTGACCATTGACCATACAAGGCTCTGAAAAAGCATAAATGATCTGCTGTGCGAGCTCCTGATACGCTGTATGTGAGACATCCTTCCGGATGATCACATATCTGTAGTCCCCTACCCTCGCTACAATATCATCCTCATCCAAAAGACAGATCAGTTTTCTACCTATTTTGTCTATGAGGATTTTATCTCTTTCATACATATTGATACCGGCACCATAGAAGTGATTGAATCCATAAAATTCAATATAGAGTATCACTCCAGGGGTGATACTTTCCAATGTCTGAGAAAAGATATTTTTCAAAGAAAAGAGAAAGGTGTCATAATCAATTGAAGCAGAAAAGGTATCATGGTGAACAACATGTAAGACCTGTAGATTATTTTCTTTGCTCAATAGAATTCCTCCTGTTAAGAGAGATTCTACTTAATACAGCAAATGCAAGTCTATAGGATTTGTCTTACTGCTTACATTGTTGCAATGCAAAATGAATAAGCTGGTTTGTATTTGAAAGGGAGAGTTTCTGCAGTATATTCGTATGATGTGCAGAAACTGTTTTGGGTGAGATATTCAGTCTTTGGGCGATCTCTTTGAAGCTCACACCTGAAACGATCAAGTTATAGATCTCAAATTCCCGCTGTGTCAACTGGGCAAGTGAAGTCTGATTCTTCTTCTCCAGCTCTGTTCCATAAAGAAGGTTGTCTTCATATTGTTCAGAAAGATAAACACTGCCTTTGTCTATTTTTTCCAATGCGGGAATCAGTTCCGTCAGAACTTTCGTTTTATTAACATAGCCGCGCGCACCTTCATGCACACACTGTATGGCATAGGGATCTTCAGGATACATACTCAGTACCAGGATCTTCAAATCAGGCAATTCATCCGTCAATTCTCTAATAATGTGTATCCCGTTATGGGCACCAAGATTAAGATCAAGGATCAAAACATCATATCTATATTTTTCTATTTGCTGTATCAAGTCCTGATAGTTCATAACATGATCTATACTTCTTACTTTCGCATATTGTCGTAAAATGGATTTTACCCCTGCACATACAATATCATGATCATCTGCAATCAATACGTGATAGCCGTTGTTGTCTTCTTTCACTTTCTCTTCCTCTTAAAGTAAAAACTCACAACCCACCTTATTCTGGGAAGTTCCAAGGATTATACATCGATTTGACTTACACAGTTTAAAGAAAATGTTATTTTTCTGTTATTTTTCATTTATCGAAAAAAATTATAATTTAGAAAGGGATTTTAATCTATTTTTGTAACGGGGAGAAGGTTAGTTGGACCTATAAAATAGTCGGCTCTCTTTGTAAGAGCCGACAATAAAGACTGAAAATTAGTGTGTAGCTACTTCTGGGTGTTCTTCTGCCTGAGGTACTTTTTCTACTTCAGGAGCAGAAGGTACGACCTGCTCTTTTACTTCTGCTGCTTTTTCTTTCGCTGCTTCAATTACTTCTGCACTTTTTTCTTCTACCGCTTTGGCTGCTTCAGCTGCACTTTCCTTGACACTTTCAGTTGTCTCAGATGTCTTTTCCACTGCACTGTCAACCGCTTTGGTCACTGCCTCTTTCACTGCTTCAACTTTCTCTGCAGCTTTTTCCGAAGTAGACTTCATCTCTTCTTTGAGCTCATCAATCTCCTCTTTTGCATCAAAGAGTTCACTGTCAAGGTCTGCTACTCTCTCAACATTCGCACCATACTCATAAACCAGTTCTCCACCATCTTTACCCTGCTTGAGGATACCGGCTACAAAGACAACAAGCACAAGAAGGAACAAGGCTTTCATCAACCCTCTTTTGATCATTGCAGAAAGAAGTTTAAATACCAATACTACAAATGAAGCAATCACAAGGTAGGTTCCCAGAAGCTTGTGTTCTTTAAGTTCTGCCTGTCCCGCCTGACTCAATGCATCAAATGCCTCTTTTCCGTCATGTACTCCTGTAAGATATGCTGCAATAACCGCCACGGCACCAATCACCAATAGTACAAACGAAAGTACACCGATCGCTCTTTTCTTTGCAACAAGGTTGATGATCTCGATGATCAGTACAATGATCGGAATTGCGATCGCGAAATGATCCACCGGCGGGTGCATCAGTGTAGGGATGTCAAACGGCAGTTGTATTGCCGGAAGTTTCAAAGCTGGTAGTTCCATAAGTATATCCTTCGAATAGTTTTTAACGTTAACGATTATAACACAAAATAATTTAGGTTTATCGTTTAGAACGGTTTGACCACAACCATGATGACAATGAATATCATCAGAAGTGTCGGTACTTCATTGTAGACACGGAAGTATTTCCCCGTTTTATAGTAAGGGTTCTCTTTGAGTGTCTTGCGTATCTTGTTCAATGAAAAACTGTATGCAATGAGCAGTGCAACAAAGAAGAGTTTGGCATGCATCCATCCTCCGCTTTGAAAGATCCCGGGGTTCAGGTAGAGCATCGCACTCCCTGAAAGGATCGTCGCCCACATGGCAGGTACACCGATGTAGTGGTAGAGTTTATACTCCTGTACCTCAACCACTTCACCGAACGCTTTATTGTCCGCATGTTCTCTGTGGTAGATGAAAAGACGCGGAAGATAGAAAAGCATCGCCATCCATGAAA
>Ga0256843_1002205_pt1 | contig 14419 bp, 15 predicted proteins | sample AlvinellametaG_FD_191572 | JGI IMG/M metagenome (GOLD analysis project Ga0256843, IMG submission 191572) | Pompeii worm associated microbial communities from hydrothermal vent at the East Pacific Rise, Pacific Ocean - Alvinella | ecosystem: Host-associated > Annelida > Integument > Unclassified ... | reverse complement strand
TTTATAATATAAAACGATCAAATGAAGACCACGGTAACATATAATCAAGATAAAAATGCAATTGTCATTAAAGACGGTATTAATAATTGGGCTTTGATGACGAACATAATAATGGTATTGAATATAATGAATGCCTTACTTCGTATTTTTAATAAAAAGACAGGTCAAACCGAGTTTTATATTTGGTTGACGCTCGGCATCATTTCTCTACTGTTTCTCATTTATAATTTGATATATAATTCGTTTTTGAAAGAAATTTCTCTTAAAAATATTGACCATTTAGAAATAAAACATAATCATAAACGAGATGTTTATTCTTTATTTTTTAAAAACGGTAAAAGAAGGAAAATACTTGTACCAAAAGATAATGTTAAGGTGTTAGAAACTATTAAAAATGTAAATATTGAAATATTAATTGTGTAAAATGTAAATATGAATCAATCAGTTATAACATACAATCAACTAAAGGATGCTATCATCATTAATGAAAAATTTTACAATCGACCTAGCACATCACGCATAATAAAATTATCGTTAGCTATAGCCATTTTTTCTTTATATCTGAAAAACAACACTCGTTATTTTTGGTTTATTCTAGGTAGTTTATATATTGTATTATTTATTTTGAATTTAATTAAATTCGATGTGTCAAAAGAAATAGCGATTGATAAAATTCACCATGTAGAAGTACGAAAACATTCATACAAACAGGATATATGTAGAGTATTCCTGAAAAATAAAAAAAGAAGAGAAATATTAATACCTAAAAATGATACAGAAGCATTAGAAATATTTAAACGTCTTCAAATAAAAATTGTTTAGTATCTAATTATAAGATGTCATACCTTTGCAAAACATCCGGAGGGGTTAAATATTTATTGCACAGTGTTGCAAACCCTGCGGATGAAGAAAAAGGAGTCTTTATTGTTTTGGCGGTATTTTTGCCCGAAGGAAGCAAAAATTGTGACAAAACATAAAAAAATGGTAATCAGTAAATTTAGAATTTTCAAATAGATGCAAACAATCCAAAAATATTTTAACCTAACACCCGAGCAAGCAAAGCAATTTGCTCAGCTCGAAGCCTTGTATAAAGATTGGAACAGCAAGATTAATGTCATTTCGCGTAAAAATATTGACGAATTGTACGTTAATCACGTTTTACATTCCTTAGGTATTGCCAAAGTAATTGATTTTCTACCGAATGCATCGGTGTTAGATGTTGGTACAGGTGGTGGTTTTCCCGGAATTCCCCTAGCTATTTTATTTCCCGAAACACAATTTCATTTGGTCGATAGTATTGGTAAAAAACTAAAAGTGGTCGATGCTGTTGCCGTAGAACTTGGATTAAAAAATGTCAAAACTACTCACAATAGAGTTGAAAATATAAAGGATAAATACGATTTTATTGTTAGTCGTGCCGTCACTAAAATGCCCGATTTTGTCAAATGGGTAAAGGGAAAAATCAAAAAGGAATCAAAACACGCGTTTAAAAACGGCATCTTATATTTAAAAGGAGGCGATTTAACCCAAGAATTGTCCAATTACAAAACCGTGCAAATCTTTGACCTGTCGAATTACTTTGATGAGGTTTTTTTTGAGACAAAAAAAGTAGTTTATTTACCTGTGAAATATCAAAAATAAAACACTCTCATGAGAGAGTGTTTTTGTTGTTGAATGAAGGTTGTTGTTTATGTTTTTAATAAGACAAAACTATTGTCAATTTGTTACTTTATTCAATTTTTATTTCCAGGCAAAACTATTTTTCTTCATAAGTATATTCCAAATGACCTTGTGCTTGACTATCTTGCGACAAGTCAACTCTTGTGGGATAATCATCACTATTGTAAGTATATGTAAATGTGTTCACTTGGTGCTGATTCCCCATTGATGAATTCATGTCAGACACCATAGATAAGATATTATTAACACGTGTCTTGGGTTCAAAAAGTGTAATTACATTAGTAAACGGCTCTTTTTTTGAATCGTAAGTATTTGTAGTCGATTGATTAAAAGTGATACCTGAAATACTTCCTGTTAAGTTCATGGTTGCCATATTATCTGAGGTATAAGTCATTGTACCAATAATATTAATATCACCATATTGTGTAGTGCGAATTAACATTCTGAATTGATCAGGATTTTGACCATTATAATGAGTAAAATCAGTTCTTGAAGTAAGCGCTCTGTTAGCATCATAGGTTTCTGTTCTGCTAATTAGATCATTATTGTTTTCAAATTTTGTTACACCATTAAAAATGCCATTTTTCATGGATACAATTGAGTCTAGCAAACCTTTTGTTTTATCGCTGTAATGGTATGTATTTATGGTTGTGTCTGAACCGGCAACTGTGGTTTTTTTAGTTATGGCTCTTTCGTCGTAGGTATAAGTATCTTCGGATGTTAAAGCGTTATTGGCATCAAAATTTTTAATAACCGTTGGCACAGCCTTTTTGTCATTTGACCCGCCACCTTCTTCATCATCTTTGTTGTCATCTTTTTTACAATTAGTGAACAAAAGTGCCATAATCATAAAGGGTAATAAATAGATTTTTTTCATAATAATTGTTTTAATAAGTTTTGATGAAGCAAATATAACAAAAAATTAATAAATAAATATGATTCTAATAATATTTTGGCATTTTAATCAAGTTTAAACAAATCACTGATTATACCATCTATTATAAAAATTGACGACGGATAAGCTACTAGATGGTTATCTTGTATAAAAAGCTGTTTGTTTTCTATATATTTCCGGACATCTTGAAGTAAGTTTGATAGAAATTTTTTATCAATTTGCGCAATTTTATCCAAATCAACACCCCACATAGTACGCAAACCGGTCATAATGGTTTCGTTGTATAAATCGGTTTTTGACAAAATTTCTTCTTCAAAATAATCACCATTAATTTGTTTGATATATTTTGCATTGTTGCTGATATTCCACCTGCGTTTTTGCCCGTTAAATGAGTGTGCGGCAGGACCTAACCCTAAATAAGGCACATTTTTCCAATAATTGGTATTGTGTTTTGATAAAAATTCCCTCTTGCCAAAATTAGACACTTCATAATGTAAAAAATCATTATTAATCAATGTTTTTCGTAGCAAATCAAATTGTTCAGAAGATTGTTTTTCGGATAAAGGCGGAAAAATACTTTTCTTGATTTGATAATCTAACACCGTATTTTTTTCAACGGTTAAAGCGTAAGCCGAAATATGCGGAATATCAAAATCAAGTGCTTTTTGAATGTTTTGCAGCCACTTTTCATTAGTTAGTTGCGGTATGCCGTAAATCAAATCAATAGTTAAATTGTTGACACCTACATCTTGTGCCGTTTTAATCGCATTTTCTGCCTGATTGGACGTATGACTACGATTTAGTTTAATTAAGTCTTCTTCAAAAAATGACTGAATACCAATACTTAATCTGTTAATACCTAATTGCTGAAAAGCTTTAGTTTTTTTAGGTGTAAAATCATCAGGATTGCCTTCTAAAGTAATTTCAGGAGATGAAGAAATATGAAATTTTTGTGTAATCTTTTCCAAAATCATAGCAATATCTGCTACCTCAACAATCGAGGGTGTGCCACCGCCAAAATATATGGTATCAAAAGTATATTTTTGCCATTTTTCTGCCCGATTATCAATTTCAATTAAGATGCTATTGATGAGTGCATCTTTGTTTTTTAGCGAAGTAGAAAAATGAAAATCGCAGTAATGACAAGCTTGCTTGCAAAACGGAATATGTATGTAAATACCTGCCATTATTGTAGTAAACCAAAGATTAAAAACAACAAAGCTGACAATCCGCCTGCCAATAAAGCATAAGGCAATTGCGTTTTAACATGATCCACATGGTCTGATGCCGACGCCATAGACGAAATAATGGTCGTGTCTGAAATAGGTGAGCTATGATCGCCAAAAACGCCACCGCTTAATACGGCGGCAATAGCCAAATACGGACTAACATCCAGTTGTGTTGCCATTTGCACAGCAATCGGAATCATAATAGCAAAAGTACCCCACGAAGTGCCTGTCGAAAAGGCTATAAATGCCGCAACTAAAAACACTATAACAGGCACTAATCCGCCCGACAAAAAGCTTTTAGCGACACCGGCAACATAAATGCCCGTACCTAATTCTTTAGTAACTGAACTAATCGCAAAAGCCAACATCATCAGTAGCGCTAAGGGCATCATTTCGGAAATGCCTTTGAGCACCCAATCGAACATGTCGGTAAATTTGGCAATTTTTTGTGTTTTGTAAAGTAACATTGCTATAAAAATAGCCGTAATAACTGCCATGAGTACCGCCGTAGAACCGGAACCTTTGCTGATAGCATAAATAATCTTGTCTACAGATAATGTTTCGCCAAATTTATCGATCGATTTTTCCCAACCGTCAATAATAAGCGTAACAGGCATCATCAAAACCATTACTGCTAACGGAATAATCATATTAAACGCTCGTGATTTGTTTTTGTTAACAGATTCAACATGTGTTAATGCCTCCGAAATCATTGGTTTGGCAGTGTCAGAGAGTACTTTTCCTTCGTTTTTGGCTCTGTTTTCTGCTTTTTTCATCGCGCCAATATCAAAATTAAAAAAGATAACGACAAGCACTAATAACAAAGCTAAAATCGGATAAAAATTGTATTTCATTGATTTGAATAGTACTACAAATCCTTCGTCAAATCCTTGTGTAAACAATAAACCCATAATAAATGCCCCCCAAGCGTTAAACGGAATAAGTATGGAAGTAGGTGCAGAGCTACTGTCGGCAATATAGGCGAGTTTTTCTCTTGATATATTAAGTTTGTCAAAAATAGGACGAAAAACCGTTCCGACGGTCAACGACGAAATACTTGTTTCAACAAAAACAATAACGCCGGTTAGCCAAGCGTAAAACTGAATTTTTTGTCTGTTTTTTTCGATATTCCCTTGTGTTAATCCACCTAACTTACGATCGATATAGTTGACAAATCCTTGTACACCACCGGATTTCTGAATCAAGATAATCAATCCGCCAACCAATGCGCTAAACATAATCGTCTTGGTGTTTCCGGCACTTTTAAACACGTCGACTAATGACATAATGGTTTGGTAAGTACCCGTAAACACATTGCCACCTTTAATGATAATCCAGCTCAGCCAAATACCAAAAAGCAATGAAATATAAACTTGTTTAGTGCGAATGGCTAAAACAATTGCCAATAGCGGTGGTATCACCGACCAAAAACCATAATCGTGCATAGTAGTGTTTTTTTTGTGGGACTAAGATAGTACTTTTTCTTGTTATTGATAAATTGATAACAGGTGACGGGTGACGGATGACCGATGAGACCGCAGGGAGTTCCGAGAGCGTAGCGATTCGGGAATAAACTGATGTTGCTACATAGGAGTAATTTTAATTGTACTGAAATAATTTATCTAATAAGCAAATTCGTAATTCATAATTGATATTCCGATAGTCATCGGGATAAATCTCTTGAAATATATTAGTATTCCTGCAGATTTTAACACCTTGCATCTGCATAAAGCTTATTCAATGAATAATACTGAGTAACATCTTAGCTTAAAATTTTATTGGTCTCAAATAGCGTTAAGACTATGCACTTTAGTACATCTTACTTTTAGCTTCTAAAAATATTTTATTGGAAGACTGAAGTTTGAAGTCAGAAAAACACTTCCGGCTTCGGACTTCAAACTTCAAACCAATTGAAGAAAAAATGTGAATTTTTTTCACGGTTTCAATCTATGGTACTTTCAGTCCATTGTGATTAAGTTTGCTTCTCAAAAAAACCTGTAAAATTAAATATTTTTACTATGTATATAATTAATTTACAGATTATTGTCAAGCTGCAATCGTAGGTAATAGTCAAAAAATAGAATATGACTTATTACAGTTTTTTTTAATTTTTGTATACTATATTTGTGTAAATTTTAAAAAAAAGATCATTTATGAAAAAGAATTATATATTGTTGATGTTCACTATTTTATTGTCATCATCGGCTGTTTTTGCACAAAATACAAAGAAAAATGATACTCTTACAATAGGCGTAGATTTAATGAGTCGATACATTTTTAGAGGAACTGATGTAGGTGGCGCAACTCCAAGTATGCAACCCAATTTAGAATATTCTACCGGTAAATTTGCAATAGGACTTTGGGGGGCTTATTCGACTAACCCAACAGGCACACAAGAAACCGATATTTATTTAACCTATTCGTTAACTGACAAACTCGATTTTACTTTAACAGATTACTTTTTTCCAACAGACGATGGAAATTATAATTATTTCAATTATAAAGAAGCAACAACGGGGCATCTTTTAGAAGCAACAGTAAGTTATTCCGGAACCAAAAAATTTCCGCTTAGTTTTTTGTTGGCAGCCAATTTTTACGGCGCTGATGCTATTCGTTTAAATTCAGATGGTACTAGAAAAGGTATTCAATATTCAAGCTATGCCGAGTTTAAATATGCTTTTAACAAATTTAAAGCTTTTATGGGATTCAACCTTACCAATCCTGATGAAAAATTAGGAGAAGCAGGTTTTTATGGTAATGGCTTCGGTGTTGTTAATTTAGGCATTACAGCCGAAAAGAAGATTAAGATTACCAAGTCGTTTGATTTACCTATGACTTTTTCATTAATAACCAATCCGCAAGCAGAAAAAATATATTTTGTTTTCGGATTTTCATTATAACCAAATTAATAACTTAAATAAATAAACTATGTTTGATACAGGAACAACTACTTTCATGATACTTTCGACAAGTCTCGTGATGTTAATGACACCGGGACTTGCATTCTTCTATGGAGGTTTGGCCGGAAAAAGAAATATTTTAGGAATTATGATGCAATCATTTGTGTCATTAGGAATTACCACCATACTTTGGGTAGTAGCAGGATACTCTCTTTGTTTTAGTGGCGGAGATGGTGGTATTATTGGCAACCTGGATTTAGCATTTTTAAGCAATATTCCATTTGACCAAGCTTATGCAGGTGCAGACGGACAATACCCCGAATACATTTTTATTGCCTATCAAATGATGTTTGCCATTATTACACCTGCCTTAATCACAGGTGCATTTGTAAATCGTGTAACCTTTAAAGCTTACCTTATATTCTTGGTCGCTTGGCAAGTATTTGTGTACTATCCATTTGTACACATGGTTTGGGGTGGCGGATTATTAGCACATTGGGGCGTTCTCGATTTTGCAGGAGGTATTGTTGTACACGCTACAGCAGGCTTTGCAGCCTTAGCTTCTGTTTTCTATGTAGGAAAACGTAAGGATACTCAATCACCACCAAACAGTATTCCACTAGTTGCCATTGGTACAGGTTTACTATGGTTTGGCTGGTATGGATTTAATGCCGGAAGTGAATTAAAAGTAGATTCAATCACCACATTAGCATTCCTAAACACTGATGTTGCCGCTTCATTTGCCGCTATTACTTGGTTGTTGATAGAATGGAAACGCGAAGGAAAACCAAAATACGTAGGCTTGTTGACAGGTGCTGTTGCCGGTTTGGCAACCATTACACCGGCGGCCGGCTTTGTGCCACTATGGGCAGCTATGCTTATTGGAATTGCTGCCGGTGCATTTACCTATGCTGCTGTGCAATTAAAAAATCGTTGGGGCTGGGATGATGCTTTAGATGTTTGGGGAGTACACGGTATGGGTGGATTTTTAGGAACCATTCTATTAGGTGTATTTGCCTCAAAAGCAATTAATGGACAATCAGGTTTGATTGAAGGAAATGCTACTTTCTTCATGAAAGAAACTGTTGCTGTAATTGGCGCATCTGTTTACGCTTTCTTATTTACATATGGTATGCTAATTTTAATTAACTTTATTACTAAAGTAAAAGTAAGCGAAGTAGACGAGGTAGAAGGATTAGATGCTTCAATACACGGCGAAAAAGCTTACGACGAAGGAGCTTTATAAAAAAACTTAAATAAAATACATAAAAACCTCAATTACGTGAAGTAATTGAGGTTTTTTTTTCTGCCATTTTGTCAGAGTTCATGAGTTTTTCACTATCTTTGTAGTATCCACAATAAAAGAAAGAGACAGATGTACGAATACTTGCAGAATATAAAACAACGATATGGTATTATTGGTAACGATATAAAATTAAACCGTGCTTTAGACAAGGCAGTTCGCGTAGCACCTACTGATATTACAGTGCTTGTTTCGGGCGAAAGTGGTGTAGGTAAAGAAACTATTCCAAAAATTATTCATCAAAATTCGCATAGAAAACACGGTGCGTATTTTGCCGTAAACTGTGGTGCTATACCCGAAGGAACGATTGACAGTGAGCTGTTTGGACACGAGAAAGGTGCTTTTACAGGCGCTACATCAACCCGTAAAGGGTATTTTGAAGTAGCAGATGGCGGTACACTTTTTTTAGATGAAATAGGCGAATTGCCCTTAACCACGCAAGTGCGCCTTTTGCGTGTGCTCGAAAATGGAGAGTTTATCAAAGTAGGCTCATCAAAAGTACAAAAAACCGATGTGCGTATCGTTGCCGCAACCAATAAGAATTTGGTCGAAATGATTGATAAAGGGAAGTTTCGCGAAGATTTATTCTATCGCTTAAATACCGTCGATATCAATTTGCCGCCACTACGCGAGCGCAAAGGAGATATTCATTTACTTTTTAGAAAATTTGCTTCTGATTTTGCCCAAAAATATGGCATGCCGGGCATTAGACTTACGCCGGATGCGGTTAGTATATTAGAAAGCTATGACTGGCCCGGAAATATCAGGCAGTTGCGCAATGTAACCGAACAAATATCCATTTTAGAAGAAAAACGACAAATAGATGGTTATACCTTACAAAAATATTTGCCCGATTATAAAGCATATTTGCCGTCAATAGTGCGTAGCGAATCATCAAATTTTGATTATAACAAGGATAGAGAAATGCTATATAAACTTATTCTTGATTTGAAAAATGAAATTGATGAGGTAAAGAAAAAAATAGCGCATGTTAATCCGACATTAATGCCTCAACAAGCTGTCGAGCCACATAGATATTTAGATAATCCTAATGTCGGAGATGTCGAAATTATTTATCCGGATAGCAATTATCAAATGTCATCGGAGCCACTAGTTGGCACAAATGTTATTGATGTTAGCGAACATCAAGAAGAATCACTATCTTTGCAGGATAGAGAAAAAGAACTAATTCGTAAAGCACTCGAAAAATACCACGGAAAACGTAAAAAAGCAGCCGAAGAGTTGGGTATTTCCGAAAGAACGCTTTACCGGAAAATTAAACAATATAATTTATAATGCCCAAAAAGCTATTTTACATATTTGTGCTCAGTATGATGTTTTCTTCTTGCAAAGTAAACTACTCATTTTCGGGAATTAATATTGCCAAAGGCGTCGAAACGTTTCAAGTTAATTATATACCCAACAATGCTATGTTGGTAGAACCCGGGCTTAATGAACAAGTGCGAAACGATTTGATTGACGAAATTTTGCGTCGCACAAATCTGACTGAAACAAAATCTGACGGCGATCTTGTTTACGATGCAGAAATCACTACATACTCACTAACGCCGGTTGCCATGACAGCCAATCAAACGGCTTCTAAAACAAGATTGACCATTAGTATGAAGTTGGATTACACCAATACCAAAAAAGAAGACGATAATTTTAACAAAACATATACTTGGCATTACGATTTTGATGCTACGGTCAATTTTGATTCGGTAAAAGAACAAGCACACAAAGAAATTTTTGAAAAAATATTAGACGATATTTTTAATGACACCCTGGCAAAATGGTAGAAGACAAAGCTTTTTTCGACATATTAATAAAACATCCTTATCAATTTTCGGAAGACGAAAAGGATGATTTGGAACGGATTGGCAAGAAATATCCTTATTTTCAGATTGCTAAAACCATGCAATTGAAATATCTGAAAGAACGTAATTTACCCTTGCAAAATTTACTTGTCGAAACAGCCGCGCAAACTATAGACCGAAAAGTGCTTTTTATGTATATTGAGGATGATAAATTATTATTTCGTTCACAAGAAAAAGTTGCTGTCAAGGTGTCGAAAAAAGATGAGGCAAAACCGGAAATAATTCAAGAGGTTAAGCAGATAGACAAACCAAAAGATGAAGTAGTTGTCGATTTGGCAGCGCTTGAAAAACTATCAACACATCAAGTAGAAAAAAGTGTTGAAAAAATAGTTGAAATTTCGCAAAAGGAAGAAACAAAAACGTCATCAGAAAGAATTAAAGAATTAGCTGACAAATTACTGATTGATTCGCCGGATTCTGATGAAAAAAATATTGATAATAAATCTGAAAAATGTCGTGGTGTAACGATTGGCAATAAACAAAATGTCATTCCGAAACGAAATATCGACCAAAAAATGAGCTATTTAGACTGGCTAGACCAAATAAATAAGCCCAAAAAAGAAAAAAAATCAAATATTTTTGATGCCATTGATACCTTTTTAAAGAACAAGCCAAAGATTGTTCCTGTGAAGAACAAATCCTATAAAGCGCCCGCCATTATTGAAGAGAGCGTAGCAGAAAAACAAATGTTAATGACCGAAACATTAGCCAATTTATACGTAAAACAAAAAAAATATGACAAGGCAATACAAGCTTTTAAGATATTAAGTTTGAAATATCCAAAAAAAAGTAGTTATTTTGCAAATCGAATATCTGAAATAAAACAAAATTAAAATATTATGAGTTTATACATTTTTATTACACTTATTGCTATCGTAGCATTTCTTTTGATCTTAATCATTATGGTGCAAAATCCCAAAGGAGGCGGATTAGATGCCAGTTTTGGTGGTGGTGGCGGTGCCATGTTAGGAGGTGTACAACAAACCAATAATTTCTTAGACAAAGCCACTTGGTACTTGTTTGGAATTATGGTTGTGTTAATTTTACTTTCTAACTCAGTTATTATTAAAACTTCTGCTGCACCCGAATCGCAAGTGAAACAAGCAATTGAAAATCACATGCCCGAAGATAATAGTGCTAAACCAATGCCTAACCCAATGTTAGACGGTAATAAAGATGCAAAACCCGAAACAAAAAAATAATTTTTAGACAATAAATATATAAAGTGCCAATCTAGCTGACAGATTGGCACTTTTTTTATATAAATGAATAGCTGATATTAAATGGCACAATTTCTGTAAAATTAATCGTGAAAAATTAAAAAAAATATATACAATTATGGCAAAGAATATTCAATTTAACGTAGATGCAAGAGACGCTTTAAAAAAAGGCGTAGATGCTTTAGCAGATGCAGTTAAAGTAACTTTAGGACCCAAAGGTAGAAATGTGATTATCGAAAAATCATTTGGAGGACCACAAGTAACCAAAGATGGTGTGAGTGTCGCCAAAGAAATCGAACTTGAAGATCCACTAGAAAATATGGGCGCACAAATGGTAAAAGAAGTCGCTTCAAAAACCAATGATTTGGCAGGTGACGGTACAACAACCGCTACAGTTTTAGCACAAGCAATGATTCGCGAAGGCTTGAAAAACGTAGCCGCCGGCGCCAACCCATTAGACCTTAAAAAAGGTATGGACAAAGCAACCAAAGCCATTGTGTCAGAATTGGAAAAACAAACTGTAAAAGTAGGCAATGACTTAGAAAAAATTAAACAAGTTGCTTCTATTTCTGCCAACAACGACGAAACAATTGGCGAAATGATTGCCGACGGTTTTGGTAGAGTGGGTAAAGATGGCGTTATTACCGTTGAAGAAGCCAAAGGAATGGAAACCTATGTCGATGTGGTAGAAGGTATGCAATTCGACCGCGGATATCTTTCTCCTTACTTTATTACTAATCAAGAAAAAATGGAAGTAGAACTAGAAAAACCTTACATTTTAATGGTTGATAAAAAAATTGCGACCATGAAAGATATGCTTCCTGTACTTGAAAAAACAGCACAAACAGGTCGTCCGTTATTAATTATCGCCGAAGACATCGAAGGCGAAGCCTTAGCAACATTAGTGGTTAACCGTTTGAGAGGTACGCTTAAAATTGCTGCTGTAAAAGCCCCCGGATTTGGCGATCGTCGTAAAGCTATGCTAGACGATTTAGCTGTATTAACAGGCGGTGTCGTGATTTCGGAAGAAAGAGGTTTTACCCTTGAAAACACCGAATTGGATATGTTGGGACAAGCCGATAGAATTACTATCGATAAAGACAATACAACCATTGTTGGCGGTGCCGGCAAAAAAGAAGATGTCGAAGCAAGAGTAAAACAAATCAAAGCACAAATTGAAACAACTACTTCTGATTATGACAAAGAAAAATTACAAGAACGTTTAGCCAAATTAGCAGGTGGCGTTGCGGTTTTATATGTAGGCGCAGCCTCCGAATTGGAATTAAAAGAGAAAAAAGACCGAGTCGAAGATGCACTTAATGCAACCAGAGCAGCCGTTGAGGAAGGTATTATTGCCGGTGGTGGCGTTGCCTTAGTACGCGCACGCAAAGTTTTGTCAAAACTTAAACCCGAAAACAACGACGAAGCTACCGGTATTCATATTGTTGAAAGAGCCGTTGAAGAGCCTTTGAGACAAATTGTCAATAATGCCGGTAAAGAAGGTGCTATTGTGGTTGGAAAAGTAGAAGAAGGAGACAACGATTTTGGTTACGATGCCAAACGCGATGCTTATGTAAACATGATGCAAGCAGGTATCATCGATCCTAAAAAAGTAACGCGTATTGCCCTTGAAAATGCAAGCTCCGTTTCAGGTATGATTTTAACTACCGAAGCGGCTATCACAAACATCAAAGAAGATGCACCCGCAGGTGGCGGAATGCCTCCAATGGGCGGTGGCATGCCAATGATGTAAGGGTAATATTTTACTTTAAAAATAATACCAAAATAGTTTTCTATATTGGTTCGAAAAAAGGAAACACAAAGTGTTTCCTTTTTTTTGTGCTTCTCATTTTAATTTTTGCGCCTATGCGAGAAAATATTTTCCGCAGGAAAAAAACACTAGTTGCGTCAGCATAAACTATGTGAGCTTATGTGGTAAAAAAAATTAAGATTTTAGATTTACTTTGCGTTTTTGATGTCGGGGCTTCGGTACTATTTTCTATTCGTTCCTCATAGAAAATCACTCAGCCACCTACGAATACGTAAAAAAACGATAACGTAGGTCACTGAGTGAATTGCACGACGCTAGGAGTGCAATTTGTATCGAAGTGCCGGATATAAAAATAATTTCAGATTTGTTTAATAGATTTTATGTTTTTTTTGTCATTCAGAACGTAGCTTGCGAAGTGAAGAATCTCAATGTTTTAAATAGTGCTTGTGAGATTCCTCGGCGCTCCTTCGTCGCTTTGTCGGAATGACATGCGTTGCAACAAAACTTCTGTGTGCTTATGCTACTTATGTGGTTCAGTAATAGTTTTTAAACTGTATCCCTCATGGAGATAGTGCAAAATTAAGACATAAAAAAAAGAGACAAGTAATTACCTATCTCTTTTTTGTGGAGCCAAAGGGAGTCGAACCCTCGACCTCTTGACTGCCAGTCAAGCACTCTAGCCAGCTGAGCTATGGCCCCATTTGCGAGAGCAAAAGTAATAAAAAGTATTGAATAAAAAAACAAGTATTTAATAAAAATTTGCCAAGCGTATAAATAACGATTCCCAATCGGTTTTGCCATAGTTTTTTCCTAAGCGAACAATGATTAAATTTTTGCTTGGATTGACATAAATAAATTGTCCTAAAATACCTTGCGCCATAAAATCGCCTGTTTGCGTGGGCAACCACCATTGATATTGATAGTAAGAAGCGCTTCCTTTTGAAGTATCTAATTGTGTAGATTTTTCTACCCATTGTTCAGGTATGATTTGCTTGTCGTTCCATCGTCCTTTTTGCAAATATAATTTACCAAGTTTGGCAAAATCAATAGCGCGTGCATTGATGCAACAAAAAGTTTTTTCTAATCCGTTTTTCTTATCCAAACTCCACGAAGCATCGTATTCCATGCCAATTTTTGACCAAATTTTTTCTTGTAGATAAGCGGTTATCGATTTATCTTTTAATACGCGTTGCAGTATCAAACCTAGTATTTGCGGATTACCACTGTTATACTCAAACTGCGTACCCGGTTTGGTTTTTAGTTTTAACTTAAAAATATTTTTTTCTAATCTACGACCATAATAAAATGTAGCGGCGTCGCCAAATGGATTGAAATAACTTTCGTTAAAATCAAGCCCCGATGTCATTTGTAATAAATGCTCAATCGTGACTTTGTCAAATCCGTTTTTTTTAAGTTCCGGAATGTATTTCGTTACAGGGTCATCAACCGACTGAATCAATCCGTCGTCAATGGCACAACCAATAAGCATTGAAGCAACCGATTTTGCCATCGAAAAAGATGCAACTATTGAACTGTCGTTGTAC
>Ga0256843_1002204_pt1 | contig 14425 bp, 16 predicted proteins | sample AlvinellametaG_FD_191572 | JGI IMG/M metagenome (GOLD analysis project Ga0256843, IMG submission 191572) | Pompeii worm associated microbial communities from hydrothermal vent at the East Pacific Rise, Pacific Ocean - Alvinella | ecosystem: Host-associated > Annelida > Integument > Unclassified ... | reverse complement strand
GCTTAATGTTTTGAGAAATAAAAAGAAATTTTTGAATTTCTTTTTATTTGTTGATTTCTACCAAATAATCTCTGTATACCCTGTTTCTCTCTGAATTGTAATTGTAACTTTTTCATTCTCTAATGCATCAACACAATCATCTACTTTACATAGAATAATTTTACAAGTATTATCTAACAAGTAACTTTGATCATTTTTTTCAAAAGGTGTTGTTAACAATTTAGGGCTATTGGTAAAAGGACGACCTAAATAATCAAAGAATATTCTTTTTTTACCGTCATTATTATTAATATTACAATTTTCAAAATCTATATCTTTAACCCCATACGCATATCCAAGATTTAATTTTCGTGTTGCTTCTTTCTCCTCATACTCTATTGTACCACTATATCCACCTGTTAACTTTTTTGTTCTATCTGCAGGATTAATGGCTGTTTCACTTGCATTTGGATTACCATCGGCATTTCTATCATGAAAAATAGCATATGCCCATTTATATTCACTTCCTTGTACTTTAGAAAATTTTATTTGCCAGCGCCTACGGTAATAATGTTCATCTTTAGCATTATACACATCATCACTCAATGCTAAATGCTGTGTATAACGGATATGGGAAACAAGTTGTATCGCAGCTTCTTCTAAATCACTAGTTTTTATTCTAGGAATAAAGACAGCGGCAACAATACCAATAACAACAATAACAAAAATTAGTTCAAGAAGTGTAAAAGCTTTTTTCATAAAGAAAAGTATATCAAAAGTTAAAAGAAAGGAAAAGAGAAAAGCCTACTCTTTAGAAGATTTAGAAAGAATGTGTAACTAAAGAGAAAAAGCTCTCTTTAGTTATAACATAGTTGAAAAAAATTAATCTATTTTTTCTGCTTTTTTTACATCATAAAGGATATCATCCATTGGGTGACGATACATAGGCATTGCAAGGCGTTTTTCATCAAGTACATGACCGATGAAACCAATTGAACGACCAACAATGAAGAATGCATTTAGAGTCCCTGATTCAATAAATTCATTAATCTCTTCTTCAGAATATCCAAGAGCTCTCCACATATCTACCATTAAGATACCAATAGTACCATCAACATTAAGAATAAGATTCTCTTTTTTAGATGTCGTAAGCGCTTCTACAGTTCTTGCATAATCAAGTAATGGAGTACTTGGGAAATGCTCAGCTGCGTAGTTCATAAGACCAGTTACACGAAGATCTGGATTTTTAAGAGATTTAATTCTATGTCCAATACCTGGAATAGGCACACCTTCTGATTTCATATAACCTAAGAACTCTTTTGGAGACATATTGTTATCATCAGCATATTTAAAATACTTAGCAGCACCATCAATAGCACCACCAAATCTTGGACCAATAGTTAAAAGACCAGTTACAAGTGACTCAACAACAGATTTTCCAGCACGAGCAGTTACTTTCGCATTGTGTGCACCTGAAACAGCTGGACCATGATCAGCAACAGTTTTGATTACAGTCTCAATGAAATCTGTAGCCCATTTTGGATATTGTTTTTTAAACCATAATAATGAAATAACATCACCAATACCTTTACCCGTATCTGGAGTTGCAACAGAAGATATTGGGAAGCCTGCATATGTACACTCTTCACCACGATCATCAGAAATTGTACAAATAAATTGTTTAGGACGACGAACTTTAGGTACAACATTAATCTCAGGCTCTGGAATTGGAGCTAAATTAAGAGATTCATATACCTCTTTAATTTTTGCTGGAAGATCATTGAAAGTTGCTGGTACATGAATACCTGCTTCTGCCATTGCTTTATTTTTAGCTTCTGCTGTTTCCATATCACCATTTGCAGATGCACCAGCATGACCGAATTGAACACCAGAATCATAGTACTTAGCGATTGTACCAATACACCATGCAATAATTGGTTTTGTAATTTTTCCTGATTTCACAGCTTCAATTACTTTATACTCTTCAGTACCACCAACTTCACCAAGAAGAATCATATACTTAACATCTGGATTTTTTTCCATTCTAAGAAGATTATCAATAAAAACTGAACCAACAAATCTATCACCACCAATAGCAACACCCTCTGCGATACCATCAGCATTAATAGCAATAATATTAGAAAGTTCATTAAATAAACCACCAGAACGAGTCACAAGTCCACAAGAACCTGCACGGTGAAGTTTAGAGTTAATAATATTATCAATAGTACCACCAATATTTGCAATTTTAAATGCACCTGGAGCTATAGCACCAACAGTTGCTGGTCCAATGACAGTTACATTTAACTCTCTTGCATATGCATTCATACCACGAGCAAGTCTCTCAGGAATCCCTTCAGCTGTAATCATAATAGTTCTAAAACCACCAAGGTTAAGAGCTTCCATAGTAACATCGTAAGCTGTTCTAAAAGATGCAAAGTTTAAAAGTACATCAGCTTGTGGCTGAGCAGCTTTTGCTTCTGCAGTACTTTTGTAAAGTGGAATCATAATCTCATCACCACCCCAAAAGAACTTTTCAAATTTATTACCACTTGTAGGAGCTACGATAGCTGCAACAGATGGAGTTTCTCTTTTAATTGTATAGTCATAGTCAAGCATTCTTTGGATTGCTGTTTTGTTGTTGTTCCAAAAAATAGCTTGTGTATCTTTAGTAAATAATTTTTCCATCTTTTCTCCTTACTTCTCTTCTAGTGCCATACGAACAATGTCCGTAACATGTGTTTCTGGACCATATACATGAATCTCTAAACCTAATCTATCTGCCGCTTCTTTAATATCTTTTAAACCTTTTTCATAGTTTGGACCACCACGACGAACATAAATTTTAACACCAACTTCTTTCATCTTTTCTGCATAGTTTTCAAATGCTTGAATGATACCTGTAAATGTTTTCGCAACATCAGTAAAGTTTGCAATTGCACCACCGATAATTAAAATTTTATCACGACCTTTTGGATCTTTTTCTCTTGTCATAAGATCTAAAATAGTTTCAGCATAAAATTTTGTTTCACCAGTAGTTGGACCACCAGAGTACTCACCATAGTTAGCAAGATCTTCAATACCTGCAAAGTCAGCAATAGTATCAGCATATACAACTGAAGCACCACCACCAGCTACCATAGTCCAGATTCTAGCTTCAGGCTTAAGAAGTGTAAGTTTTAAAGATGCACCTGTTTTAGCATCAGCTTCTTCGATAGCTTCAACTTCAGGAGATTTAGCTTCCATACCAAATGCAGTAGGATACTCAACATCACCCCACTCTTCAACCATCATAAAACCAGCTGTATCATCAAGTTTTGCAACCATATCTAAAAGTTCGATTTTATTACCTTGCATTACAAATGGGTTAATTTCAAGATATGCGAAATTTAAATCACGATACGCTTTGAAAAAACCAATTGCAAATTTTGCAAAGTTCTCTTTATCCTCTTCTTTTACATCAGCAGGAACATTCGCCTTAATTTTTTCAGCTATCTCTTCTTCCGTTGCAGTAATTGGGAATGCTACCTCTGTAACTTTTTCATCCCAACCTTCTTCAACTTCCATACCACCTTCAGCTGACATATAAAGAACATCTTCATCACCAACACATGTAGCAGAGATATAGTACTCTTCTGATTGATCATGTGGAGTAAATGGCTCAACAACGAAATGAGTCAATCTATCTACTTTTGGCTCACCAGTTGGTTCATCACCATCAAAAGAAAAATATACTGATTGATCTTCTTTAGCTTTTTCATCAATCCATGCTGCTGCTTTTTCTAAAGAAACATCACCTGGTTTTTGATCTTTAAAAAGAACTAATCCATTCTTACCACGCTTACCAAACAACATATCTGGTTTTGCTACCAATGGCTTCTCTTTTAACCATGGTTTCTCTTTTGCAGCTTCAAGTAATTCAGCACCTGAAGTTACTAAAACTGTTTCATATGAATATGTAAAATCTGGAAAATATTTATCCCAGTGTTTTGCTAAAATTGACTTTGCGTCGTATTCTCGTATCGCTTTTTGAGCCATAGAAACTCCCTATTTTGATATTTAGAGGTAATTCTAACATAAACTCATTTAACAAAGAGGAAGCGTTTCTCTTTGAAGTTCAATTTACTTTATTTATTGTTTAATTTTGTAACATCAGCTTTATATAAGATTTTATTTTTGTAACTTATTGTTACATCTCCTTTTTTTACAGATTTTAAACTAATCTCTTTGAGGAAAGTATCATTACATTTCTCTATACCGTAAAATCGAAGACGCAATTGCATATCTTTATTGTTTACATGTAAACATTTCACATGCATAGCTTTTAACTTTTTAGCAAGATTATGAACAATATCAACATTGTATGCAAAATTTTTCTTTGGATTCTCAAGAACAAGATAAATCTCTTTATGAAAAAAAACAATAAAAGCATTCAAAACAAGAAAAACAAAAGCCAGTATAAATGCAATCTTATACTTTTTTCTATATATTCTTAATCGTACACGATATGATTGTATAAATATTTGTGCAGATAAAGGTAGAACAATCATTAAATAAGGTGCAAAATATTCTAAATTAATTCTCTGTCTAAAAGATAAAATAATAGATACCAAGAATGCAGTAGAAGCAATAAACCATATTTGATCCATTTTTTTTAATAAAAACAACTTATAAAGTGTATAAAAGATATAGATAAAAACAATAGGAGAAAAAATAGCACTATAAACACCTAAAACATCTAAAAAATGTCCCCGAGGAATACCATGCGCAACAAAACCATAGATTAAAATTGAACTACAATACAAGAAAAAAGAAAAAAGAGCATTCCAAGCCTGTTTTACATAGATATTATAAAATCCTAAAGCCAAAAAAAGATATGAAAACCCTGGTTCAATAAAAAGATATACAAAAAGTAAAAGATTTAAAATACGCTGCGAAAATCCATTCACTAAAAAATAAATATATAAAAATAAACCAAAAATAATAACTGAAGCATGACTCACAATCAATGCTGAACTTATAGAACCTGGAAGCAACAAAAAAACAGCAATTAACCAGATCCTGTTCCTTTCCTGCTGTAAATATTTCGAAGATATAAGATAAAGTAACAATGCACTTGCAAAATGCAAAAGAATCATAAAAAAGCGTAAACCAATATCATGATTTGAAAATAAAGAAAGAAAAAATCTACTCATATACTGCAAAAAGGAAACATTTCCATATAAAATATGTGCTTCACTCGCAGAAATAGACAAACCCTTTGCTTCCAACAACAATACAATTGCATCTATCCCAAAAAGAAGGAATAAGATGATTTTTGTTTTCATAGATTTAAAAAGTTTCCTAACATTTCATAACCATATTCGCTCATAATAGATTCGGGATGAAATTGCAAACCATATATCTCTTTATTTTTTATTTTTAATGCCATAATCTCATTATCATCTAATGAATACACCGTAGGTTCTATCACTTTAGGCAGCGTATTCTTATCTACAATAAGTGAATGATAGCGTGTTGCAGTAAAATTCTTTGGAACTCCTTGAAATAAAGAGCAATCTGCTACTTGCTTCATAGAGGAAGTTTTTCCATGCATCATATGTTTCGCACGAACTACATCTCCACCAAATACTTGAGCAATACTTTGATGTCCTAAACAAATACCTAAAATAGGAATTTTATTTTGAAAATGTTCAATAACTTTTAATGTTATACCAGCCTCATCAGGAGATGCTGGTCCAGGAGAAATAATAATCTTTTCAGGGTCTAATGCAGCTATCTCTTCCACACCCATCTCATCATTTCTAATAATCTTCAAATCTGCCCCAAGTTCACGACAATACTGAACGATATTATAAGTAAAACTATCATAATTATCTATCATTAAAATCATAACTATTTCTCTTTTTGAAAATAATGGTTTGTTGCTTCCACAAATCCTTCTACACTACCACAATCAAATCTTCTTCCTTGAAACTTATATGCAAGAACATTTCCTTGTTTTGCTTGTTCAAGAAGAGCATCTGTTATCTGAATTTCACCTGCTTTTCCCGGTTGTGTCTCTTTTAAAATTTCAAAAATATCTGGAGTAAGAATATAACGACCAATAATTGCTAAATTTGAAGGAGCATCTTTTGGTTCAGGTTTTTCAACCATATCATGAACACGAACTAAGTCATCTTTTAAAAACTCACCAGCCACTACACCATATTTATTACTATCTTGCAAAGGAATCTCCTCAACAGCTACGATAGAACATTTATACTCATTATAAAGATCAACCATTTGAGAAAGGACACTTCTTCCCTCATTATCACATAAATCATCAGCAAGTATGACAGCAAAAGGTTCATTCCCAATAAGCGTTTCTCCACTTAATATAGCGTGTCCAAGCCCTTTCATCTCTATCTGTCTTGTATAAGAAAAAGTACATTTTTCCATAACAGAACGAATCTCTGTAAGGTAATGTTCTTTAGAAGTTCCTTTTATTTGATGTTCAAGTTCATAACTCACATCAAAATGATCTTCTATAGCCCGTTTTCCTCGCCCAGTTACAATAGCCATTGTATTAAGACCAGCTTCAATAGCCTCCTCTACACCATATTGTAATAAAGGTTTCGTTAAAACGGGTAACATCTCTTTAGGAATAGCTTTTGTTGCTGGTAAAAATCGTGTACCATACCCAGCAGCAGGAAATAAACATTTTCGTACTTTCAAATCAGTTATGCGTCTTTTATTAGTTGACATAGATCCTATCCATTATTTAAATTTTAAAGTGTTCCATTATAAATCTTTTTCACTTTACTTCTGGTTAATTTTGTGATTATTGAATCTGCTTTTTATTTGTTTTAGTTTGAAGATAGTTAGAAATATTAACTAATGAAAAAGTAACCAATAAAATCATTAAACCAGGGAAAAAACTTACCCACCAAGCGATTTCAATAACCTCTTTACCTCCACTAAGTATACTACCCCAACTCATTTGAGGTGCAACAATACCAAGCCCTAAAAAACTCAATGATGATTCAGCAAGAATAGCACCACCAACACCAAAAGTAAAACTTACAAAATAGATAGGTGCTAAAAGAGGTGCATAATATTTTAATAAAATTTTCAACTTACTTACATGTGCAATATTTAGAATTTTAATATAAGGCTTGGAAGTGATAGCAAAACTCTCAGAACGAATCAATCGAGCCGTTGTCATCCAACCTGTTATACTGATAATAAAAATCAAAACAAAGATAGAAGCATTTACATAACTGACAAGAGCTAAGAGCAAGAAAAATGTTGGAAAAGTTAAAAAGAGATCAACCATTATAATAAAAAACTTATCATAATACCCTCGAAAATAACCAGCTGTAGTTCCAAAAAGCAAACCAACAAAGGAGGCTATAAAAGCACTTCCAACACCAATAATTAAAGAAACTTTTCCACCAGCTATCACTCGTGCAAGTATATCTCTTCCCAATCTATCTGTACCAAAAGGGTGTAAAAAAGATGGAGCTTGTAAAATAGTATCACCATCTAGTACAGAAGGATTATTTAACCAAATAGAATCTCCAAGAAAAGAGAAACAAAATATACTTACTAAAAGAGCTATACTAAATCTTGGCACTCTACTGTTTAATACCCAATAATGTTTTCATCATTTGATCTATTGTTGTTATTAATTTTGCCGATGCTCCATAAGAAGTTTGATATTTGATAAGATTTGTCATCTCCTCATCTATACTTACCTTTGAAGTAGAAAAATATTCCATCTCCGTTGCATTAAATTGTGCTGTAACCGTATCATTTCTCGTAATTGCAGAATTAGTTGTAACACCGACATAAGTCGCAGTTGTATCAAACATTCCATAAAGAGTAGAAGTTTGTGTTGTATCACCTACTTTAAAATCATACTCTTCAAATTGTTGCTGAACGACATCTAATGCTAATTGATTATCACCATTTGCTGATGTATAGCCTGCACTTATCTCTGTAGGATTTTCTTTAAGATTAAAATTCAAATCTATATCTTTTGCACTTTCCCCATCAAAAAATCTTCCAAGTCCAAAAGCTCCAGCAAAATTTGTCCCAGATGCAAAAGATTCATCTTCTAAATTATCATTGATTGAAAAACTATACCCTTTTGCAAGAGCATCTTCATTAAGAGAAAAAGAGAGTATTTGTTCCCCATCTGCAGCTGTTTGATAACTAAACTGGAGATAATCATCTATATCATTTGTAGCGTTATTATCCCCATTATCATCTCTATTCTCAGTCATCTGCCCTTGAATAGAGTTAGATCCACTATCTCCGGAAAGAGATGTGGCATCATCAATGACTATTGTTCTTGTTGCTACTTCATTACCATCAACATCATACATTACTAGATCAAAAGATCCTTCATTAATGTTATACCCAGAATGAACCAAAGATTCATCTTCAGCGATTGTTAATGAATTAGACTCCATTTTTTGAGTTGGACTTTGAGCATAAAGATTATTTGTTGATTCAATAAGCCCTTTTGCAAAACTATCCAAATCACTCAAAGTTGTTTGTAAAATACCATCTGTTGGGAGGCCTGTCGTTGTATCAACACTACCCCCTCTTAAATCCAAAATAGCACCTACTCTACCACTATCTACCTTCTCTTCAAGAGGAATAAGAACACCATCTTGTCTTTCATAAGAAAGATCATAAAATCCATAAGGATTATCCTCTTTCGAAATTTTTAAAGGATGATATGTGGAACCATCCACTATGTTGTATCCATTGACACTTACAGTATAACTTCCTGTTCGTATATTAGAATTACTGTCTATTTCAATATTTGCACTTAAATCACCTTGATTCACTTCAGCACCAACAAGACGGGAGAGATCTCTTTCTAAAACATTTCTTTTATCACGCAAATCACTTGCTATATACATATCTCCAGATTCAGCAGCATCTATAGATTTATTAATATCTGCTAACTGTTGTGCTAAATCATTCACCTGATTAATATCTGTTTCAAGCTGATTGTTGACTTTCATTTGAAGATCTGAAACTTGAGAACGAGTCTCCTGAATATGGTCTGTTAAAGTTTGTGTTTGCTGTGCCAATGCAACCTTAATAGCATCATTATCAGGATTATCGGCAAAAGATTGCCACATATCATAATATTCAGCCATATCAGCTTTAATACCAACACCATCTACTTCAGGAAAATAGGTACTTAACTCTTCTAATTGTTGTCGTTCATAATCACTGTATTCTTTGTCTCCAGAAACTTCTCTGTAATTATCAAAAACATAATTATCAAAAACTCTACTGATATCATCAACTTGCACTCCATTACCAACATTTCCAGAAGATGTTGAGATTGGCACAGCAGCAGATTGTACAACTCTTTGACGGTTATACCCTTCTGTCTCTGCATTGGAAATATTATGACCAGTTACATCTATTCCGATTTGAGAAGCTGCTAAACCACTATATCCAACATCCAAACTATTCATCAAAGACATAACTATACCCTCACTTCTAAAATGGAAGCATTTTTCGATGCGACCTTTTTATACCCTTGCATCTCCGTTGGAACAAGGCGCTCTAAAAAATTATTATAAAGATTGCTTACGACAAGAACCATCTTTGCATATTTTTGGTTGACCTCTTTTAAATGAGTTAATTCTTCTCTTAAATCAGCTAAAAGCGTATGTTGTTCAGGTGTTAAAAGATCAGGAAGAGAGACTTGAGGATTTTCCTGCATCATACTTGAGATAGTATGATCTATCATTGCCTTCTTAGCTTCAAAACTTTTTAGTTTTTCATCTTTTAAGGTAATTCTTTCAAATTGAGGATCATGTTGCGCCATTTTTATATCTTCTATATCTGACTCTGTCATTGCTATCAAGTCTCGTAAATCATTTAAAGCATTCTGTAAATGGTATGTCAACATGTTTTATTCCTCATATTCTAATTTTACAGCAGTTCACCTGCCATTTTCTGAGCTAAAGCTGATAAATCGATTGTATACTCACCAGCATTTATACTCTGTTTTAGTTGTTGCACTTTTGTTGTGCCATCTTCTTGTTTACTTAGTGTCGCGTTTGGTTTTATAGTATTTTTCATCGCACTATCCTGTGTATAACCAGTCCCTGCGACTAAACTCCCTACTTGTGATATCATCACACATCCTTTTAAAGTCTTACGATATTTTTTTCTATAAAGTAAATATCGGTAAAACTCTAAAAAAATTTATCTTTTTTCAGATAAATAGTCATACAACATCTGTGAAAATCCAAAACTTCCAGCACTCGCTTTGGAAAGTTCTTCTCTATACATGGATTTATATATTTTATCTCCTGGATCTTTTTGTGAAGAAAAAAGATCTTTATCATCTTTCATAGAGTTATCTAAAAGCATCTTAACTATCACAGATTCAAATGCATCTGTTTGCTCACGAAGTGCTTTATCATCTACATTTTTATCTATCTTTGGTACAGATTGATCCTCTTGAACGAATGCAATTTGAGCATCCATACCACCTACACTAAAACTCATTACATCACCTCCAAATCAGCTGAAATACTTCCAGCAGTTTTCATTGCCTCTAAAATAGAGATGATATCTTTTGGAGTTGCTCCAAGTTTCTGTAAGCTTCTTACAAGATTTGCTACAGTTGTTGTCCCTTTTTTTGTAAATACTTCCCCCTCATTCAACCCAATCACAAGATCTTTATCTACACTCATTGAACCAGCAGGTTTTGAAAGATTATCTTGTTCTACAATTTTAATGGTAATATCTCCATGTGTGAGAACTACAGGTTTTAATTCTATATCTACGCCAGCAACAATAGTTCCTGTTCTTTCATTAATAACAATTTTATGTTTAGGAACATAATCCATATCTAACTCTTGAACCTCAGCCAAAAACTCTATCATAGAACGATTTTTAGGTCTTTGTAATCGTATACTACGAGAATCAAGAGCTACTGCTACTTGTGTGTTATAATGAGCATTAATAGCATTTTGTACAGCAACAGCATTTTTAAAACCAGATTCTTTTAAAGAGAGTGTTGCATAGTTTTTATGAAATAGATCTATATTGATCTCTCTTTCTATCAAGCCACCATTAAAAACCGTACCTGTTGTGGGATGACTAGAAGCACCTCCACCCCTTTGATTTCTTCCACCTATACTAATTGCACCTTGAGCCAAAGCATAAATCTTCCCATCAACCCCTTTAAGTGGTGTCATAAGAAGTGTTCCACCCTCTAAACTTTTTGCATCACCTATAGAAGATACTGTAACATCAAACTTATCACCCTGTCTTGCAAAAGGTTTCATTGTTGCAGTAACAACAACAGCAGCCACATTTTTTGACTTGATATCAATAGGATTCATATCAATATTCATCGCTTTGAGCATATTTGATATAGATTGAAGAGTAAATTTTGAAGTGGTACCATCACCTGTTTTTTTCAAACCAACAACAAGGGAATAACCTATAATCTGGTTGTCACGAACACCCACGATGCTTGAAACATCCTGAATCTTTGTTGCATAAAGTGATGATAAAAAGAAAAAAAGTAAAAGTAAAATATATCTCATTGCCAATCCTTGCATAATACAAGTGACTCAGCAATTTTTATTCCATATTTTCACTTATCATATAAGTAAGTGTTGTATTTCCAAATTTTTTCTGTTTTTTTTGGGAAAACTTTCCAAGTTGCTGAGGAATTTTAAGAGAACTCATATGTTCTATAATAATCATCTTCACATACTCTTGTGGTAATTGTTCTATGAGTTGTATTGTTTTATCATAAATATCTTCCATCCCTTCTCTAATACTAAAAGGGGGATCTATATAAAAATATGCTGCTTCATCTTGATTTTTCAAACGCCCAACAACCTCTTTAATATTCACAAAACTATCTCCACTAAACACTTCACATGCAGCTGGATCTGTTTGAGCTATATTTTGTTTTAAAACTTTCAATGCATCTCTGTCTTTTTCCATAAAATAGATTTTCTTTGCACCTCTACTGAGTGCTTCAAGTCCAATAGAACCACTCCCTGAAAACACCTCTACAAAATGAGCATCTACTATATCAAACTGTAAAGTATTAAAAAAAGACTCAAGGACTATCGCTTTTGAGGAACGAGTCGTTGTTTTTGAAGGTAGTAGCAGCGTTTTATTTTTATATTTTCCAGCAATAATCTTTTTTGTCAGTTTTTTATTTTGTTTCATAAAATGCCCTTACCTCTTTGAGTATATTTGCTTCATACTCTTGTGTGAGTTTTTTTATTTTTTCTTCAAGTTCTAGAAAACTTTTGTGCTTAGAATCATCCATTTTAACAGTAGTTTTAGCACTTACATGTAAGTACTCTTGTGAAGATGAATGCAACCTTTTTTCAAGCGCCAAAATAAGCTGTGACTTTGAAAAAGGTTTCTGTAAATCTGCTTTTTCATCAGTAGAAATATAAAAAGAACGCGCGTCATTTACCACAAATTCATCTCGAATTACCAAGTCACCTTTTTTCACTGGAACTAAATACTTTGCTAAAAAAAGTTCTAATGCTTTTTGTAAAAGTGGTGACTGGCAGGCAACAGCTATTTTCATAATTATCCTTTTATGTAATACTCAAGTGAGTAGCGTAAATCTTCATCTATATCTTCAAGAGTAAGCAACCATACCAAATAATTTCTATCACACATTGCTATCTCTTCAATATACTTTTGCTTATATTTTCCAAAAAGAAATTTTTCCAACAAAACAGGTGTTTGTGTTAAATCTATCATTTTTTCTACACTTACCAACTCTAAAAAATAACGATACAATAATGAAATAACATATGCATCATCTAGTGCATTACATGTAAGTGCATACTCCTCTTCTTGATATAATCTACATTCATACCGTAAAAATTGTAACGCATACGATTCACATTCACTTATAAGATGTTTTGCAACTCTTTTGGTATCTATAACTTTCCCAATAAAATGGAAACCACTCAACTCCAACATAGCACCAACAAAATCCCAGTTATGCACTACTAAAATTGTTTCTTTTGTATTCTTTTGCTCTAAAAAATGAAAAATCTCACCATCTCTAAATGATGGCTTTGAGACAATCATCTCATTTGTAATATGATGAATACTTGAAGCTTTTGGAGTTATTTTTCTATTTTCATTATACAGTTCATACATTGTAACATCATCTTTAATAACTCCAACAGAACAAATCCTATCTTCTGGCGTTATCCCAGTTGTTTCAAGGTCTAAAAATATCAAGAGGATGTCCCAAAATGTTCCAACATACCGTTATAGTGTTCAAGTGTTAAAAAACTTTTCTCAAATCTGTAACGAAGTACAAACTCAATAACTCTATTTTTCAATTCGGCATCAACACTTTCCACTCTTCCAAAATACCCAAGAGAGATATTTTTACTCTTTTTTTCTGCTTCTTTATCATAACTAATTGCAAGAATTTGTAAATACTTTTTCTCTTTTATCTCCCCTAAATTCTCAGGAGAAAGAGAAACACCCGAAAGGTTAATAGCTTTAAATGCAAAAATATCTTCAAAAATATCTACTTTTTTATCAATAGACAACTCTTCATATAAAATGCGTAAACGACTTAAATTGGTTTTTCGTGTCAATTCATACGATGATATTTTATTGGTTAATTTTTTCAACCTGTCTAATGCTGAGCTCATATATTTTTCCTTGAAACTATATTATAACAAAAATTTTGGCTATAATTTTATCAAAAACAAAGAAGCCTATGGATTATTTACAGATTATTGGAGGGAATTCCCTCAAAGGAACTATTAACATTTCTGGAGCAAAAAATGCTTCCTTACCACTCATTGCAATGTGTATTTTAGCTCAAAATGAGGTAAGTGTATCAAATTTACCACAAGTTGCTGACATTAAAACACTCCTTAAACTTTTAGGTAACCTTGGAGCAACATGTAACACTTCAAAAGAAAAAACACTGATAGATACAAGTTCTATTACACAAACAAAAGCTACTTACGATATTGTAAAAACCATGCGTGCCTCCATCTTGGTTTTAGGTCCTATCTTAGCCCGTTTTGGGCATTGTGAAGTTTCACTTCCCGGAGGATGTGCAATAGGACAACGACCTATTGATCTTCATCTCAAAGCACTTGAACAGATGGGTGCTGAGATAAATATCCGTTCAGGATATATAGAAGCAAAAGCACCACAAGGACTTCAAGGATGTGAGATTATTTTTGATAAAATAACCGTCACGGGAACAGCAAATATTTTAATGGCTGCAACACTTGCTCACGGTGAAACAACTATCATCAATGCAGCAAGAGAACCTGAAGTGGTACAACTTTGCGAAGTACTTCAAGAGAGTGGTGTAGAGATTGAAGGGATTGGTACTGCTGTTTTAAAAGTAAAAGGAAGTGGTGGGAAACTCTTACATGTAAAAGATTTT
>Ga0256843_1002203_pt1 | contig 14426 bp, 12 predicted proteins | sample AlvinellametaG_FD_191572 | JGI IMG/M metagenome (GOLD analysis project Ga0256843, IMG submission 191572) | Pompeii worm associated microbial communities from hydrothermal vent at the East Pacific Rise, Pacific Ocean - Alvinella | ecosystem: Host-associated > Annelida > Integument > Unclassified ... | reverse complement strand
ATAGTTCGAAATTACGATATCTTGGAACATTTCAATATGCCTCTTTCGGTAATCGGCATACATTATTTTGTTTCTATCTTTATGTTGATTGGAAGCAGGATGATTTACAAAGGTTTTTATCAAAAACTGGAAAACCATCTGCAAGAGCCCAAAAAAGTTATTATCCATGGGGCTCATACCGGGAAAGCTGTTTATGATGCTATCTTAGCTGAACCCAATTCCAAATACGAAGTTATTTGTTTTGTAGATGACCGATCTGAATATATTGGCAAACTCATTCATAGAAAAGAGGTATATCCTCCCCGCAAAATTACCGAATCATTCGTCGTCAAAAAAGATATTTCAGAAGTAATTATCAGTAAACCGGAAGCCTCACCTTTGGAATTGCTGGAAATTGCCAATAAATATCTGGATATAGGTCTGAAAGTCAAAACCGTACCACATATCAATCAATGGATTGATGATGAAAAGATTACTATAGGACAGATTAAAGAACTCAATATTGAAGAACTCTTAAACCGTTCTCCCATTAAAATTGACAATCCTGTCATCAAAAAAGATATCGAAAATAAAGTCATTTTAATTACAGGAGCAGCCGGTTCAATCGGATCGGAAATTGCCAATCAGGTAATGCACTTCAATCCGAAACAATTGGTGATGATTGACATAGCAGAGTCGGCTTTATATGACGTGCAACAAGATTTTATCAGAAAAGGATATGATACCAAGCGGTTTACTTCCATTGTAGGAGATGTGCGCGATAAATTTAAAATGGACGAATATTTTGCCCGCTTCCAACCGGATATCATCTATCATGCCGCCGCCTACAAACACGTACCTTTGATGGAAAGAAACCCGTATGAAGCCCTAAAAATCAATGTACTGGGTTCTAAAAACATTATGGATTTGGCTATCAAACACCAAGTAGGAAAATTTGTCATGATTTCTACCGATAAAGCCGTCAATCCTACCAATGTAATGGGAGCCACCAAAAGAGCCGCTGAAATATATGCCACCTGTTCCCAGAAAAAAACCAAGAATACCAAGTTTATTATTACCCGTTTTGGAAATGTTTTAGGTTCAAACGGATCCGTCATTCCTTTATTTAAAAAACAAATCAAAAAAGGAGGGCCTTTAACCGTTACTCATAAAGAAATAACCCGTTATTTTATGACCATTCCCGAAGCTTGTAATTTAGTGCTCGAAGCCGGCACTATGGGAAATGGCGGTGAAATTTTTGTATTCGATATGGGTGAACCGGTTAAAATCTTTGATTTAGCCAAAAAAATGATCCAATTATCCGGCTATGAATACCCCAAAGATATAGATATAATTATAACAGGCTTACGCCCCGGCGAAAAACTCTACGAAGAAACTCTGGGTAAAAATGAAGGTGATTTGCCTACCCATAACGAAAAAGTTATGATTGCTCAAATAAATGATGTAAATTGCGAAGAAGTTTGCATGTATTTTAAAGAATTAAATAACTATCAAAATTTGACCCATTTTGAAATCGTTCAAATTTTAAAAAAAATGATTCCTGAATACATCTCTAACAATTCAGAATTTGAAGAATTAGATAAAATAACCCAATAAAACTCACAACTATGGAAACAAAAAAATCTTTTTCTAACATTGCCTTAATGTTTAGTGTATTGTATGCAATAATTGGCATCATTTTTATGATTATTAAACCCGTAACCGCCGATCCGAAAGATCCTACCATAATGGCCCTAGGATTTTTGTCTCTTTTTATCTTTATCGGTATTCCTATATATGCCGTCAAATATTACAGAGAACAAGGATATCCGGTTAGCATAGGCTCATCAATCAAATTAGGCGTAGTAATCGGATTAATAGGAGGCTTATTATTGGGAATTTATTCTTATATTTATTTTGCCTATATCAATCCCGGTGCCGTTGACCAAGTATTGGAAATATCCAGAAAAATGATGGAAGAAAACAATATGTTCGATGAACAAATGATTGAACAACAAATGGAAACCACCAAAAAAATGTTTCTTCCCATGCAAATAATTGCACAAGTTTTTGCCGGATTATTATATGGAGTAATCGGAGGATTATTAGGCGGATTATTCTTTAAAACTCCCGTTGAAGACGAATATTAATCTATGGATGTATCAGTCGTTATCCCTTTGCTCAACGAAGAAGCTTCGTTGCCCGAACTCTATGAATGGCTATCTAACGTGCTACAAAGTAACAGCTATTCTTATGAAATTATATTTATAGATGACGGAAGTACCGACCAATCATGGAATATCATAAACGAATTGCATCAAAAAGACGATAAAGTCAAAGGCATAAAATTCCGCAAAAATTATGGAAAATCACAAGCGCTGAATGCCGGTTTCAAAATAGCTCAAGGTGATGTAATCATCACTATGGATGCAGACTTGCAAGACAGCCCCGATGAAATTCCCGGACTATTCCAAATGATTACTCAAGAGGATTTTGACATGGTATCAGGTTGGAAAAAAGTGCGTTACGATTCAAAAATAAAGAAAAATATCCCCTCTAAACTCTTTAACTGGGCGGCTCGAAAAGTTTCAGGATTACCTCTGCACGATTTTAATTGCGGATTGAAAGCCTATAAAAATCAAGTAGTTAAAGACATTGATGTATATGGTGAAATGCACCGCTACATTCCATTTTTAGCCAAAAATGAAGGCTATACCAAAATCGGAGAAAAAGTTGTACAACACCAAGCCCGCAAATATGGTGAAACCAAATTCGGCTCCGACCGCTTTATCAAAGGAGTATTAGACTTGATCAGCCTTTGGTTTTTAACCCGTTTTTCTAAACGCCCTATGCACTTGTTTGGCGCCTTGGGAATCTTAATGTTTATTATAGGCGGTCTAACAACTCTGTTTATATTAGGCATGAAAGCATACAAATTATACTACGATATTCCTACGCATTTGGTAACAGACCGTCCTTGGTTTTATATCGCTTTGGCAGCTATGATATTGGGCAGCCAATTTTTCTTGGCAGGTTTTCTGGGTGAAATGTTACTCAAAAACAACGATAAAATTCAACGCTACAAAATCGAGGAGGATTTATAAAAATATACATTATATTATTAATAACAAAAAACCACTTCCAATTGGAAGTGGTTTTTTTGCGGAGAGTGAGGGATTCGAACCCCCGGTGGGTTGCCCCACAACGGTTTTCAAGACCGCCGCATTCGACCTCTCTGCCAACTCTCCGTCGATTATTTCTTTGTAGCGAGGGCGGGAATTGAACCCGCGACCTCCGGGTTATGAATCCGACGCTCTAACCGTCTGAGCTACCTCGCCGTCATCTTTTTTAATCTTACGGAGTGCAAAGATAAAAATATTTTCTCTTATAATTTCATTTTTTTTTAAATATTTTTTTTTAATATTTAACCGCTTGTAAACGAGATTTATTCCGAAAATTCTTTATCCGGATTCTGCAAGTATAAACGTTCTTGCTTGGATAAACCCAAAGCCTTTTCTATTTTGTCAACTCCTGGAAATGACATCATCATCGCCAATAATAAAAGCGCCGAAAAAATCAAAAATGACTTGTTGGCCGTATTCAAAAACATAACCAAATTAAAAAAAGCTCCTCCTTCCAATATCGCCATTTTAACGATAAAAGCAGTCGTGTATTTTTCTAATTTGTTTTTCAAGCCTTTTGAATCTGAAATTTTTATCAACAAAAAACGATATAAGAAAAAAGATATAACTAAAGCCGCCAATACAACAATAATCCCTATAACTATATTGGAATCAATCAAATCCAACTTGAAAAAAGTATCTTTGGATTGAAAATAAACCAAAAACATAAACAGCAAAAGCCCTTGCAATAAAATCATATAAACAAGCTGTAAAACCCGGTGATATTGTTTAAAATTTGTAAACTTTTGTCTCATATTTTACTTTTTTGTCCTTTTAAAATACTTATTTAACACAAAATACACCTCCTTACCAATTCTTATTAATAAAAAATATTCAATAAATACTTCCAATATTCCATATTTATTGAAAAAATATCAATAATACTGTAATTATAATAACAAAATATCAATAAATAAAAAGTTATTAACAAAGTGGTAAAATGTGGTAAAATGTGCATTTTTTTCCGTAATTTTGAATTATAAATATCTATTAAAATTATGCCCATTATCAACGGAACATATTATTGCAAAATGGACGCCAAAGGACGCGTAATGCTTCCTGTGGAGTTGCGCAAGCAATTGTCTGATCATCAAATTGATAAATTGGTATTGAAACGGGCTGTTTTTCATAATAATCTCGAAATGTATCCCCAAGCGGTTTGGGAAAAACTCATGACAAAGTTAAACAAACTAAACCGGTTTAATAAAAAAAATGTAACTTTTTTGACGCGCTTTTTAGCAGGTGTCAGATTTGTAACTATTGATGCTACCGGAAGAATGCAAATTCCCAAAAGCTTGGTAAATGACGCAGGTTTGAAAAAAGAAATCGTCATTGCTTCTGCCATTGACACCTTACAAATCTGGGATAAAGAAACTTACGAAAAATTCTTGCAAGACAGTGCCGAAGATTTTTCCGATTTGGCGGAAGAAGTAATGGGAGATATGAATTTTGATGATGAATAACGAACAGCAAGCATATCATATACCCGTCCTTTTAAAAGCAAGTGTGGACGGATTAAATATAAAACCGGACGGCATTTATGTGGATGTAACCTTTGGAGGCGGCGGACATTCCCGGGAAATACTCAACCGCCTCAATGAAAACGGAAGACTGTATGCCTTTGACCAAGATGAGGATGCACTGAAAAACACCATTAATGATTCGCGATTCACATTGATTGAAGCCAATTTTTCTAATTTGAGAAATTTCTTGAGGTTAGAAGGTGTAAAACAAGTAGATGGAATTTTGGCGGATTTAGGGATTTCATCCCATCAAATCAACCGCCCTAAACGTGGATTTTCAACCCGCTATGATGAAAAACTCGATATGCGGATGAATCAAACAGCTGAATTAACGGCTTATGAAGTCATCAACCAATATGATGAAACAGAATTAAGAAGAATTTTTTTACAATACGGTGATTTGAAAAATGCGCATACTCTGGCAAAAGCTATTGTAAAAGCACGGGAAGAAAAACCGGTAAAAACCACCGGAGAATTAAATAAAATCGTAGAAAAACATTTTCCGAAAGCCAAAACAAACAAATTTTTGGCCAAGTTGTACCAAGCGATACGAATCGAAGTGAACGGCGAAATTGATGCATTGAAAGAATTGCTGAAACAATCGGCAATGGTCATCAAACCGGGTGGCCGGTTAAGTGTGATTTCGTATCACTCCTTAGAAGACCGCTTGGTAAAGCGTTTTATCCGCGACGGAAAATTTGAAGGGCAAGCCGAAAAAGATTTTTACGGCAACACTTACGTTCCATTCAAAAAAGTAGGAAAATTAATCGTTCCGGATGAAGCGGAAATCGAAAGAAACCCGCGGGCACGAAGTGCCAAATTACGGATTGCGGAACGTACGGAACATTGAAATATAAAAAATACGTTAGAGACGTTGTGCTACAAAGTCTCAACACGGTTCAACGATTAAACGGTTACACGGTTCAACGATTAAACAAAAAAAAATGAACATTTGGCAAATCATAAAAGCAGATTATCTAATCAACAAAAACGCCGCTAAAAACTGGGCCTTTGTGATTATGTTGGTATTGATGGGCATCAGTATCATTAATCTGTCGCATAGTGCGGATGCCAAAGTAAAAAGAATCGTAAAACTAAACAAAGAAGTAAAAGCCTTGCGCTCGGAATATGTAGAATTGAAAGCCAAAGTGATGAAACGCAAAATGGCATCGGATGTATATGAACGATTAAAGCAAGAAGGTTTTGTTTTGTCCAAAAAACAACCGGTAAAAATCGTAACCAAAGATTGACATACATAGAGACGTTGTGCTACAACGTCTAATCTCGTAAAGACGCACGAATGTGCGTCTTCCATAGTACAAGTAAAGACGATTTACAAGGGCGTCTCATCAACAATAACATGAAACCTATACAATAATTATATGAACCAAAACGAAGCAAATATCACCCAACGAAGCCTGATTGTTCTGGCGGGATTGTTTCTGTTCGCTATGTTGATTGTAGCGAAATTGGTACATATACAATATATCGAAGGGAATAAATACCGTGCTATGGCCCAAAAATACACGGTAAAAGAATTTACCATCAAAGCCAATCGCGGAAATATTTATGCCGAAGACGGCAGTTTGTTGGCTACCTCGGTACCGCGTTACGACATCGCTTTTGATCCTACAGTGCCTTCCAACAAGAATTTCAACAAAAAAATAGATGCCCTTTGTGCCAAATTATCACGCATTACCGGAAAAACACAAGGCGAATGGAAACGAAAATTTGTAAAAGCCCGTCGTGATACCATAAAGTATGTGAAAATATTGAAAAATATCAAGTTTTCGGAATACCAAAAAGTAAAAAGATTTCCCTTGTTTGATCTGGGGATTCGCAAAGGAGGCTTTATCGCCGAATTGCATACGGTTCGTAGTTATCCCCTGGGAAATGTTTTACGCCGCACTATTGGCTTTGATAAAGGTGCCGGTAACAGAGCGGGAATTGAAGGAGCCTATGCTTCCTATTTGAAAGGAAAAGACGGAATGCAAAAAAAACAAAAAATCCGTTATGGTGTATGGAAACCTTTAAGCGATATCAATGATATAGAACCGGTAGACGGCTATGACGTAATAACCCATATCGATGTAGATATGCAAGACATGGCACATCAAACACTGTTAAAACAATTAGAAAAATATGAAGCGGAACACGGCACCGTAGTAATTATGGAAGTAAAAACCGGTGCGATTAAAGCCATGGTAAATTTGGGTAAAACCCAATCGGGAAATTATGAAGAACTGCGTAATTATGCTGTTTTTGAAACCCATGAACCGGGTTCTACCTTCAAATTATTTTCGATTATGGCTTTATTGGAAGACAAAGTGGCTGATACCACTGATGTAATAGATACAGGTAACGGTATATACAAAATCTATAATAAAAAAGTACGCGACGCCCACCACGGAGGAATGGGAAAATTAACTTTGAAAGAAGTCTTTGAAAAAAGCTCGAATGTAGGTGTGGTAAAAAGCGTATATGAACATTATAAAAATCACCCTGAAAAATTTGTAAACCGATTATATAATTTCGGCATACACGAAAAAACAGGTATAGACATCAAAGGAGAAGGGAAACCCATTATTCCGGATCCCAAAAACAAAGATTGGAGTGGAATCTCATTGCCATGGATGGCTTACGGCTACGGTGTGGAATTGACCGATATTCAAACCTTGACCTATTACAATGCCATTGCCAATAACGGAAAAGTAATGAAACCACGTTTGGTAAGCGAAATAAAATCTTATGGCAAAAACGTTAAACGTTTTAAACCGGAAGTTTTGCAATCATCCATTGCCTCAGAAAACACAGTACACAAAATGCAAGAAATGTTAAAAGGAGTGGTATTACGCGGAACTGCTACTAATATTAGAAGCAAGTATGTGCAACTAGCTGGTAAAACAGGTACTGCACAAACAGAATATTGGAAAGGGAAAGGTCAATATATCGCTTCGTTTGTAGGATATTTTCCGGCTGATAATCCCAAATATTCCATGATAGTAGTAGTGCACAAACCCAATCCCGAAAAAGGATATTACGGAAATGTAGTGGCTGCACCGGTTTTCAAAACAATGGCAGAATATATTTACGGCAAAATGCCCCGCGAAATTCAATTAGGAAACATTGAAAATATACCGGTTGAAAAAAATCCGGATAAAATTCTGGAAAAATACAAAACCATCATGCCCGATTTGCGCGGATTGTCATCCAAAGATGCCTTGTATGTGTTAGAAAATATGGGAGTAATAGTCAGGTTATCGGGAAGTGGCAGAGTGGTAAAACAATCGGTGCCTCGCGGACAAAAAATAACAAAAAATCAAATTATAGAATTGAAATTATCATAACAACCGTAAAGACGTTGTGGCACAAACGTCTCATTACGACAGACGCACAGACAAGCATCTCATAAAATCAAGTAAAGACGCAAGGGCGGCGTTTTACCAAGATATGAAAAACCTAAAAAACATATTAACCGGAATCAATGTAATAAAATCATCTGCTTCTACAAATACAGAAGTAGAAAGCATTCGTTATGATTCACGTCTGGTACAAAACGGTGATATGTTTATCGCTATCAAAGGCGTAGCAACTGACGGACACAAATATATCGACAAAGCAGTGGAAAAAGGCGCCCGGGTTGTAGTAGTAGAAAATTGGCAGGAAAATTTGCCTGAAAATGTATTACAAATCCAAGTGGAAGACAGCCATTCGGCATTGGCACTGATGGCTGCCAATTATTATGATCATCCGTCAAAAAAAATGCATTTGACGGGAATTACAGGAACCAACGGAAAAACAACTATTGCAAGTTTAACCTATAAATTATTTGAAAAAGCAGGATACAAAGTAGGATTACTTTCAACTGTACAAATACTAATAAACGGAAAAAGTTTTCCGGCAACCCATACCACACCCGATCCGTTGATGATTAATTATTATCTCAACGAAATGGTAAAAGCAGGAGTAACGCAGGCCTTTATGGAAGTGAGTTCTCACGGCATCGATCAAAAACGAACGGAAGGGCTGTATTTTGCAGGAGGAGTTTTTACCAATCTGACACACGATCATTTGGATTATCACAAGACCTTTATCGAATATCGTGATGTAAAAAAACGCTTTTTTGACCAATTACCCGAAACGGCTTTTGCCTTGGTGAATGCCGATGACAAAAACGGGATGTTTATGTTGCAAAATACCCGTGCCCAAAAATACACCTATGCTTTAAAAAATCCGGCAGATTATAAAGCCAAAATATTAGAGCAAAATTTCAGCGGTATGTTGATGTTAATAAATAATATGGAAGTTTGGGTGCGCTTAGTAGGCAAATTCAATGCCTATAATCTTTTGGCGGTGTATGGCATAGGAGAGCTTTTGGGATTGGAACCTTTCGACATTTTAAAAATATTAAGCGAATTGCAAAGTGTAGACGGAAGATTTGAATTGATATTATCTCCGGAAGGTAAAATTGCCATAGTCGATTATGCACACACTCCCGATGCCTTGGAAAACGTATTAAAAACGATTAATGAAATCCGGCCGAAAAACACCGAAAAACTCATCACGGTAGTAGGTGCAGGAGGCAACAGAGACAAAAGCAAACGGCCTGAAATGGCATCTGTTGCAGCACAATTGAGTGATACGGTAATATTTACCTCTGACAATCCACGGGATGAAAATCCCGAAGATATCATTGATGATATGGAAACCGGTGTACCGGGTGAACACTATAAAAAAACATTGAGAATTACCGACCGCCGGCAAGCCATTAAAGCTGCCGGAAAACTGGCTAATCCGGGAGACATCATCCTGATAGCCGGTAAAGGACATGAAGATTACCAAATCATTAAGGGCGTAAAAGAACATTTTGACGATAGAGAAGAAATCAAACGGGTGTTTGGAATGCTGGGAAATTAACAATTCAATAATTACACGATTCAACAATTAAACAATAAACAATGCTATACTATTTCTTTACACATATATGGGAAAATTTTCCGGGGGCAGGTATGTTTCAATATCTGTCATTCCGTTCGGGATTGGCATTTGTTACCGCCCTACTCTTTTCTTTATTGGTAGGCAAACGTATTATCAGCCGCTTGCGCCGGATGCAAATCGGTGAAACGGTTCGGGATTTGGGTTTGGAAGGACAAAAATCTAAAGAAGGCACCCCGACTATGGGAGGTATCATCATCATATTAGCCACTTTTATTCCCGTATTGTTATTTACGGATTTAGGGAATGTCTATATATGGATGTTATTGTTTACCTTGCTATGGATGGGCGCTATCGGTTTTGCGGATGATTACATCAAAGTCATCAAAAAAAACAAAGAAGGATTAGCCGGTAAATTCAAAATTTTGGGACAATTGATATTGAGTTTAGTGATTGCAGGCGTGATGCTCACCCATGATGATATCGTGATAAAAACCGAAAATCACTCTACGGAAATTCAAAATCAAAAACCCTTGGGTGAACGTTTTAATGCACCTGAAAAATCCTTAAAAACTACCATTCCAATGGTAAAAAATAACGAGTTTGATTATGCGTGGATATTAAAAGTTATCGATAAAGACTGGGCAAAATACACCTGGATTATATTTATTCTTGCCGTCATATTTATTATTACGGCCGTATCAAATGCAGCCAATTTAACCGATGGGATCGACGGGCTGGCAGCAGGCACCTCCGCCATCATCGTACTGGCTTTGGCCTTGTTGGCTTGGATTTCAGGTAATATTATGATAGCCGATTATTTGAATATCATGTATATCCCGCAAATCGGGGAAGTATCTGTGTTTATCAGTGCTTTTGCAGGCGCCTTAATCGGATTTTTGTGGTTCAATGCTTTTCCGGCACAAGTATTTATGGGCGACACCGGCAGTTTGACCATTGGGGCCATTATAGCCGTGGTGGCATTGATTATCCGCAAAGAATTGTTGATACCCGTATTGGCAGGAATATTTGTAGCGGAAAATGCCTCGGTAATTATGCAGAGATTTTGGTTCAAATATACCAAAAAGAAATACGGAGAAGGTAGACGGATTTTTAAAATGGCTCCGGTGCACCACCATTTTCAAAAATTGGGATGGCACGAAAATAAAATCGTAGTGCGATTTTGGATTATCGGAATCATTTTGGCGGCAATCAGCATTATCAGCCTGAAAGTGCGATAATCAATAATGAGAAATGACGAATGACGAATGACAAATTTGGAAACACGGTAGAGACGCGATTCATCGCATCTGATTGAAATGAAAATATAAAACCTTGTAAAGACGCACGGACGTGCGTCTCATACACTAATAAAAGACGCACGGACGTGCGTCTCATACACTAATAAAAGACGCACAGACGGCGTCTCATACACCAAAAAGACGCACAGACGCGCGTCTTATAAACAAGAAAAAAACAAATGCAAAAACAAAACAAAATACAAGTAATGAACGCAGAATTAATCAAAAAGAGAAGACGTAATTTGAGATTATCATTTCGTTCATTTAAAGGCGTTACGAACCGGCTGGAAGAAATTCGCATAAAAAACGATGTGATATTTATCAATGATTCTAAAGCCCAAAATGTGAATGCTACCTATTTTGCCTTGGATAGCATTCGCAAACCGGTGATATGGATTGCCGGTGGTGAAGATAACGGAACCGACTATTGGGAATTGATGTCATTGGTACGTCAAAAAGTGGAGGCTATCATCATGATTGGAGAAGACAACAGCAGGCTTATTGAATTTTTTGCACCGGTAATCAAAGAAATATATGAAGCCGAAAATATGGAAACGGCCGTAGCCCTAGCCTATCGATTGAGCGAACCCGGCACAAGCGTATTGTTATCACCCGCTTGTAAACCGGATATGAAATATGCCGATTACGAAGACCGGGGAGAGCAATTTAAAAATGCCGTATTGAAACGAATTTAATGGGAATATATTATGTGTAGAGACGCACGGACGTGCATCTAATATTAACAACATATTAAACATTGACAAAAACAATTGAAATATCAAATATAACGTAGAGACACACAAACATGCATCTCGATAAAAACAAAAAACCATGCTAAACAATTTAAAAAAAATATCAGGCGACCGGCAACTATGGGTTTATACCATCCTGTTGATGCTGTTTTCCTTTTGGATTGTTTACAGTGCCAGTAGTAATTTGGCAAACGTTTATGGTAAATCATCGCCTTTGTTTTTCGGCGTAAAACATTTTATACACGTAGCTATAGGTTTGTTGATAATGTATGTCACCCACCGGATGAACCCGAAATATTTTTCGCATCTATCGCGGGTAGCCATGCCGGTCTTGGTCGTGGTGTTATTATACACATTAACCCGGGGGATCAATATCGGCGGAGCAAATGCGAGTCGTTGGATCTATGTGCCCGGCTTGGGAAGTGTACAGCCATCGACAATTGCCTTTGTTTTTTTGATGATGTTTTCGGCGCGGTTTTTCGGCAAAAAAGATTTGTCTAAAATCAGTTTTCCGGAAAGTTTTAAGAGTTTTTGGGTTTGGGTATTCTTGATTGTCGGATTGATATTACCGGCAAATTTATCCACAGCCGTATTGATTTTTTCCATGGTAGTATTGATTTCGATTATTGCCGGTTATCCCTGGAAAGATTTGTTTAAAGTTTTTGGTATCGGTTTTTTGGGTGTAATAATGTTAATATTGGTCTTAAAAGCATTTCCCAACCGGTTGAGCAATCGTTTAGACACATGGCAAAGCCGGATAGAAGCCTTTTTTGATGCTTCAGAACATACGGATGACGGAAAAATTAGTGATAAAAACTACCAAACCACCCAAGCAAAAATTGCTATTGCCAAAGGCGGATTATTTGGTTTCAGACCGGGAAAAAGTGTTCAAAAAAACTTTTTACCGCAATCGGTGTCGGATTTTATATTCGCTATCATTATCGAAGAATACAGTTTAACCGGCGGGTTAATTATCTTGTTTGTGTATTTGATGTTGGGCTTGCGAATGTTTTTTATCGCTCACAAAGCTGAAAGCAAATATTTTAAATTATTGGTATTAGCCGTAGGTTTCCCGATAATCATACAAGCCTTGGCCAATATGGCGGTTGCCGTCGGAATTTTTCCGGTTACCGGACAACCCCTGCCTCTGCTGAGTTCAGGAGGGACAGCCATTTGGATGAGTAGTTTTGCCATAGGCATTATATTGAGTGTAAGCAGGAATACGGAATTGCGGGAACGCGGTGATTTGGAGGAATTTGTAACGGAATGATGTGTTGCTCGCAAAGACGCAAAGACGCAAATGTAAACCCCGTAGGGATACCTCTTGTAGGTATCTGAAAACGCGGTAGAGACGCGATTCATCGCATCTAATTGAAAAAATGAAAAAAATGTAAAGACGCATGGACGTGCGTCTCAATATAAAACACAGCAAAAGACACACAATCGATATCAACAAAAAAATAAAATGTCAAAAGAGAATAAACATATAAAAGTAATCATCAGCGGTGGGGGTACCGGGGGACATATCTTTCCGGCGGTAGCGATTGCTCATGAAATCAAAAGCAGATATCCGGATGCTGAGATATTGTTTGTCGGTGCCAAAGGACGCATGGAAATGGAAAAAGTACCCAAAGCAGGTTACCCGATTGAAGCCTTATGGATAACAGGCATTAACCGGAAAAAAATGTGGAAAAACATCACTTTTCCGTTTAAATTGGTATCGAGTTTATGGAAAGCCAAACGAATTATCAACCGGTTTCAACCGGATTTTGTCATAGGAACAGGCGGTTTTGCCAGCGGACCGGTATTGCATATCGCACAAAAAAAAGGCATCCCGACCTTTATTCAAGAACAAAATTCCTATCCGGGAATTACCAATAAACTCTTGGCTAAAAAAGCTCGTAAAATCTATACGGCGTATGAGGGATTGGAAAAATTTTTCCCGGCGGATAAAATTGTAAAAACCGGCAACCCCATCCGTAAAGATATCTTTGAAGGAAAGACCGACAAAAGTGAAGCTTTTAGAAAATTCGGTTTGAACGAAAGCAAAAAAACATTGTTATCAATCGGGGGTAGTTTGGGAGCACATCCGGTAAATGAAGGTGTCAAAAGCATCATCAATCAATTGCGGGCACACGATTATCAAGTATTATGGCAAACAGGTGCCAACGATTATGAACATTATAAAAAATATGACAGCAATCATGTAAAAGTAGTACCGTTCATCACGGATATGAAAGATGCATATACCATTGCGGATTTAATCGTATCGAGAGCCGGTGCCGGAACCATTTCGGAATTGAGTGTATTGGGCAAACCGGTAATTTTGGTGCCGTCGCCCTATGTAGCGGAAGACCATCAAACAAAAAATGCCAAGGCTTTGGCTGATAAAAATGCCGCTATAATGATTAAAGAAGCGGAATTAAAAACAGAATTGTGGAAAAATATCCAAAATATTTTTTCTGATGAAGAAAAAGCCCGGCAGTTGAGTGAAAATATCCAAAAATTAGCCGATCCGGATGCCACGAAAAAAATTGTGAATGACATATTGATGAATTATGCCGGATGACCGATGTTAGATGCCGGATGTAGACGCGTTTCATCGTGTCTGATTGAAATAAAAAAATAAACCCCGTAGGGATACCCCTTGTGGGTATCCAAAATGCCGTACGCACGGAAACAAGATTGACCGATGTTAAATGCCGGATGTAGACCCGTTTCATCGTGTCTGATTGAAATAAAAAAATAAACCCC
>Ga0256843_1002202_pt1 | contig 14432 bp, 15 predicted proteins | sample AlvinellametaG_FD_191572 | JGI IMG/M metagenome (GOLD analysis project Ga0256843, IMG submission 191572) | Pompeii worm associated microbial communities from hydrothermal vent at the East Pacific Rise, Pacific Ocean - Alvinella | ecosystem: Host-associated > Annelida > Integument > Unclassified ... | reverse complement strand
ACTCTGGAGACCCTCTCTTTCTTACCCTTGAAGGCGAGACGGTCAGATATGAGAAAACTGAAGAGAATTATGCGGTTTTCATTAATGAAGCAGCCTATTATGAAAAGGGGTTTGCCCTCTGTCTATGCCAAAAAAAGTATATAGAAATACCCAAAATGACATAGGCAGACTGCATATTTTTGCTTTATAAAGCGAATAGGCTATAATACGAAAAAAATTTACAGGATAGAACTATGGCTACTTATATTTTCGGACATACGACACCCGATTCTGACTCTATTGTCGGTGCGATTTCACTCTCTTACCTTAAAAACCGGCTTGGAGAAGAGTGTATTCCTGCAAGACAGGGAGAGGTCAACCCTGAGACGAAATGGATACTTGAAAAGTTCGGTTACGAAGCACCTCTTCTGAAGACGGAGTATGCAGGTGAAAATGTTTACCTCATAGATTTTATGGAGCGTTCCCAGAGTCCAAAAGATATCGATGAAGCGACCATTTTGGGGATTGTGGATCACCACAAGCTTGGAGACCTCAAAACAGATGCCCCGCTTGAGATGTGGGTACGCCCGGTAGGATGTTCCAATACCATCGTTAAACAGATGTTTGACTATTACAATATTGAGATCCCCAAAAACCTTGCGGGTATGATGATGTGTGCCATCTTGAGTGACACGGTCATTTTCAAGTCGCCTACCTGTACCAAAGAAGATACCAAAGCCTGTAAAGAACTTGCACAGATCGCAGAGGTTGAAGACTACAAAGCTCTGGGAATGGAAATGTTCATTGTCAAGTCCGATGTGCTCGGAGCAACGCCTAGAGAACTGGTAACAAGAGACTTTAAAGATTTCAATATGGGCGGTAACACCATCGGTGTAGGACAGCTTGAAGTGGTTGACCTCTCTGTCTTTGACAAGATGAAAGCTGATCTCATGGAAGATATGAAGAAGATGAAGGAGGAGGGTGGCAGACACTCCGTACTGCTTCTGCTTACAGATATTATGCAGGAAGGCTCACAACTTCTTGTCGTCAGTGATGAACCTGAAAAGATAGAAAATGCTTTTGGTGTGACACTTGAGGATGGTGAAGTGTGGCTCAAGGGTGTCATGAGCCGTAAAAAGCAGATTATTCCTTTTCTTGAGAAACAGTTTTAAAAACTTTTTGGAGCAGCGACTCTGGTCGCTGACATACGTATATTTTGTACCCTGAAAAAAATTTGTAAAACAAATTTTCCCTAAAAGAGAGATATTCCCGATTATTACGCTATAATGCCGAACAATTTAAGCGTACATCGGTCAACTCTCAAATATTCCCAGCTCAACGGGAAGAAATTACTTTCGGGTATTTCATAGAATAATAAAACATACAACTCAGCCTAAGACCGACCTATAGACAACTATACAGGTAGGCTCGGTCACTTCTGAAACAGAAGAAAAAAGGTAAATATACATGTCATTCACTACACTTGGGCTTTCAGAGCCACTACTTAAAGCAGTCAAAGAACAGGGCTATACAGAGCCGACACCCATTCAGAAACAGGCAATCCCTGTTATTATAGATAAAAAAGATGTTCTTGCCGCAGCACAGACAGGTACAGGAAAAACAGCCGGCTTTACATTGCCGCTGCTGCAAAGACTTGACCAGACCAGACCTCAGATGAAAAAACAGCAGATCAGGGCACTGGTACTGACACCTACAAGAGAACTTGCCGCACAGGTAGCCGAAAGTGTCAAACTTTACGGTAAATATATGCCGTACAAATCAACGATGATCTTCGGAGGGGTGGGTATCAACCCGCAGCTTGCAACTATTCGAAAAGGGGTGGATATCGTCATTGCCACACCGGGCAGACTGCTCGATATTGCCGGACAGAAAGGCATTGACTTCTCAGCCCTTGAAGTGCTCATACTCGATGAAGCGGACAGAATGCTGGACATGGGATTCATTCATGACATCAAAAAACTAATGAAAATGATGCCCCAAAAGAAGCAGACACTGCTTTTTTCCGCTACTTTCTCCCCGGAGATCAAGAAACTGGCCTCTGGACTGCTTAATAATCCGGAGACCATCGAAGTGGCACGTCAGAACAAAACGGCAGACCAGATCAGCCAGGTAGTTCACTATGTGGACAAACACAGAAAAAGAGAACTGCTTTCACAGCTTATCAAGACTAAAAAGTGGAAGCAGGTACTTGTGTTTACCCGTACCAAACATGGTGCCAACAAGCTGACGAAGCAGCTTGAAGAGACAGGTATCAGTGCCGCAGCAATCCATGGAAACAAAAGTCAGGGAGCCAGAACCAAGGCCCTTGCAAACTTTAAAGAGGGGAAAACACGGGTACTTGTGGCCACAGATATTGCCGCACGCGGAATAGACATCGACCAGCTTCCCCATGTAGTGAACTTTGAACTGCCCAATGTGGCGGAAGACTATGTGCACCGTATAGGCAGAACAGGACGTGCAGGGCAGAGCGGTGAAGCGGTTTCTCTTGTCTGTGTCGATGAACACAAACTGCTTTTTGACATAGAAAAACTCATTAAAACAGAGATCAACAAAGTACACATTCCGGCATTTACACCAGACCCGAACATTAAAGCCGAACCGATCCAGAACGGAAGAGGCGGCGGACGCGGCGGTAACGCAAAACGTCAAAGCCAGGGTGGGAACAGTAACGGTTCCCGAAGCAACAGCAGAAATAGAAATCGTAACAGAAACAGATCGGCAGGAGACAGATAGTGAAAAAAGTATTTCAGCTCAAAGATGAGAAAAAACATGAAGACCGTGTGCTTGAGGCTGTCAAGCATGAGGTGAGAAAATATATCAAAAGAGAAAAACGGAAAAAACTTTCCGATACAATGTACTGGGACTTTGACTGTAAAGTCGGTGCAGAGGAGTCTTCTGCCCAGGTTGTCGAATTTGATGCACTGATCAAGGCAATTGATGCCGTCAAAGAGAGTGGAGCGGGGCAATGTTATATTGAAATCATTGCCAAAGCAGTGGAAAAGCCTCCACGAAAAACACTTTCTGAGTTAGAATCAGATACGCTTTCAGAGTAAATGTATATTACCCCATGGGGTTAGAGAATATAAGAGAGTAAGGTCCATTACGGCAACTGAAGCAATGTGTGTTAATCGGAATTTATGCGTGTGAAAAACAATATGTTTCCTTGCTGAAAGGGAAACTTTTAAATTTTGATTATGCTTTGTGTTATAATCCTGGATATAAAGGATTTTAATTGAAAAAAATACTCATATTGCTGATACTCTTCAGTGCGCTACTTTTTGCAGAGACGACATTCGATTCTTTCTTGAATCATCAAATTAAAATGGAAGCTCAACTGCTTGATCAAAATTTGAGTAAAGAAGAACGACAAAAGATACAAAAAAAGCAAGGGCATGAGTATCAGGCTTTCTTTTTGCAGTATGCGACAAATAAAAAAAAGAATTTACAGGCTGAAAATCCGTATCGTTGGGAAATCAGCAAACTTAAATTACGTCTCAACAGCAATAAACAGCGTGGAAATAAAACAGCAGTACTCCGAGATCAAGCACTGTTACATATATATATGATAAAAAACATGCTCAGAGATACTCTCAATGAAGTACTTCAGGCTACAGACAATAAATCAAAAGCTTTTTATGAAGACAAGATAAATGAGATACTGTTGAAACAGTTTTCCAAATATAATCCCCTTAGAAAAGATGTCTATGATGCTCTGAAAAAAAAGGCCAAAGAGGGTGGGCCTATGTCAAAAGCAATTCATGAGGCAATTGAAAATATTTTGCTTCTTGAAGCAGTCAGCAGAACATTCAGTGCAGAGTTGGTGCAGCAGCGATTGAATATTTACAGAACGGCAAGGCTCTCTGATGCAAAACTGTTTGCTTTAGCCAACAAGGTTAATGAAACTGCTTTAGGAAAAAAACTTAACCCTTATCTTGATATTATTAATCTTGACAGCAGCAAGGTGGTTATTATCCTGACCATTCTTATTCTTATTCTTCTGATTCAAAAGATTATTTACCTGATTATGAATTTGATTTTAAGACATTATCATATTAAAGAAGAGGATGTTGAGTATATTCACAGCCATATTACCAGACTTTTCAATATTATTGCCATTCTTTTTATTATCCAGGTTATTCTGGTTGCTTTTTTTGGTGTAGACAGAGAGAGTATTCTTATCAGCAAATTTTTTGCTATTATTTATGTTGTTTTATTTACCATTCTTTTCTATCGCAGCAGCAACCTTCTTGTTCATCTTAGGATAGAACGTATACAAAATAACAAGCTTCTCAGAAAAGAGGTTGTCAACCTTATTATTAAAACTTTCAATGTTCTGATTATTATGGTGGCATTCATATTTGCACTCTATATTCTTGGAGTCAATCTGACAGCCGTATTGTCGGGTCTTGGTATTGGTGGTTTTGCTGTGGCTTTTGCTGCTAAAGACAGTATTGCCAATATTTTTGGTTCTATTTCCATTTTGGCAGGAGACCTGTTTCAACAGGGAGACTGGATAGAAGTTGATAAAATGGATGGTACTGTTGTTGAAATAGGTTTGAGGGCAACTACCATTCGTACGTTTGACAATGCGCTGATCTCTATTCCTAATTTTAAACTGGTTAATGAAGGAATTAAAAACTGGAGTAGACGAAGTATTGGAAGACGTATTAAAATGAAGATCGGTGTTACCTATGAGTCTGATTTTGAAAATATCAAAAAAGCGATAGAGGAGATTCGGAAAATGCTTTCCGAACATCCTGATATTGCCAATGAAAAGACACGCTTTCAGGCATTTTACAGACAACCAAAGATTATTTCTACCGAAGACTATAAAGGTGTAAAACGAATTACACTGGTGTATATGGATGAGTTTGATGATTCAAGTATCAATATTCTGGTATATTGTTTTTCACGTTCTGTTATTTGGCAGGAATGGCTTGCTGTCAAAGAGGATGTAATGTATAAAATAGCAGAGATACTTAAAAGAAATAATCTTGATTTTGCATATCCTGCTATGACGATTCACCAGGTGACAGAGAAAAAGAAAGAGGCAGAAAGTACTGAAAAAGAACGTTAACATATTGTTTACTATAGATAAGTACAATAAGTCCACACATAATTTAAAGGAAAACACTATGAAAAAAATAGCACTAGCATCAATTGCAACATTCTCTATGCTCCTTGCAGCTCCAAATGGCGCAATGATGATGGGGGGACAAGGCGGACCTCAGATGAAAGCAGGTTGTAAATGTATGAAGTCAGGTGGAAAAATGGGCATGAAGCAGAAGATGATGAAAAAGAAGATGAACTCTCCGTTTCTCATTAAACAAGGATTGCCACACATGACTAAAATGGTAAAGATGAACTGGAACAATCCGGCATTTGGACTAACAGCGGAACAGAAACAAAAACTGATGGCTGTCAGACAAGAAACAATGGGTGCAGTAATGAAATTAAAACCTGAAGTAATGATGTTAAAAAGAGAGATTGTTCAGGGAACACTCAGTGGTGCCAAAGCAGCAGATCTAAAAGAGAAGGTGAGTACACTGGCACTGAAAGAAGCAGAAGCAACTATGGTACATTTAAACTGTATTGAAAAAACCAAAGAGATATTGACAAAAGATCAGCTCTTTTTCCTTCTTGCCAATAAAAAGAACAAGATGTCTGGTATGAAAAGAAAAATGATGAAAAAAGGTATGATGGGCGGTCCGGCTAATAAAGGTGCTATGATGATGAAAATGAAATGTGCTCCGGGTAAATGTGGTATGGGTATGATGAAACCTGCTCCTGTCAAAATTCAAATGCACTAAAAAATACTCTATCTTATCTGAAGGAGAGAAAATGAACCGACATAATTTTATCGGTGTTACACTGCTTATTTCTGTCTTGGCAATCAATCCTTTGATTGCCACAGAGTTCCAGAATCGTACGCAGACAAAAGTTAACAATGTTAATTATATCTCTGGCAGTATAGCCGCTATTTTACATAAAAGAGGTCTTGAGGAAGATGCTGCCAAAGAAATTTCAGATTCTTTTGTGAATAACACTGAAGAACATATGATGCAGATGATTGACAATCTGGCAATGGTTCTTCCTCATGAAGAAATATTGGAACATCTCAGTACAGCAGCTTTGCACAGAAAAGAGGTTAAGCTTGATACATACGATCATCTGGTCAATATGGTATCACAGATCAAAAAGGTCTCTTTGGACAAAAGTACTTTGGCACAGTTACAGTTAGTTGCCAAGTTAAACAGTCAACTGATCGGATAGTTTTCCGGTCAGATCTTGGCTTTTTAGCTTCAAAACATATATTGGTTAACATAATATAAATTCTATTAAAAATAACTGTCTCTTCCTCTCTCTCACTCTTGTCCCAATAAAAGAGAAATATGAAATCTTATTTTTCTGATTTTTCTGATTTTTGAAATTGCAAGATGGTTATGAAAGCAGATGCTTCCTTTTTTGTGAGATTTGGAATTGTAAGGTTTTCCAGATTTTTCCCGTATACCACGACCGCATAATAAATGAAAATCAAGAGTCTTTGTTGTCTCCTTGAAAAAATTATACTAAAAAATACCATTACCAAATAAAGTGTATTTTTTTACTTACCAAATATTTTCTCCCGGACAATGTGAATCTGCAAAGAGGAGAAAAACTCGAATCCACTGCTTATTATATATTATAAAATATTGAAATTATTCTTTTTCTGTGAATTCTTCTGATTAAAAAAACAAAAAAGAGAAACTTTCTAATATTATTTAGTATATATATGATTCCTTGAAAAATTATTTTTTATTGAAATATATCAAAATACATTCAAAGCACGCCACAGCGCCAGTCAGAGGATAAAATAAGAACATATGTTCATAAATATATTTTTCCAAAGATACAAATAAGAACATTTGTTCATATTTAAAAAATTCCAATAAGATATAAAAGAACAATTGTTCATTTAATCTTTTCCTTTTCTCTTGACATATGAACAAATGTTCATTATAATACTTTTAAAGGAGCCGGAATGAACGATGAGAGCGTCAATACTCCCCTTTCAAAGGGTGGAAAAACAAAAGAGAAAATACTCAAGCATGCTTTAAAACTCTTCTCTAGCAAGGGATACAAAGCAACCACTGTAAGAGATATAGCAGGATCCATAGGTATTAAGCAGAGTGCCCTCTACAACCACTTCAAAAACAAAGATGAGATACTGGAGACACTTATCAGCAACCTGACCTCTTCGGCGATCGTTACATTATTTGACAATAAAGAGCCCCAGGAGCTTCACAGACAGGGAAAATCACTTTTAATGAGTATTGCTGCTACTTTCAAGCTTATAGGCTTTGACGGGCAAAATGAAGCCCTTTTCAAGCTTTTGATGCAGGAGATCTACAGGAATGAGCGTATACGGGAGATCTATAACGAGTATTTTTACCAGGAGAATGTTAAAAAGCTCTCAGGCCTCTTCTTTGCCATGATGCAGGATGATATGATCAAGTCTTCCGATCCGCTTTTGCTTGCCAATGAGTTCTTCTCTCCTCTTTTCTTCTATCAGATGCAGGTTTCTTTGCTAAAATTAGATAAGAAATCGACCTCTTCTGTAGTCTCTTTGTTTGAAAAACATGTCGATTACTTCTGGGAGTGTATTAAAATTGAGAAGCAGGAAACACTCTTTTGATTAAATATTAAAAAATATATTATTAATAATATTAAGGAATATTAAAATGAAAAAAACCGTAGATCACTTCGAACATAAATCAAAATCTTGGGATATGAAGTCAAGAAGAGTTCAGAATGCCAAAGGAATAGCCGACTTAATAGTAAAAAATATAGAACTTTCCCCTACTATGGAATTAATGGACTTTGGAGCAGGTACGGGACTGCTAAGTTATTTTGTAAGTCCCTATGTTGATAAAATTGTAGCCGTAGACAACTCTCCTTCTATGCTTGAAGAGTTTAAAAAGAAATGTGATGAGTTTGACTGTGAGACTGAGGTAATCCAAAAAGATCTCAGTTGTGAAACGCTTAAGAGAAAATTTGACGGTATCATTTCATCTATGACGATCCATCATGTAGAAGATATGAAAGCCCTCTTCTCCAAGTTTTACGATATGCTTAAGTCGGGTGGTTTTATTGCTATTGCAGATCTTGACAGTGAAGACGGCTCTTTTCACAGTGACAATGCCGGTGTGTTTCACCATGGTTTTGACAGAGAAATACTGGCATCTGTTGCAAAAGAGGCAGGATTTAAAAATATTACATTTAATCTGGCCAATACAATTAACAAGCCTCATCGTGACTTCAGTGTCTTTTTACTAACAGCATACAAATAAATATTATGAGGAACAAGATGATGGGAAAAATAGTCTGGCTTAGTGTATTTGTTATTGTGTTGGTTTGGTCTCTAATAGATCCAAAAGACCAGTTTACCTGGTTTCTGGAGGTTTTCCCTGCCCTTATAGGTTTTCTCCTTATTGTGTTTACCTATAAAAAATTTCCGTTGACACCGCTGCTCTATACACTCATATTGATTCACATGATCATTTTGATGGTAGGTGGACACTACACCTATGCGGAAGTCCCTCTTTTTGACTGGATCAAGGAGATTTTGCATCAAAGCAGAAACAATTATGATAAGGTGGGACATTTTGCCCAGGGATTTGTACCTGCTGTTCTTGCCAGAGAAATTTTACTGCGTAAACATATTGTAACAGCTTCAAGAGCCTGGCTGAACTATATTGTCCTGAGTATTATTCTGTCATTTTCTGCTTTTTACGAATTGGTTGAATGGTGGGTGGCTGTGGCGACAGGAGATAATGCCGAAGCATTTCTGGGTACACAGGGCTATGTATGGGATACACAGTCAGATATGATGTATGCGCTTATTGGAGGTATTTCGGCTTTGATCCTCTTGAGCCGTCTGCATGACAGACAGCTTAAAAAATATCTTTAGTGCTTTTTGATCTCTGCAACGATCACACCGCGCAGGTCACCCTCTTTGAAACCGGTTGCTTTATCATCGGGATAGGATGATTTTATCGCTTCGGCAATTTTTGGAGAGAGGTTTGTTCCGTGACATTTTAGACAGACCGCTTTGGCTACAAGAGGTTTGTACACGCGTGTCACATCTCCCTCTTTGACTACCATAATACTTTTAGGTGTCAATGTTTTTGCTTTGATCTCCGCTTCGAACTTCTCCATGACCTTCTTGTCGAGTGCATCGGGTTCATTGTTCTTGTCATTTCTGACTTTTAGAGATGTTCTGCGTACTTTCGCATAGGGTGGCAGTTTTTTGTTAACTGCTTTGGTAATGTCATTGGCACTGCTGGTACAGAAAGCCAGTGCGGTCAGTCCTGTTTTATCTTCTTTCATTTTTGCTTTGAGTTGGCTCTTTAGTGCGCCCCCAAGCATTTTAATATATTTGATACCCTCTTTCTTCACCGGCATATTCTCTGCTGCTAAAGAAAATGATGTAATCAGTACTGTCGAAAGTAAAATTGTCGATAATTTCATTTGCTTGACTCCTGTTGTTTTTTATTTAACAGGATTATAAAGAAGTTTCTTAAATGGAAGATTAAACGATCTTTGTAGCTGTCAGAAAGATATATTGTTTGCCTGTCAAGGTAACTCGGTATTTTTTCTGTTGCAGGTATTTCTTGCAGAACATCACATCATTGAAAAGCAGGCTCATTTCACTCATGGCATAGTTGGGAGCTTTGGCACCGTAAACCATCTCTCCTCCTATCCAACGTGAGTTTGGAAACCCGAGAATGACAGCAGAATCTTCTTTATCTAAATAGTTCTGCACAAGATCCATGAAAAAAGGTTTGAAGTTGATGCCGGGACTTTGCAGTGTGCCTATACTGATGAAAAGGTCAAATTTTCCAAGATGTAACGTTTCCAGATAGTTGATGTCTTCAGCATAGAACTGAACATTTTGCTCCTCAAAGAGCCCCTGGGCATACTCTATGGCTGTTTTGGAGTGGTCTATGCCTACTAGTTCCATCTGTTTATATATGGAGATGTCTACTTTCTTTCTGATCACCTTAAACTCGTCACCCCTGTTGATACCCAGATCAAGAATGCGTTTTCTTTTAGCTAGTTTTACATTGTCAAGCGCCTGATCATAATAGTAAAAGAAAGCAGGCTCTTCCATTTTGTAAATAGCGGCAAATTCGGAAGTTACTCCGTACTTTTCCTCTTTTGTATTTGTATGATTTAAATGAAAAGAGTGTTGCTCTATTTTTTCAAAGGTAAGACGGAGCAGATGTGTCCCCTCTTCTTTAGGTACAAGCATACGGCAGCCGAGAAGCTCGGCAAGTTCCATCCAGGCACGTAAACTACGGTACAGGTAGTATGTTCCGTCTATTTTTATTGTACTGCCGGCATAGTTTCCTCGTGCATAGTCCGGGTTTAAGACTTTAAAATGAATTTGATGTGTATTCTGGAGTATTGTTTTGAGTATAGGTACGATCTCTTGCATCGACTGGGTATTAAAAATCATGTGGTATTATATCATGACAAAAGGTAAATGATGATTGAAAAAAAATATAACCTTATTGTCATCGGTTCGGGTGCAGCGGGGATGATGGCTGCCATAACAGCTGCCCGCAATGGCAAAAAAGTACTTCTGCTTGAAAAACTTTCCAAGATCGGTGCCAAACTCAAAGCGACCGGTGGCGGACGCTGCAATTTGACCAATACACTCGATAATGAGACTTTTATGGGCCGTTTTGGGCGAGACGGGCGTTTTATGTCCCCTGCTCTGGATGCACTTGACCACAAAGCGCTGATGGCCTTTTTTAAGGAGATCGGTGTGGAGAGCCATGCGCCTGACGGCTACAGGGTTTTCCCTGTCACACACAGCTCTTCTACCGTCATCCATGCGATGGAGGCGGAGATGGCACGGCTTGGCGTGGAGGTACGCTGTTCCCAAAAGGTCGTCTCCCTGCTGTATGATGAAGATACTGTTACCGGGGTAAAAACAGAAAATGATCTTTTTTATGCAGATCATGTCATTGTCGCTACAGGAGGCAAAGGCTATCCTGTACTTGGGGCAGAAGGTGACGGATACACATTGGCAGAGTCTGTCGGACACAAAGTTACAGAGGTCTACCCTGCCATGATGCCGCTTAGAACCAAAGAAAAGTGGGTTTCGAACTGTACAGCTAATACCATAGCAAAGGTCGTTATGACGGTTAATATGAAAAAATATAAAAAACTGAAGGCCCAGGGGGATCTCATCTTTACCAAGAGCGGTATCAGAGGGCCGGTCGTGCTGGATTTTTCAAGGGAGATCACACCGCTTCTGAGCAAATATGATGAAGTACCGGTACTGATGAACCTCACCAAAGGAATGAATGAAGAGCAGATAAGAAGCCATTTGAAAAAAGAGATCGCTGAAGATCCGCACCGCAATACACTTGAACTGCTTGCTACCCTGCTTCCCGAGTCGGTCAGCCGTGAACTTTGCAAACTTTCCGAGGCTGACCCTGAAGTGGGTTTTAGTAAACAAAAGGGGCAAATACGTGACAGACTCATCAAACTGCTTGCCTGGACACCGCTTACCATCAATGGGCATGACGGCTTCAAAATGGCGATGATCACCCGGGGCGGTGTGTCACTCAAAGAGATAGACCCCAATACAATGCAGAGCCGGAAGATGAAAGGCCTCTACTTCTGCGGTGAAGTCATGAACCTTGACGGTCCCTGCGGAGGCTACAACCTGCAATGGAGTTTTGCCAGCGGATATGTAGCTGGAAAATTGTACGGTTAATTTTCCGTATTGAGTATACGTGCTTCCTGCCACTTTTCATCAGCAAGGAGACGGCAGGCTTTCAAAGTTTCTGGGTCGGCTTCTTCAGCTGTTCTGTAACCTTTTTGATGCAGGCAGTCACGCATGGTATCGGCTTTGAGCTTCTGGCCTATGTGGGTCAGTTCTTCTTTCCTGAAATTGTCTTTCTTAACGGAAAAGAACCAGATACTCCCAAGTATGATAATAGAGCTGAGTAGTAAGAATTTATATTTTTTTGACATTTTTATTCCTTGATGCATTCAATAGAAGCACTATAGCGAAACTACAATTAATAATACATATCAAGATATATTGATATGTAAGCTTTTTTCCACTATACTTCGTCAAAATGAACCGGAAAGGCCTCTTATGGAAGATTTTCTCAACACGGTAAGTGCCATAAACGATGAAACACGTGTCAGAATACTTCGTTTTATCGAACTGAATGAAAAAGTCTGTGTCTGCGATGTTGAGAACTCTTTTGAAATGATACAGTCACGGGTCTCGCGTCATCTGAAAATCCTCAAAGATGCAGGGTTTTTACGTGTAGAACGTGAGGGTAGATGGGCTTACTACAGTATCCGCAGGCCGATCGATGCTTTCAGAAAGACCATATTGGCAGAGATCGCCTGTCTTGAGCTTGACATCCCTGCCCTTGTGCATCACTGTAAAGGCTGAAGATGGAACTGCTTAAAGAATTTTTTATAAACTTTTGGATCCTGAGCAATGATATGGCAGTCTATATACTCATAGGAGTACTCTTTGCCGGGGTACTCAAACAGGTGATCCCCGAAGATTTCGTTTCCAGGCATCTGGGGAAAGACACCTTTGGATCAGTCATAAAGTCATCGCTTTTCGGTATTCCCCTGCCACTGTGCTCCTGTTCTGTCATCCCCTTCGCGACCAGCCTTAAAAAAGAAGGAGCCAGCAGCGGGTCGGTACTGAGTTTTCTTATATCCACGCCTATTACGGGTGCGGACTCCATTTTGGCGACCTATGGTTTTTTCGGCTGGATTTTCACGATCTATCGTGTTGTTACTTCACTTGTCATTGCAATAGTGGCAGGCATCTTACAGAACCTGCTTGGCAAAGTACCTGCCGAAGCGACAGAGGAAGAGAACTACCGTACATGCGGCTGCGGTGACAGTTGCAGTATGGAGACACAAGGCAAAAGATTCAGCATGAAAAAAGCGTTGGATTATGCGGTATTCGACATCTTTAAAGATTTTGCCAAACCGCTCTTCTGGGGTCTGGTACTCGGTGCGCTCATCACTACATTCATGCCAAAAGACATTATGCAGTATCTGGGTGACAACTTGCTGCTCACCTACCTGCTTATACTGCTCTTTTCCATGCCGCTTTACATCTGTGCGACCGCTTCACTTCCCATTGCCGCCTCGCTCATTGCTTCGGGGCTCAGTGGTGGTGCAGCGTTCATTCTGCTTAGTGCAGGGCCGGCGACCAACAGTGTGACCATGGGCGTGGTGCTGAAAACACTGGGGAAAAAAGCACTCATCATCTATCTGGGTGTCATTGGTCTTTTCTCACTGCTTTTCGGATATTTCTTCGACCTTTTCTTCCCGGCTATCCTGAGTGCGCAGATGACGGAGCACATTGAAGCGTTCGGTCTGGTTGCACAGCTTTCGGCTGTCATGATGCTGGCTTTGATGCTCTACTTCCTGATTGCGCCCAAACTAAAGAAAAAAACTACCAAGGAGACTATAATGAAAAATAATTCTGCCTTTGCTACAGCACCGGCTAAAAAAGAGAAAACCAAAAAAGTACTTGTACTCTGTACCGGGAACAGCTGTCGTTCCATCATTGCCGAAGCACTGATCAACAAGGAGCTTGACGGTATAGAAGCATACAGTTCGGGTGTGGCACCCAGCGGCAGGGTCAACCCCAATGCCAAAAAGGTACTTGAATCACATGGAGCCTGGAATAATGCCTACCACTCCAAAACACTCGATGAAGTAATGGTGCATGATTTTGATCTTGTCGTGACTGTCTGTGACCATGCCAAAGAGACCTGCCCCCTCTTCCCAAAACCGGTAGAAAAAATACATGTCGGGTTTGAAGACCCGGACGGTAAAGGGTATGAGGCTTTTGAAGAGACCTATGAAGAGATACGCACTACGCTGCTGCCAAAGCTTAGAGAAATTTTTAATGAAAAAAAGAAAGAGGGAAAAATGGAAAAAAATGTATTTAAAACAGCCAAAGGTGCAAAGATTGCCTTTACCGGAGCGGTCGCCAAACAGCAGATCATCACAATGGTGGAGAACTGTTCCACAGGTAACTGCGAATGTATGAGCGATGAGACCAGAGAGAAGATCAGCAACATTGAAGTTGACGGAGAAGACGGCAATGTGGAGTTGAAGCTTACAGGAGATGTGAGCAAGGAAGAGCTTGAAGCGGCCCTTGAAAGATCAAAAGTGCTGAACGACAAATGATACTTGCCGCGTCTCTTTTCCTTGTAACCCTCATTTTCATCATCTGGCAGCCCAGAGGCCTTCAGATCGGTACGACTGCCATTATCGGTGCGGCTGCCGCACTGCTGCTTGGCGTAGTGAGCCTCAATGATGTCTGGATCGTTACCGGGATCGTCTGGGATGCAACACTGGCATTCATCGGTATCATCCTC
>Ga0256843_1002201_pt1 | contig 14434 bp, 9 predicted proteins | sample AlvinellametaG_FD_191572 | JGI IMG/M metagenome (GOLD analysis project Ga0256843, IMG submission 191572) | Pompeii worm associated microbial communities from hydrothermal vent at the East Pacific Rise, Pacific Ocean - Alvinella | ecosystem: Host-associated > Annelida > Integument > Unclassified ... | reverse complement strand
TGAGGAACGAAGTGGCAATCTGTTGATTTTCAGTAGTAAATATTAATAGAACTTCAGATTTTTTTCTCAAGATAATGGCTTTTGAGACAGCCTGCTCACTTTTTTAATCTATTGACTATTGATTTTTTGAAAAAATAACTTTGAAAATAAGTTCCTAAACTTTATTTAAAAGCTTGGATTCCCGTGATATCATAACCGGTAATCAGCAGATGGATATCGTGTGTCCCTTCATAAGTGATAACCGATTCCAAATTCATCATATGACGCATAATCGGATATTCACCGGTAATACCCATTGCTCCTAAAATTTGTCTGGCTTCACGAACAATATTCAATGCCATGGCGACATTGTTACGTTTGGCCATGGAAATTTGTGCAGCAGTAGCTTTATTTTCATTACGTAAAGTTCCTAATCGCCATACCAATAATTGCGCTTTAGTGATTTCCGTAATCATTTCGGCAAGTTTTTTTTGTTGTAATTGGAAGGCGGCAATCGGTTTGTTAAACTGGATTCTTTCTTTGGCATAGCGTAGCGCCGTATCATAAGCGTCCATGGCAGCTCCCAAAGCGCCCCAAGCAATACCGTAACGGGCGGAGTCCAAACAGGTTAACGGGCCTCGTAAACCGTCGGCTTCGGGCAGTAAGTTTTCTTTAGGCACCTTGACGTCTTGAAAAATCAATTCGCCGGTAGCCGAAGTTCTCAATGACCATTTGTTATGAGTTTCAGGCGTTGAAAATCCTTCCATTCCACGTTCTACAATCAAGCCTTTTACACGACCGGCTTCGTTTTTAGCCCAAACAACGGCAATATCGGCAAAAGGCGCATTAGAAATCCACATTTTAGCACCGTTGAGCAGGTAATAGTCACCTTTATCGACAAATTTGGTTTCCATGCCACCCGGATTGGAGCCGTGGTTGGGTTCTGTTAATCCGAAACAACCCATCAATTCACCGGTAGCCAATTTGGGTAAGTATTTTTGCTTTTGTTCTTCGCTACCGAATTTCCAAATGGGAAACATAACCAATGACGATTGAACCGAAGCGGTAGAGCGGATGCCCGAATCACCGCGTTCCAATTCTTGCATCAGCAAGCCGTATGACATATAATCCAAGCCCGGGCCACCGTATTCTTCCGGAATAAAAGGGCCGAAAGCACCGATTTCTCCTAATCCTTTGATCAGGTGTTTAGGAAATTCGGCTTTTTGGGCATATTCTTCAATAATCGGACTTACTTCGCGCTTTACCCATTCGCGGGCAGCGTCTCTGACTAATTTATGTTCGTCGGTTAACAATTCGTCAACGAGATAATAATCGGGATGTTTAAATAAATCTTGAGCCATTTTTGTTTTGATTAATGATTAGTTTTCGCAAACATAATAATTTAACGGCATATTTATACTGAAAAACTGAAGATTTTGTAAAAAAACGGCTTTATTTTTTCAACAACCATTTTTCCGGATCCAGTTTCGTCATGTTTTTATAAATGCGGAATTTTAATTCGGTTTTTCCGTTGATATCGGTGGCTACTTTTCCTATGTCTTGTTTGGTTTTTACTTTTTGTCCGGGTTTGACATATACTTCTTTGAGGTTTCCGTAGATGGTTAAATAATTTCCGTGTTTGATAAATACGGTGTTGTTTCCTCCGGGAATGACTTGTATTTGCAGAACCGTTCCTTCAAAAACCGCTCTGACTTTACTGCCGGGTTCGGTGGCTAAATAAATACCGGTATTGGTAACTTTTACATTTTTAAAAATTTCGTGTTGTTGCACGCCGAATTTTCTGGAGATATAAGCTTTTTTTACGGGCCACGGTAAAATACCTCGATTGGCTGAAAATTTGTTGGCCAGTTTTTCTCCTTCGGGAGTTAAGAAGAACTTACTTTTGCTACGGCTTGATTTTTTGACTTTTTTGTTGGATTTGGCAATGGCTTTTTTGATCAAGTCATCTATCATTTTGTCAATACGGCGTTGTTCGCGTTGTTTGGCTTTTATTTGAGCCAAATATTTGCCTTTTTTCTTTTTGATTTGTAGGACGATAGCTTCTTGTTTCTTTTGTTCTTCTTTTATTTTTCGTTCCTCTTCGCGATAGTTTTTATATACTATTTCTTTCTTTTCTTTGTCTTGTTGAAGTTGTGCTTCCAGTTTTTTCAGTTCTTCTTTCTTTTTTTCTATTTCTTCGGCTTGTTTTTTACGGTATTTGGCAAATTGTTTTAAATATTGCATGCGCTTAAAAGCCTGTTGAAAACTTTCGGCCGAAAAAAGAAAATATAATTTGTTTTCACGCGAGCGACTATTATATGACTGCCGGATCATTTGAGCATATTCTTTTTTGATTTGCTCCAGTTCCGCATTCAGTTTTTTTATTTTTTCTTGGTTTTGTTTGATTTGATGGTTGATGTGATTAATTTCTCTGCGTAAATTTTTAATTAGCTTTTGGCGTAAAATCAGTTTTCTTTTTATCTGATTGTATTCGTCTAAAGCATTGGATTCATAGCGTTTGGTTTTGAGTAATTGCTGATTGATTTGAGCAATTTCCTGTTGAAGGTTTTTTCGGCGTTGTTCCAATTTTTTTTGCATATCATTTTGAGCTTGCACAGCGGGTGCAAGAAAAAACAGTAATAAAAGAATGATATACGAAAATTTTTTATGAGGCATAAATCAATTTTATAAACAAAACGTAAAATTACAAATCTAATTTTAATTGAACAGGCGGAAGCAAATTAAAACTTTTCCGGTGGTGAATGGTGATACCGAATTCTTGTATGGCTTTGCGATGTTTAGGAGTAGGATATCCTTTGTTGTGAATCCAATCGTATTGCGGAAAATCTTCATGCAGTTTTTCCATATACTCGTCGCGGTGTGTTTTGGCCAAAATAGAAGCAGCCGCTATACTTAAATATTTACTGTCTCCTTTAACAACCGTTTGGTGCGGAACATTTTGGTAAGGTTTAAATCGGTTGCCGTCCACTAAAATGAAATCCGGCTTTATTTGGAGTTGGTCCAAAGCCTTATGCATGGCTAAAATCGATGCGTTTAAAATATTGATTTGATCGATTTCTTCTTGATAAACAAAAGCTACCGCCCAAGCCAAAGCTTCTTTTTCTATGATTTCTCGCAATTCATTTCTCTTTTTTTCGTTGAGTTGTTTACTGTCATTGATTTGAAGATGATTGAATTGTTTGTCAAAAATAACGGCTGCTGCCACGACAGGTCCGGCCAAACACCCCCTACCGGCTTCATCACACCCGGCTTCAAATTGATGATCGACATCAAAGTAATTTTTCATTTAAAACTTGCTTATTAAGATAATACAAAAATACTCATATTTTTATGAACTCGAACTATTTGATTTTGTCGTTTGAATTATTTAGTGTAATTTTCAATTCAAAAAAAAGATTTTTTGTTTTAATTCATTGAAAATAAATAAAAATGTCATCTAATTTGAAAGATAAGTTGTCGTTATTATCAATTATAATAATAATGATGATTCCGGCAGTTTTGTTGATTTTTGTTGGTAAAGATTCAATAGTTGTTTCTTCTACAAAAAAAATAGCTTTCTTTTTATTTTCATTGGCATATTTACTTTTTCCACTGTTTTTTTTAAAACCTAAAATATATGCTTTGCTGAGTATATTCCTTGATGGGTTCTTAATACTGGAGATATATCACATTTTATCTTTTAAGGCTCCACCGACAGAAAATATGCTTGCTACTATTTTCTATACGAATTATAATGAAAGTCTAGAATTTATTAAATCTAACTTTGGATATCTGTTACTTATTTTATTGATAATTTTTTTTCAATTGTTTTTAGTTTTCAATATTAAGAAGTCATTTGTTTTATCAAGAAAAAGTCGATTGATACTGCTACTTTTTTCTCTTTCTGTTTTTTCAGTTATTTTTATAAGAGACTATATATATGTTTTGAAAAATAATAAGATTTATAACTTTAAAGAAAAAATACTTTCTGCAAATGCCCTTTACGAACATAAGCTAAATAAGGTTTTTCCCGTAGAATATTTTTTTAAAATCAACAATGTTTATCATAGTTTAAAAAAGTGGGACAATTATAAGAAAAAAGTCGAGAATTATAAATTTGGAAGCTATAAAAAAGATACTGTTGACATAACTGAAATTTATGTTCTTGTAATTGGAGAAACAGCCCGCCGGCATAATTTTCACATATTTGGTTATCATAGAAATACTACCCCTAATTTGTCAAATAACAATCAAGTAATCGCTTTCTCCAATGTGTTGAGTGCGGCTAATTTAACTTACTTAAGTATTCCTTTTATAGTAACTAGAGCTACTCCCGATCATACTTTTCGAAGTAATGTAGAGCCCTCTATTGTCAAGGCTTTTGAAGAGGCGGGCTTTAAAACGTATTGGTTATCAAATCAGCCGGGGGTGAGTAATGTGCAGAATTTGTATGGTAAAATATCAAATGTATATATTAACACTGCCATATCTTTAGATGTGCCTCGCTTTGATGAAATTTTATTTGATGAATTTGATAAAGCGCTATCGGATAAGTCCAATCATAAAAAATTTATTGTGCTACATACCCAGGGGAGTCATTTTAGGTATAATTTCAGATATCCAGATTCTTTTGAAAAATTTAAACCTACTATTAGTAAAAATCTTTCGTTAACGGCCAATGATATATCTTATAAAGAAAATTTTGTTAATAGTTATGATAATTCTATTTTATATACGGATTACATCTTGTCAACTGTTATAAAAAAACTACAAGACACTAATTCTTCTTCCTATATGTATTATATTTCGGATCACGGTGAAAATTTATATGACGATGAAAACGGATATCTAATGCACGGTTTGGAAAATCCTAGCAAATATGAACTGGAAATCCCCTTAATATTTTGGTATTCAAAAAAATATCAGAGCATTTATCCGGATAAAATAAAAATTTTAAAAGAAAATAAGGATAAGAGAATATCCATGACAAATACTTTTCAAACTTTGTTGGACTTGTCAAATGTGAGTTATCGGCATGAGGATATAAAATTAAGTTTTGCTTCTGAAAAATTTGACTCTTTACAAAATCGATACTTTTTGCGCACCAATAATAAGGTGCTTCGTTTGGACTAATTCAATTCTTTGAATTGAGAGAAATGCTAATACTCTTAACTTTACTTTTTATATTTGGATAAATTTCTTTGTTAAGAATATTTTAATGCCATGCAAATAATTTAATTAACTTTGTAAATTGCGAATTCAAAAATTATCAAACAACAAACGGAAAATAGTTATGAAAATAAGAAATATAGATTTATATTTTACATTATTTATATTATTCTTTACTTGGCAACAACAGGCTCAGTGTTCTTTATTAGATGCGGGGGAAGATGTGCCGGTTAATTGTGCCAATACTACGGCCACTTTGGAAGCTAAAGTTTTTGAAGGATTAAATGCTTTAACTGATACTTATGAAGTTTCATTAAACACTCCTTGTCCGTTACCTCCTTCCGGTTCTACCACCCCTACCGGAATAACAGATGATGATGTTTGGTCAGATGTAATAGATTTACCTTTTACCTTTTATTTTTTCGGACAGCCTTATACACAAGTTATTATTGGAGCAAATGGAGTTTTGTCGTTTGATTTGAACAATAATAATCCGGTTCAATCTCCGACTCAGTTTTGTGCTTATGCGTTTGACGAAAGTTTGCCGAATCCCAATCTTTTTCACAATACGATTTTTGGAGCTTATCACGATGTGGATGTGAGAGCTGGAGGAAAGATAGAATATTATGTTTCAGGCGTATATCCCGAAAGGAAATTTGTTGTTTCCTATATTAATGTAGCTCATTATCAGTGTAATAATTTAAAAACTACACAACGTATTGTTTTATACGAAACCTCTAATGTTATTGATGTGCAAATTGACAGAAAAGATACTTGTACCGGGTGGAATAACGGTAATGCAGTTGTGGGTATTCAAAATGAAGCAGGTGATGTGGCTTATGTTCCTCCGGGGCGCAATACCGGTCCTTGGACGGTTCCGCCGGATAGCCCGGAGTTGTGGCGTTTTGTTCCCAATGCCAATCCGCAATCCGTCAATTTTGATTTTAAATGGTATGATGATAATAATAATTTGATTTCTAATTCTTCTACCGTAACGGTTGATACGACAATTGACAGGGTTTATTATGTAACAGTTGATTTTGATAATCCGGTAGATGGGCAACATTACCATTTGGAGGATGATGTGACGGTTTATTTTGAAGATATTTTAGGGCAGCCCGATTTGGGAGATGATTTTGATATGTGTAGCGGAACGACAGCAACTTTGGATGCAACGGTAGATAATGGAGTGGATTATCAATGGCAAAAGGACGGTGTTGATATTCCCGGGGCTACCAATCCGGTTTTAGAAATTACGGATGGAGGAGAATATTCGGTAACCGTTGTCAACGGTGTTTGTAAAAAGTCTGATGAAGTAAAAGTGACTTTAATCGAAAGCCCGCTGGTTTCTTTAGTCCCTGATTTTCATGAGTGTGAAGGAAATATTGCTACTCTAACGGCAGATGTTTTAAACCTTTCGGGTTCGGAAACTTATCAATGGCAAAAAGACAATGTTGATATTCCCGGAGCTACCAATCCGTCGCTTGATGTTACTGAAACAGGAACTTATTCGGTTGTGGTAACTAATAATACAACCGGGTGTATCGGAACCGATCAAGTCAATGTTACATTTGATGAATATCCGGAGCTAGAATTAGGTGATAATCAAATATTATGTTCTTATCAAAATATTGAAGTTCATTCAAATATTGAAGATGCCGATTATTATGAATGGAGGGTAAACGGACAGGTGGTTTCAAATAATTCGTCTGACCTTGAAATTTCAGAACCTCCCGGATTATACGAGGTGGAATTGACGCTTAACAGAGGCACTTGTACAGTTACCGATGTTGTAAATGTTCAAGTTTTGGATCCGATTGCTATTACTCCTGTTCCGGTTTTGTATGGAAAGTTAAATGTTGAAGTAAGTGGAGGATTGCCACCTTATCAATATTCTTTAAACGGTGATGATTTTCAAGATGAACCTTCTTTTGCCGATTTGCCCGATGGAGAATATACCGTTTATGTGAAAGACGCCAATAATTGTACTTATAAATTTACTGAAATACATGTAACCAACCTGATTTTTAACCGATTTTTTACTCCAAACGGCGATGGGTATAATGATACTTGGCGGGTAACCAATGCCGAAAATACTCCTGAAGCCCGGTTATATATCTATGATAGATATGGTAAATTAATTAAGCAAATGAATACAAATATCAATGAATTTTGGGACGGAACTTATAATGGAATACCGGCCCCGTCAACCGATTATTGGTTTATGTTGGTTTTGCCTGACGGACAAACCTTTAAAGGTCATTTTGCTTTGAAAAGATAAAGCCTAATATAACAACTGACAAGAAGCCTGCTATTTAGCAGGTTTTTTTATTTAACAAAACAATAGAAACCATTTGCGTATTAAAAGTTTCCTGCGTATCTTTGTAATTATAAAAGATATCGATTCATCGATTTATCAAATAATCAATAATTATGAAAGATCGTATTATTCAAAAAGCTACCGATTTACATTTTAAATACGGAATTAAAAATGTAACCATGGATCAAATTGCCACTGATTTGGGAATTTCAAAAAAAACCATTTATCAGTATTTCGAAAATAAACAGGATTTAGTAAAGCAAACCATCGATTATATTTTTGATCAAATTCAAACCCAAATCGATAAAATTTGTTTGATGAAACTCAATCCGTATGAAGAATTGATCAGTGTGCGCAATGTGATTAAAGAAATGTTACGCAAGTCACAACATACCTCTCAATACCAATTGCAAAAATATTATCCTGAAATAGCCAAAAGCCTCGAAGAAAGAAAGTTTAAAAGTATCATGGAATGTTTGGAACACAATTTAAATAAGGGTATTAAATCAGGATATTATAAAGACGACTTGGATAAGGAATTTGTCAAGCGCATGTATTTTGCCAATACGGTTTCGTTGCGGAATCCGGAGATCTTTCCGCCGGAACTCTTTAAAAATCGCGATGTGATGGATATGTTTTTAAAAATGTTCTTAACCGGAATTTCTACTAAAAAAGGAAGAAAAAAACTCAAACAGTTTTTGTAAAATCAATTGGATTTTTTCAAAACTTAAATGAAAAAAATGAAAAAATTATATATCATAATATCATTTTTTGTCATTGGCACTTTGCAAGCACAAAGTCAAACTTCTTTTACTTTACAACAAGCGGTTGATTTTGCCATGCGTAATAATGCCAGTATCAGAAAAGCGGAAAACAACATAATAAAAGCCCAAAAAAAGGTTTGGGAAACCACTTCGATGGGCTTCCCTCAAATTGACGCTAATGCTTCTTATCAAAAATATATAGAGCAACCGGTTCAATTGATGCCGGCACGTATTATGGATCCTACGGCACCGGCGGGCACCTATGTGCCTGTTAAATTTGGGACGGAACAAAATATGAAATGGACGGCCACATTGACACAATTGATTTTCAGCGGTTCGTATTTGGTAGGTTTGCAGTCTTCAAAAACCTATAAAAAAATATCGGAAAACGCTCTGATAAAAACCCGTCAAAAAATTAAAGAAGCGGTGGTAAATGCTTATGGCAATGCATTGTTGACGGATGAAAGCATTCAAATCATGCAAAAAAATATTCAAACGGTTGAAAACAATCTGTTTGAAGTGCAACAGATGTATGAAAACGGATTGGTAGAACAAACCGATGTCGAGCAGTTACAAATAACCTTGTCTAATTTGCAAAATCAGTTGGATTATTTGCAACGTATGAAAAAAGTGGCTTATGAAATGCTCAATTATACGATGGGAAGAGATACCGGAGCTTCATTAGAATTGGCCGACGATATAGAAAAGCTAAAAGATCAAAGCATGAACTTGAGCTTGTTGAAAAAGTCTTTTTCTCCGGAACAAAATATCGATTATTTGATTGCTAAAAATCAAGAAAAAGCAACCGGATTGCAATTAAAACTGCAAAAAAGTAAAGCTTTACCCACCTTGGCGGCTTTTGTCAATTACGGCCAAAACGCTTATAACAACGAATTTAAATTTTTTGACGGGGAACAAAATTGGTATACCCAATCCATATTGGGTTTGAGCATCAATATCCCTTTGTTTTCAAGTTGGGGCAGACAAGCCAAATTGCGTCAGGCACAACTCGATTTTGAAAATGCCCGCACCGGTGTGGAAGAAAAAGAAAAAGAATTACGCTTGCAATATGACAGAGCTAAAAATGAATACGAACACAGTTTTAAAAATTATGAAATAGCCAAAGAAAATTTAAAATTGGCCGAAAAAATAGAACATAAAGAACAAGTAAAATTTACCGAAGGCATTGGAAATAGTTTTCAACTCAACCAAGCCCGGATGCAACTATACCAAACCCAACAGCAATATTTACAATCTATAATTGATATCATCAACAAAAAAGTGGCTCTTGAAAATATTTTGGGAATGGATGAATAGTTGGAAAATTGTAAAAATTAATAAAAACACCTTGACAAAATGAAGAAAATATTAAATCTCATTATATTAATTACCTTGATTGTTGCCTGCAAACAATCGTCCGAACAGTCAGCGGAAACAACGGATTTACAAACCCGGAAACAAGAAATACAACGTCAAATAGACAGTTTAAATGCCTTGTTGATACAAATAGACAGCAAGTTGCAAGCAACCGGTGATAAAAAATTACCGGAAATTGAAGCCATGCCGGTAAAGAAACAGGCTTTTGCACATTTTATCGAGTTGCAAGGAAGTATCGATACCGACGGCAATGTTTTGGTGGTTCCGGAAGTAATGGGAAGTGTCAAAAAAATCTATGTTGAGGAAGGGGATAAGGTAAAAAAATCTTCAGTGTTGATGTTGTTGGACGACACGGTATTGCGCAATCAGATTTCAGAGGTTAAAACCCAATATGATTTGGCTGAAACCGCCTATGAACGGCAACAACGCCTATGGAATCAAAAAATAGGTTCGGAAATGGCTTACCTGCAAGCCAAAACCCAAAAGGAAGCCTTGGAGAAAAAATTAAAAACCTTACAGAGTCAGTTGGCCAAATTTAAAGTTAAAGCACCTATTTCAGGCACTTTAGACGACTTGATGATTAAAGAGGGTGAAATGGCGGCTCCGCAAAAACCCGTAGCGCGCTTGGTTAACCTCGATCAAGTTTATATGCAAGCCGATGTGTCCGAAACATATATGTCTCAAATCAAAAAAGGAACGGAAACAGTGATTGATTTTCCTAGTTTGGGACAACAAATCAGAGCAAATGTGAGTTATGTAGGCAATTTTATCCACCCGACTAACAGAACTTTTAAAATCCGTATCAATTTGTTAAACCTTGATGGTGTTTTAAAACCGAATTTAACCGGAAATATCAAAATAAAAGATTTTGAAGCTCCTGAAGCTATCGTATTGCCTTTGTCGTTGATACAAGAAGACAGGCACGGTAACAATTATGTATATGTTTTGACGCCTGTTCCGGGTGAAAAAGGGGTTTATTCGGCTAAAAAACAAATCGTTAAAACCGGTAAAGTGTATAAAAATCAAGCCATGATTACCGAAGGCTTGCAAGAGGGAGTGCTTATTGCCACAGGTTCGGCTCGCGGACTGACAGAGGGGGATCAAGTAACGGTAAAAAAATATCAGGATGAAAAAAATATATAAACAATTTGCTTTATCAACGGCTTCTTTAAAAAATGCCAATACCGTCAAATTGATTATTGTATTATTGAGCATTGGCGGGTTGTATGCCTATTTGTCTATGCCCCGCGAAGCTTTTCCCGATGTGGCGGCTCCCGAAGTGTTTATTACGACACCTTATCCGGGCAATTCCGCCGAAGATGTTGAAAATTTGATTACCGCACCTTTAGAAACCGAGTTTAAAAAAATAAAAGGAATAGATGAAATCAAATCGACTTCTAAATCCGGATTTTCAAGTATCGATATAAAATTCACTTTTGATATCGATCCCGATCAAGCCCTTTCCGATGTCAAAGATAAAATTGATATTGTCAAAGGCGATCCCGAATGGCCGGCCGATTTACCACAAGATCCGGTAGCGGTAAAATTGGATTTTTCAGAGTTAAAACCTATTATGAATATCAATATTTCAGGAGATTATACCGCTGATGAATTGAAAAAATATGCCGAATATTTGCAAGATCAAATAGAACAATTGCCTCAAATTTCGGCGGCTGACATTCGCGGGGTGCAAGACAAAGAAGTGGAAATAGCCGTAGATCTCAACCAAATGATCAGTCGCAATATCAGTTTCGGTAATATCGAACAAGCCGTAGTTAATGAAAACTTAACCATTTCTGCCGGCGATGTGAAAGAAGGTGGAATAAGAAGAAATTTGAGAATCATAGGAGAGTTTAAAAATCCGCAGGAAATAGAAAATATCATTATCCGTAAAGCGCAAGACAAAATTACTTATTTGAGAGATGTGGCGCAGGTGCGTTTTAAGCAACAAGAAGCAGAAAGTTATGCCCGCGAGTTCGGCAATCCGGTGGTAATGCTCGATATTAAAAAACGAAGTGGCGCCAATCAGATAGAAGCTTCGGATGAAATTAAAAAAATAATAGCCGAAACCCAAGAAAAAGTATTTCCTAAAAATATACATATCAGCATAACCAATGATTTGTCTAATCGCACCCGTGCACAAGTGGCCGATTTGGAGAACAGCATCATCTTGGGTATGATTTTAGTCGTGGGCGTTTTGATGTTTTTTATGGGATTTCGCAATGCATTGTTTGTAGGAATTGCCATTCCCTTATCCATGCTCATGTCTTTTTTAATCCTTTCGGCCATGGGCGTAACTTTAAACACTATGGTTTTATTTGCCTTGGTATTGGCTTTGGGAATGTTGGTAGACAACGGGATCGTTATTGTAGAAAACATATACCGTTTCAGACAAGAAGGTTATCCGCCTTTTGAAGCGGCCAAATATGCGGTAGGCGAAGTAGCATGGCCTATTATCGCTTCCACGGCAACTACTTTGGTGGCTTTTATTCCCTTGGCTTTTTGGCCGGGAATCATCGGTGAGTTTATGAAGTATTTGCCCATTACTTTGATTATTGTTTTGTCTTCGTCGCTTTTTGTCGCCTTGGTAATCAACCCCGTTTTAACCATGAGCTATATGAGTTTGGAAGAAAAAGCTTTGCAAAACCGTAGCGTTTGGATTAGAACAGTTGTTTTTGCCGTCTTGGCTGTCTTTTTCTTCGGCCTGAAAATTTTTGTAGCCAGCCATACCAAATATGCGCCGGTATTAAATGCCTTGGGCCTGTTGACTTTGATAATCGCTCTGTGGCAACCTCTGTATAATTTTGTCTTGGTTGACACGATCAAGTGGTTTCAAAACAAATTTTTGCCTTGGTTAGAACGTTATTACGAAAAACTTTTACGTTTAGCCTTGTCCGGAAAAAATGTGTATTACTTCTTTTTCGGCACCATCTTTTTATTGATATTTTCCGGCTTGTTGCTCAAAGTTTTTCCTCCGAAAATAAGTTTTTTTCCCGATACCCAACCCAATCAAATTTATGTCTATATAGAACACCCTGAAGGGACGGATATTGAGGTAGCCAACGATTTTACCCAAGAAATAACCGGAAAAATTCAAACTTATTTCGATCAAAATAATTATAACTTCTTATTGACTTCGCTGATTGAACAAGTGGGAGAGGGAACCGGCGATCCCAATCAAGGCCCTCAAGGCGGAAAAACACCCAATAAAGCTAAAATAATTCTCGATTTTGTCGATTTTAAATATCGAAAAGGCATCAATACTTCTAATATTTTAAATGATATAAGAGATTTGGTGCAAGGTTATGCAGGTATAAAAATATGGGTGGCAAAAAATCAAAACAAACCGCCTACCGGTGCAGCGGTTGATTTGGAACTCAAGGGAGATAATTACGATCAACTCTTACATGAAGCCCTCCGGATAAAAAAATATTTGGAAGCCCAGCCCGTTCCGGGTATTGAAAAATTACAAATTGATGTAGATAAGAATAAACCCGAACTTCCTTTACATGTCGACAGGGAAAAAGCCGGGCGTTTGGGCATCAGAACCGCACAAATAGGAATGGCCTTGCGCACGTCGGTTTACGGTAAAGAAATAGATCGCTTCAAACAAGGCGATGATGACTACCCCATTAATATTCGATTGGCCGATCAATACCGTTATGACAGACAACGTTTGCTCAACCAAAATATCGTATACCGTGATCAACAAACCGGAAAATTGGTAAGTGTGCCGGTATCGGCAGTAGCCACTATGAGTTCAGCATCGACATTTAGTGCCATCAAACGAAAAGATTTAAAAAGGATTATCGCTATAACTTCCAATGTGTTAGAAGGTTATAACGCGAATGAAATAGTTGCCAAACTCGACAAAAAAATGAAAGATTATCCTTTGCCTGCCAATATTAAATATGAGTTTTTGGGCGAACAAAAAGAAATGAAAAAGAATATGAACTTTTTATCCAAAGCATTGATGATCGCTATTTTTATGATTTTTCTTATTTTGGTTACCCAGTTCAATTCCATGTCTACTCCGGTTATTATTTTACTAACCGTCGTTTTGAGTATGATAGGTGTCTTTTTAGGCCTGATTATTATGCGTCAAGATTTTATCGTAGTTATGACGATGATTGGAATCATTTCATTGGCCGGAATTGTGGTAAATAATGCCATTGTTTTACTCGATTACACCCTGTTAACCATCAAGCGCAAACGTTTGGAGGCCGGAATTGAAGATGAAACACAAAAAACACCCCGGAATTTGGTATATGAAAGCCTGATTGAAGCCGGAAAAACACGTTTGCGTCCGGTTTTACTGACAGCTATCACGACGGTATTGGGATTGATTCCTTTGGCAATAGGTTTAAATATCGATTTTGTAGGATTGTTTACCCATTTTGAACCCAATATTTATGTGGGAGGTGAAAATGTAGCTTTTTGGGGCCCCATTGCCAAATCGGTAATCAACGGATTGAGTTTTGCTACTTTTTTAACCTTAATTATCGTTCCGGTGATGTTTTATATACAATTCAGAGTAAAAGAATATTTCAACAGTTGATTTTATACATTATATTTATATAAGGGCTATAATGTTTTTTGTCTTTTTAAATAATTCGCAAAAAGATTCTTTTAAAGCCTTTTGTATTTATCACATTATCAACAAAATGAAAATTTTTTCTCAAAAATCGCAAATTTTTTTCCAAAAACGCTTGACAAAGGTTTATTAATATTGTATCTTTGCACCCGCTTTTAACGAGAGTAAAGCAGTTCATTGAAAATTTGATTTTGGATTATTTATTTGATTGGCATGGGTTTAAATTTTTAT
>Ga0256843_1002200_pt1 | contig 14440 bp, 11 predicted proteins | sample AlvinellametaG_FD_191572 | JGI IMG/M metagenome (GOLD analysis project Ga0256843, IMG submission 191572) | Pompeii worm associated microbial communities from hydrothermal vent at the East Pacific Rise, Pacific Ocean - Alvinella | ecosystem: Host-associated > Annelida > Integument > Unclassified ... | reverse complement strand
ACAGCCCAAGAGGAATAGGGTGTCATAAATGTCATGGGGAGAAGGGTGAAGGACGACTTATCGCGACCTATAAAGAGAAGGGTGAGAAACGCTCTTTTCATCCGCCTGCTATAGTCGGACTTGACTTTGAGAGCTTTACCAAAGCGATGGGAAAACGCCAAAAAGGGATGCCCCGCTACTTTCTGACACCGCAAGAGGTGAAGACCCTCTACATATACCTTCACCCACAGGAGGGTGAAGATGCTGATTAAAGAGAGTACGCTCATCCAGCAGGCGATAGACCAGCGTGACCTGGGTCTCTTGGATGAGTTTCTTTTCGCCAAATATCGTCCTATCAACCGAAGCAGCAACTACAGGTCTCCCCTGATGCTCTCAGCCCACAAGCTCAAACACCTTAACAAGATCCCCGAACTCTCCACTGATGCGATCATCCTAAACCTTGAAGACGGTGTCTCTGAAGAGATGAAGCCTTTTGCACTGCGACTGGTCATGCTGACACTCAGCGCTCTGGGTGAGAGTGACAAGAAGATCATCGTCCGTGTCAATGCGCTGGACGAGGGTGGTGAAGAGGAGATCGCACTGCTCAACAGTTTTAGACCTGACGCGATCCGTGTTCCAAAGATAAGAGATGCTCAGGATGTCGAGCGTGCATTGAGCCTCTGTGACAAAGAGATCGAGCTTCACCTCTCTATCGAGACCAAAGAGGCGTGGCTCAACCTGCGTTCACTCAGGGTCAATGCCCGTGTCAAAGCATTCTATCTGGGTATTTTGGACCTATTCGCCGACATGGGACTCTCACAGAAGCTTGTAGACCCAAAGAACCCGCTCATACAGCAGATACTTGGTGAGTTCCTGTTGAGCTCGAGAGCCCTGGGTGTCAAACCGGTCTCTTTTGTCTTTCAGGAGTATCAAGACACAGAAGGTTTTCAACAGTGGCTGGAGCTGGAGAAGCAGATGGGTTTCGATGCCAAAGGATGTCTCTCTCCGGGGCAGGTCAAACAGGTCCGGGAGACCTTTGGTCCGGACAGTGAGAGCATCGCACGTGCAAAAGATATCATCGAGATCTTCGAGAGACAGAGAGCAGCAGGGGTAACAGGGTTTAGTGATGAGAGATACGGCTTTATCGATGAGCCGATCTATAAAGGGGCCAAGGCCCTTCTAAGAAGCCTATAGTCTCTAGCGACCGATAGCACGGTCAAGTGCTGCCAGTGAGATGTAGTACTCATAGTAGTTGACGACAAGGCCTGCATTGGAATTGATATAGCCTTGACGGGCCTCCTGCAGCTCGATGTAGTCAGAGAGACCATGTTCATAACGCTGTTGCGCCTGACCGAACTTCTCTTTGGCGGCGGCGACAAGCTCTATAGATAGTTTGACATTGGCATCACTCTTTAAAAGTTTGATAAAGGCATCACTTGTCTCTTTGACGATACGGAGCTTGGCATCCTCATAACGTGCCTTCTCCTGGACCAGTGTCAGTTTTGCCGCTTCTGTTCGGGCCATTGTTCGCATACCTCCAAAGAGGTTCCATTTGAGGTTGATGTTGGCGTTCCACTGCTGTTCAGGGATATAGAGCTGCAGGTCATCGGCTACGTCATTGTATTGGTAGTCTCCTGCGACATAGATACCTGGGTAGTAGTCTCCACTCTCTTTGTGGACTTTGCTCTGTGCACTTTCTATCTTGTGCTCATAGCCTTTGAGCTCTTGACGGTGTGTGAAGGCATACTGCACCAGTTGTCTGCCGTCAAGTCGCTCTTTTGGCATACTCTCATAAAGCACTTCAGTTGATGTCATCTCAGGTATGAAGACCTTTCCTTCACTTGAGATATTGACATTACCGATGGTCTTGTCCAGCGTGACATAGGCTAGACGCAGGTCATACCTGGCATTTTCAAGTTCGATCTGAGATTCGATAAGACGTACTCTTGCATCGACAACATCGATCTTGGTCTTTATACCTGCTTTAAAGTACCGTCTGGCCCGTTCAAGCTGCTGTTGTGTCAGTTTGACGTTCTCTTCATATACCTTGATGAGCAGGGCCTTGCGCAAAAGGTCATAATAATCACGTTTGACATCATTGACCTTGTCTGCGATCTTCTGGTTATATACTGCGAACGAGGCATTGGACTCTTGGCTGTAGTAGTCCATGTTCCCGCCGGTCTTTCCGAAGTCATAGATAAGCTGCGAAGCGGTCAGTTTACCGCCAATGAGCGTACCGTCATTCTGCCCGCCGACACCTGTGACACTGACATACCCGGCACCTGCATAGAGATCCACTTGCGGCAGGTAGTCGGCATCAGCTTGATTGGCCTGCTCTTGTGAGACTTTGAAGGTACTGTAGGAGATGTTCAGGTCCGGACTTGACGTGATCGCTTTTTCTATCAAAGTGTCGATAGTATAGAGCTCACCATGGAGTGAGAGGGCAAGTAGTGGTAACAACAGTAGTTTTTTCATCATAATGATTCCCTTTTGGCGATCTCTTCTTCAACACTGACAAACTTTTCACGCATGGTCTCCAACAGTACATAGAGTACCGGAACGAGGAGGGTACTGACGATCGTCGCAGCCAGCATCCCGCCCAGAAGGCCAATACCGATGGACTTCTGTGTCACAGCACCCGCACCTGTAGCAAAGGCCAGCGGCAGAACACCAAACACGAACGACAAGATGGTCATCATGATCGCTCTAAAACGTAGACGGCCTGCCTGGATGGCAGACTCTATGATACTTCTTCCTTCCTCCCGCAGCTCTTTTGCAAACTCCACGATGAGGATCGCGTTCTTGGAGGCAAGGGCGATTAGCAGAACGAGACCCACCTGTGCATAGATATTGAGCGGAAGACCTGCGAGTGCAAGCGCAGCCAGTGCACCGATCATGACGACAGGGACAGAGAGCAGGATCATAAGAGGCAGGATCCATGACTCATACTGTGCTGCAAGAACAAGAAAGACGACCAGTGTGACAAAGAAGAAGACAGCTGTCTGCCCGTTGCCTGCGATCTTCTCCTGATATGACATCCCTGACCACTCAAACCCGTAGGTCTGGGGAAGGACTCGCTTGGCGATCTCCTCCATCGCAGCCATCGCTTCACCGGAGGAGTGTCCTTCTGCTGCTGCGCCATTGATCTGGATAGATCGGTAGAGGTTGTAGTGGGCGACGTTCTGTGGCCCAAGCTCTTCTTTCAAAGTGATCAGTGCAGACATCGGTACCATCTCCCCATGGATGTTCTTCACCCAGAGCTTGTTGATGTCACGCTTGTCACTTCTGAACTCTTTGTCTGCCTGGACAAAGACACGGAACACCTTACCGAACTTGGTGAAGTCGTTAATGTAAAAGGCACCGAGATAGGTCTGCATCGTACCGAACAATGTTGCGATATCGACACCAAGCGCACTGGCTTTCTTTCGGTCTATGTCGACACGGTACATCGGGTAGTTAGGATTGTAGGTGGTAAAGGCACGTCCGACACGAGGATCGGCATTTGCCTCTTTGATGATCTCTTTGACATAGGCCATAAAGGTATCAAGGTCACCTGCGAGATAGTCCTGTACACGCATATCGAAACCGCCGACCGAACCCAGACCCGGAATACCGGGGAGGTTGAAGGCTGCGACATTGGCATCTCCTATGTAGGCTGTCTTCGCAAAGATCTTTTTGATGATGCTATTGACATCCATGCCGGGTGCAGTACGTTCATCCCAGTGCTGCAGGGTGACGAAGAAGGTACCGGCACTGCTGTCGAGCGTACTGGTGATAGCATTGTATCCGTCGATCGCCGTGACATCGGTGACACCAGGTATCTTGGCGACGATCTTCTCGACCTCTTTGCGTACTTCGACCGTACGCTCGATAGAGCTTCCCGGCTTGAGGTTCAACGCGACGATGAGCGCACCCTTGTCCTCTGAGGGTACGAAGCCTGTCGGTGTATGCAAGAACATAAAATAGAGCAGACCCAAAAGTGCAACAAAAGAGGCGAGGACGAGATATCGCCCTTTGACCATAAGTGTGACCAGGGCAGTATATCTGTCCGTCAGCCAGCTAAAACCTGCTTCAAAGAGCTGAAAGCCTTTAAATACTTTCTCATCCTTACCACGGCGTTTGATGATGATCGCAGCGATGGCCGGTGAGAGTGTCAGGGCGTTAAGAGATGAGATCATCACGGCAAAAGAGATCGTCAGTGCGAACTGCTGATAGAGTGAGCCGACAATACCCGGCATCATTGAGACCGGGATAAAGACCGCGACCAGTACCAGTGTCGTCGAGATGATCGGTCCGATAAGCTGGATCATCGACTTCTTGACCACCTGCGGCATGGTCAGGTCCGGTTCTTTGTACATGAGGACCTCGACGTTCTCGACCACAAGGATGACATCATCGACGACGATACCGATGGCCAGTATGAGTCCAAAGAGGGTCAGGAAGTTGATCGAGAAACCAGGAGCGGTATACATGATGGCAAAGGTACCGATAAGCGAGACCGGGATGGCCACACCAGCGATGACCGTCGGACGCCATGACTGCAGGAAGATATAGATGATGACGATGACCAGCAGGATCGCGGTAAAGAGGTTGATGACGACGTTGTCGATCGCGACCTTGACATACTTGGTAGTGTCATAGGGGATAGAGTAGCTGATCCCTTCAGGAAAACGGCTCTTGACCTTCTCCATCACCTCACCGACCTTCTGGCGGATCTCAAGAGAGTTACTGCCCGGAAGCTGATAGATACCGATAAGACCGGTCGCCTTCTGGTTCAAGACAGCGTTCCAGTCATATTTCTCGGCACCGAGGTCGATCTTGGCGACATCACGAAGGTAGACGAGAGAACCGTCATCTTTGTATTTGATGACGATCTCGCCGAACTCGCGTACCGAGTTAAGACGCCCTTCAGCGGTCAAGACATACTCGATCTGCTGGTCCTTGTAGGTCGGTGCTGCACCGATCTTACCGATAGAGGCCTGTTTGTTCTGTGACTGGATGGCACTGATGATGTCATTGGGAGTAAGACCCAGGGCCATGATGCGGTCAGGGTTGAGCCAGATACGCATCGCATACTTCTTCTCACCCATGTTAAGTGCTTGACCGACACCGGGAATACGCTTGAGCTCATCTAATACATTGATATTGATAAAGTTGGAGAGAAAGGCGTCATCAAAACGCTCATCACCGTTGATGGCGACCATACAGACGATACTCGGGCTCTTCTTGTCGACGATGACACCCTGCTGCTTTACCTCTGAGGGGAGTGCCGCAGTGGCCATGGAGACGCGGTTCTGTACATCTACAGCTGCGATGTCCAGACTGTAACCCGGCTCAAAGTAGACCGTGATCTTGGACTCACCTGCAGCAGTGCTCGAGGACTCTACATAGATTGACCCCTGGACACCGTTGATCTTGTCTTCGAGAGGACGGGTGACCGACTCTTCGACAGCATATGCGTTCGCACCGGTATAGTTGGCACTCACTTCTACTGTCGGCGGAACGACGTTTGGAAACTCCTGTACAGGCAATACATAGATAGAGACAAGACCTGCCGTGATGATCAGCAGAGAGATGACCATCGCCAGGATGGGACGTTTGATAAAAGTTACAGAGAACATCTACTGCTCTTTCATGTCAGGGATAAGGTTGTGCTCTTTCATGACTGCCATGATCCCTTTGGTATCGGTCACGTCGGTCGTATTAAGATCACGACCCGGCTTGAGTTTCATAAGACCATCGATCACTACCTGTTGGCCACTCTCAAGACCTTTTGAGATACTGACATAGTAGCGTGAGGAGAAGTTTGTCGTCACGCCCGTACGCTGTGCTTTGTTCTCTTTGTCGACCGTATAGACGAAACGTCCGAGCTGGTCCTCAAAGATCGCCTGTGGCGGTACCATGATGTAGTTGAACTTGTCCGTCAAAAAGATGTTGACATAGACAAAGGTACCCGGATAGACGGCATGTCCGGTGTTCTCTATGGTCGCACGCATAGAGATCGTAGAGGTAAGAGGGTCGACCGTGTTGTTGGAGAAGTCTACATAACCGTAGAGACGCTTACGCTTGAGTACATCCTCTCCCTGTCCTCTGACCTCGATAAAGGCCGGAAGCTCTTTACGGGAGCGAAATTTGTAGATCTTCTGTACGTCAGCTTCACTTGGACTGAAGTAGGCATAGATGACATCTGTGGAGACGATCGTCGTCAAGAGTGTGGACTCACCATATCCGACGAGGTTGCCGACATCGACCATACGTGCACTGACCTGACCGGATACCGGTGCGATGACCGTGGTATAGCTCAGCTCAAGCTCAGCGTTCTTGATCGCTGCATCGTCAGCAGCGATAGATGCCTGAAGCTCATGGTACTTTGCTTCGTACTGCTCAAGAGTGGCACGTGGTGCCAGACCGTCTTTGACAAGAGGCTTATAGCGCTCGACATCTGCTTTGGCAAGTTTGAGCGCAGCAAGGTCCTGACGCTTCTTGGCTTTGGCCTGCTGTAGGTTTGCCTTGTACTGTGACTGCTCGATCAAGAAGAGCTTGTCACCCTTGTTGACGAACTGACCGTCTTTGAAGTAGACCTTTTGAAGACGTCCGGAGACACGAGCGCGTATCTCCAGGTCTTTGATCGCTTTGGTCATGCCTGTATACTGCAGCCAGATAGGATAGTTCTTCTTCTCTACCGTGATCGTCTCGACCGCCAGTGGAGGGATCGACATTCTCTGTTTCTGCTGAGGCTTTTCGCTGCAGCCACTGAAAAAGATCGTGGTCGCGACAGTCGTAAGGAGTAGTATCTGCTTTGGTGAGAACATAGAGGGCCTTGTTATCTTTTATATAAGGCGATTATATCTAAAACTGTCCATCCTTACAAAAGCAGTATGATATTTGGTTGAAAGATATGAGTATGTTCAAGCAGTTAATATCCACGGAGGTAATATCCGACCTTATAACGTATACGGGTCTTTTGTTGCGGTCGCGGATACTTGCTGTATGCATATTCGATAGTCTCTTTCGTGGTGTCATCAAGGACATAGAAGTTGCTCTTCTTGATGAACTTGATATCAGAGATATCTCCGTTGGGATAGAGGTAGAACTCTACGATGTTGTCACTGTTTACACGCATGTCATGAGGGATGTTGACTCGTCCGACACGGTTAAGTACCTGTTGTGTGATGCGACGCATGATCTCCTGGTTATCGAGGATATACTTCTGTTCGCCGGGACTCAGCTCCCCAAAGGTCTCACCATAGGCATCTTTGATGTTGTTAAGCAGTTTGCTCTCTCGTTTTGCCATACGTCGACTCTCTTTTTGGGTCGGAGCAGTGTCTACTTTTTTCGAAAGCATCGAATAGAGTTGGCTGTGCTCTTTCTTAGGTGCTTTGGTCCTGTTCTCATCGACTGTGGCAACAGGTTTGCTCTTGACAGGTATATAGGGCTTCTCCGGTGGGACTGGCGCCACTTTCGGTTTTGTGGGCTTTGGCTTTTTTGGTTCGATCTTTGTCACGGGCTTTTGTGGTTTGACCGGAGGCTTGGGCTTATATTTGATCGGTGGTTTTTTAATGATCTTCTTAAGCTGTTTGCCTTTGGGCATCAGCTTCTGCTTTTTAGGCTTGCTTCTGTTCTTGATCGCTGCATCTTTGGCCACCTTTGGACGTTCCTGAAGTGAGACTTTGATACGGTGCTCCTGAGGTTTCTCCTTCGGCGGCACCTTGGGAGAGTAGTAGCCAAGAAGTAAAAAGAGCATCAACAAAAGTAAGTGGAACATCAAAGCGATGAGAAAAGAAGCAGTTGAACGACTCATAAGACCCAATAGATTATAATTTTTCAGGATTATATCACAGTGGTATTAACTATGTGCTAACCTTTCATAGAGAAAAAGAGAGAGCACTCTCTGTCAAAGGGAGATTTTGAGACGAGGTATAAAACAGTTTTGTCTGCTGCTGCCGCTGCTTCTACTCTTGCAGTCTTGCAGTTATATGGATGCTGTCAAACGGGCAAGGTATAATGATGAGATCAGAGGTACTGCAGCCTATTATGATGAGAAGTGCCTGGTCGCAGATGAGTGTGTCCGTGTCTCTGCCAAGGTCATCTTACCGATGGAGCATCCTGTTGAGAACCTTCTCATAGCTGTTGTCGTGCATGATGAGAATGCAAGTCGTGTCATCGATGCCGAGATCATAAACTTCACACCTAGCGGAGATGAGAGAGTTTCCTATGTCTTCTTTGACCTCCCGGTCGGAGCGTACACGGCATATGCGTTGATGTACTCTCAAGATGATGATCTGGAACTATCTGATATCCAGGTCCTGGCCAAGCGTTCAGGAGAGATTGTCAAAGACGATCTTAAGGCCTATCAAAACGCAGTTGATCTGAGTGACATCTATATCAGTGATATCGAGAGTGATGAGAGGTTCCAGTATCCTATTGACCTTATAAAAGAGAAGATCGGCCATACCGGTCACAGTATAGGCTCTTTTGAGGGGGGAATCGACCTTAACGACCCAGTGTTCTCTCACAGTGTAGCACTTGAGGGGCTCTATTACCCTAAACTCTTCGGAAAGAAGAGCCGGGGGCTCTACAGGCTTGCACCCAAATACAAAGAGGGCAGTATACCTCTTATTCTTGTTCATGGTATGGCAGGAACACCCCGTGATTGGGCATACATACTTGAACACATCGATCTGACACACTATACCCCCTATCTGCTCTATTATGCCAGCGGTGAGGACTTTACCAAGCTCTCAAAGGAGTTCAATGCATGGATACTCTCAGATAAGATCTTCGACAAAGGGCCGGGAGTGATCATCGCTCACAGCTTCGGTGGTGTGATCGTACGAGATGCTGCTAACTTGCAAGAGCACTTTGGTCGACAGAGCAAAGAGCTCTTTATCTCTCTTGCGACTCCTTATGGAGGTGACGCCAAAGCAGCAGAGGGGGTAAAGAACGCCCCTTATGTCATACCCTCATGGCGAAATATCGCCGATGACAGCACCTTTATCAAAGAGCTCTACAGAAGAGCACTCTCCGAAGATGTGACCTTCGATCTTCTCTTTGCCTATGAGAACAGCGAAACCGGTCCAAGCGGTGACGGACGTGTCCCTCTGCAGAAGCAACTGCGACCTGAAGCGCAAGAGGAAGCCGACGTGATACGTGGGTTCAACGAAGACCATCTCTCCATATTGAACTCAAAAGAGGTGGCAGCATATATCGACCGGCGGCTTCAGGCCTTTGCCAAAGCATATATGGAGCAAAAATAACAAGCCCTTTGCTATAATTCTGAGAACAATCAAAAATAGGACATCATATGAGTACAGAAGCATCAACAAAAGCCTTTGACGAAGCACAGACATATATTCCAGGAGGTGTTAACTCACCGGTCCGTGCCTTTAAAAGCGTAGGAGGGACACCGCTCTTCATCAAAGAAGGTAAGGGCGGTGTGATGATCGACATCGACGGTAACAGTTATGTCGACTATGTCCAGTCTTGGGGCCCGTTGATCTTTGGTCACCGCGATGAGAGCATCGAGGCGGCGGTCATAGAAGCGGTCAAGCACGGTCTGAGCTTTGGTGCACCGACAGAGGCAGAGACAGAGCTGGCACATGAGGTCGTCTCGATCTTTGACTCCATAGACAAAGTCCGTTTCGTCTCTTCAGGTACAGAGGCTGTCATGAGCGCTATCCGTCTGGCACGCGGTTTTACCGGTAAAGATGATATCGTGAAGTTCGAAGGGTGCTATCATGGTCACAGCGATGCACTTCTGGTCCAGGCAGGTTCGGGTCTTGCGACCTTTGGAAACCCCTCATCTCCGGGAGTACCTGCTGACTTTACCAAACATACACTTTTGGCCAAATACAATGACATCGCCTCTGTGGAGCAGTGTTTCAAAGACTCTGAGAATATTGCCTGTATCATCATAGAGCCGATCGCAGGGAACATGGGTCTTGTACCTGCAGACAAAGAGTTTTTGGCTGCTCTACGCAAACTCTGTGATGACCACGGTGCACTCCTGATCTTTGACGAAGTGATGAGCGGCTTTAGAGCCACCCTGCACGGAGCAGAGTCTATTACGGGTACGACCCCGGACATGATCACACTGGGTAAGGTCATCGGCGGCGGTATGCCGGTAGGTGCCTTTGGTGCACGCAGAGAGATCATGGCGATGTTGTCTCCGGAAGGTCCGGTCTATCAGGCAGGGACACTCAGCGGAAACCCTATCGCCATGGCAGCCGGTCTGGCAGCGGTCAAAAAACTCAAGCAGAACGCAAAGCTCTATCCGGTACTTCAAGAGCGTGCGGAACGTCTGGTCTCTGGCCTTAAGGCAGCAGCGGCAGAGAACGGTATCGACATGGTCACAGAGGTCCGTGGTTCGATGTTCGGCTTCTTCTTCTCCAAAGACCCGGTGAAGAACTTCGATGATGCTGCACAGGCAGACCATGCACTTTTTGCCAAGTTCCATGCAGCTATGCTGGATGCCGGTTTCTACTTTGCCTGTTCAGGTTATGAGACAGGTTTTATCTCGACAGCGACGACCGATGAGATGATCGAGAAGACGATCACGGCAGCGAAGAAGATCTTCGCGGAGATCGACTGATGGCTTATCCGTCTGTCAACCCTGACGAAGAGAAAAAACCACGCATCAAGCCTATCATAGAGGGTGCTGACTCTCTCTCTTTGGGTGTCTCTATCGTCGTGGCGGTCCTTATCGGTGTGGCTATAGGTCTTGGACTCAAGAGTCTTACCGGTCTGACTTGGACACTGTGGATCGGTGTGGCTATCGGTATCGCTGCAGCGATACTCAATGTCTACAAAGCCTACTCCAAACAGTATCAGGAGTTCGAAGAGCTTCGCAAGTCGGGTCGTTACAAGATCCAGCAAGAGCTGGAAGATGATGAAGATGAGGACGAGAGTGCAAAAAACTATTAGACTCTTCCTTATCAGTGAAGTCGCCATCTTTGCCTTGTGGCTCTACTCATATACCTTTTTTCTGAACTTCCAGATCGCCTTTCTGGCATCAGTCCTTATCCTGCTGGGTTCGACATACAGCTACAAGCGTCTTGTCGACCGTCGTGTCGCCTCAGAAGACCGTCCGGATGACACGGACCTTGTCGACAAGATAGATGACCCGTTCGACCTCTACAGTGAAGAGATCGTCATGCAAGAGAGTGTGGAGGAGGATGTCGACCTCAGAGCGGTCGTCAAAGAGGAGAAGGCACGTCTCAAAGCGCAAAAGAGCACCATCAAGAACACGGCCAAAAGCACACCCGCACTTGTCTCTATTTTTCGTGTCGTCCCATACCTCTTTTTGGTACTGGGTTTCATCGGTCTAAAGAACAATGAACTGCTCAGTCTTGTCCCGTTCTTAATCGGTCTTGGTGTCGGTGTGGTCGTCGGGATGTTTATGGGAAGAGGGCTCTTTATCAGAGCAGAGTAGGGTATGGGCCTTTTAGGCTCAATCAGTGATCATCGGTATGTTGATACTGACACTGTGCTCTGTTATAGAGGCGTAGAGGTTGTTCACCTCTGCCAGCATCTCGACCTCAGAAGCATACTTCTTGGAGAACTCATCTGATGCGATCTCTATTGTAAAGAGCGAATACTTCTTCTGATCGAACTTGATATGTTCTCCTACACGGTAAAAGAGCTTTGTCGTGATCTCTTTACCCTCCTTAAACCCCATGTAGATCTTGTTCAAAAGTTTGATGAAATTGTCCGGGTGCAGGCGGATGTCCGGTATGGTGGGGTCAAGGTCTTTTTTGAACTCTGTCTCTGAACCTATGGAGTTGGTGCTGATACAGAGGTCGATCAGGGTGTAGACGTTGGTCAGTTCACCGGTCGGTTTGGGAGCAGAGAAGTTGATGGTAGGCTGTTGATAGAGACGGATACCGATCTCAGACTCCTTCTCATAGCCGACGGTGATCCCGAAGAAGCGGTAACGTCCGAACTCCAGCTCCAAAAAGGTTGTCTTGAAACCAAAGCTGGCATTGGCGTGTGCCGTGGCGATCTCAAAGAGGGTGCTCTTGTCGACACTGCCTAGAAGGTATTGAGCCTCATTGTTAAGTGAGATGATCTTACCGCTTGAGCTGAAAAGCACAAAAGGGTTGTAGTCATACTCTATCCACTGCTGCTCAAAGGTCAAAAGATCTACTCCTCGATATAGTTCTTGAGTCGGCGACCCACTTTAGGGTGTTTGAGCTTCTTGATCGCCGATGACTCGATCTGCCGGACACGCTCACGTGTGACGTTGAGCTCTTTACCGATCTCTTCGAGGGTACGGTCAGACTCATCATCCATGATCCCAAAACGCATCTTGATGACCGCTTTCTCACGTTCGTTAAGTTGCTCAAGGACACCTTCTATCTGCAGGCGCAGGTCGTCTTTCAAGATAGCGTCCGCCGGTGCCAAAGAGGTCTTGTCTTCGATAAAGTCACCGAAACGTCCATCTTCCTCATTACCGATAGGGGCTTCAAGGGAGATCGGCTCTTTGGTGATCTTGATGACGTTCTTGACCTTCTCGACTGAGAGTCCGACCTCTTCAGAGATCGTATCGACATCTGGCTCTTTACCGTTCTCCTGGAGGTATTTACGCATGATCTTGTTGATACGGTTTATCGTCTCGATCATGTGAATAGGGATACGGATCGTACGTGCCTGGTCTGCGATAGCACGGCTGATCGCCTGACGGATCCACCATGTGGCGTAAGTAGAGAACTTGTAACCCTTCTTGTACTCGAACTTGTCGACCGCTTTCATCAGACCGATGTTGCCCTCTTGGATAAGGTCAAGGAACGGCAGACCACGGTTGGTATAACGCTTGGCGATCGAGACGACAAGACGGAGGTTCGACTTGGCCATACGGGTCTTGGAGATCTCAGAGATCTCCTTACCGCGCTTGATCTGTTCAAGGATCTCCTGAAGTTTCTCAGGCTCCATGTCAAAGCCGCCTTTGGAAGCCTCTTTGGTCTGTATAAGCTTCTTGATCTCCATATAGGTACTGACCATCGTCGCTTCAGGGACACGTGCTGCGATATCCTCTTTGGTCAGGTCACAGATCTCAGCGACCATCTCTTCGTGGTTCTTGCGCAGGGTGTCGTTGAAAAGAGGGAGTTTGTACTCAAGACGCTTGAGCTCTTTGTCAAAACCGTCGTCACTGTGAAGTGCTGTCTCCATAGACTTGACCAGTTCATTGATCAGTTTTGATGTCGGTCCAAGGTCAAGCAGACGCTCTTTAAGCATCTTCTTCTTAAAACTTGCGATAAGGAAATAGTGGACATACTCCTCGGTCATCTCCTGTCCCTCTTCGAGCGTGACCTCTTTCTCAGTTGCTTTCATCCAGTCTTTCTTTGCCTTTTCAAGGGCCTTGAAGCTTGAGACGACCGCATCGACACGTTTCTTGTCCTTAGCGGTCAATGCGACCTCGGACTTATCCTCCTCGATATCATTGCCGTCAGCATCTTGCTCTTTCTCGTCCTCAAAGCTCTTAAAGAGCTCCTTGACACGACGTTCACGGTTGATCAGAGGGTCTTTGTAATCTAAGATGAAGTCAATGAGGTAGGGTACAGAACAGATCGCATCGATGATGATACTCTCACCATACTCGATCTTCTTTGAGATCTCGATCTCCTCATCTTTGGTCAACAGTGGTATCTGACCCATCTCACGCAGGTACATACGTACAGGAGAGTCAGAGCGTGACCACTCCATCAGCTCATGCTGCTTCAAGATGTCGAACTCTTCGCCCTTTGACTCTTCGATCAGTTTACGCTGTGCAGCAAGACGTGCAGCAGCCTCTTTGTCGTTAAGCATCTTGGCATGTTCAGAAGCTGTGAAGAGACATACATCATACTTTTGTGCCAGTTTAAGGACGTTCTTGGCTTGAGCCGCGGTCGGCTGCTTTTCAAAGACCTCTACGAGTGACTCATAGGTCAGACAGTCTTCGGATTTATGGTTAGAGAAGGTTTCATCTAGGTATTTGTTCAGTTCTTTTGCGGTCATATGTGGATGCGCTCCTAGCGAGGAATAAAGTAATCGGATTATACCGAGATTTTTTGAAAAGATACTTGGGATACTCTATCGGCAGCCTCTCAACACTGGTTCTTATCCACTCAACGCACAAAGTGCCATGTTCTGAAAGAGGCATATTCAGGAATCATACTAATTGATATCAATATCAATATAGTGCTTTTTACCTCTTTATGACACTTTTTTGGATATAATCCCACAAAATTAAAGGGCACAGAGTATACGTAACTTTCGTCTTCTGTGTGTACCAAACAGGATTTTGAATGCAAACAATCGAAGGAAAAGTCTGGACATTCGGTAAAGATATCGACACAGACCTTATTATTGCCGCAAGATATTTGAACACTTCAGTTCCCGAAGAGCTGGCCAAACATGTCATGGAGGATGCAGATCCGGACTTCGTCAAAAACATGACACCGGGTGACATCATCGTCGCTGATGA
>Ga0256843_1002199_pt1 | contig 14442 bp, 19 predicted proteins | sample AlvinellametaG_FD_191572 | JGI IMG/M metagenome (GOLD analysis project Ga0256843, IMG submission 191572) | Pompeii worm associated microbial communities from hydrothermal vent at the East Pacific Rise, Pacific Ocean - Alvinella | ecosystem: Host-associated > Annelida > Integument > Unclassified ... | reverse complement strand
ACCAAAGAGCGATTAAAAACTTACTGGCAGTATGATTCTACTTTGGCAGGAAGGGTATTTACATTAACTAAGACACTTGATACTAAAACTCAGTGTGAAGTAGATATTGACGGGCTGTAGGAGATATGATAATGAAAAAGATAATAATAACGCTCCTTTTTAGTTTAACACTTTTTGCAAATAGCAGCTCCTGCAAACTTGATGTTTACTTTGGGAATGGGGTTTTGAATGATGAAAAAGATGCAAAAATATCAATGATTGCATTAAAAGATTTTATGCGACTACACAACCCAGGAAGGTTTAACACAGCAAATAAAGATACCTATAATTTTAAATATGCACATAATAAGACATATGGTACTGTAGAGGATTTAATAGAGACACACTGGCAGCTGTATGAGAGTGGACAGATTAGTGAGTTGTATTTTTCATTTGTGGCTAATGCTTTAAATGGGGTAAATAATACAAATCCAGACTATAACTCTTTTTTAGAAAGGCTCAAAAATATTATAGAGCAGTATAATATAGATGCTACTCAAATATTAGAAAAATATAGAGAAGAGAGTTTTAATCTAAAACATAATGTACTACTCGTTGCACATTCACAGGGAAATCTTTTTGGAAATAAGATATATGAATTATTAACAGATGCAGAAAAAAAGAAGTTTGAAATGGTTTCTATCGCTACTCCTGCAGATAAAGTTGCAAAAAGAGGTAATTACACTACACTCCAAAATGATCCTGTTATAATGCTTATTCCAAATGCTCTATCTCCTAATGCAAATGGATTTGGACACACATTTGTTGAATCATATTTGGAGAATCCAATTTATGAATCAGTTGAAGCAATAGCGAAAAATATTAAAAATGCAGTAGATACGATAGATAAAAATAGTTGTAGTCAATATAAATACTTTAGATAGATATCATATATGTGTCCAAATAGAGAAGATACAGAATTAGAAGTTGCAATTTATGGTACAAAAGATGTTCCAGCAGGTCAGATGAGTTTGTTCTGTTAGATAGCAGGCAAAGAGCTTATGATAGTTCAACCGGGAAATGTTTAGTAAGTGGTTGGGACTACAGAACAGATGTTAGTGTATACGATAAGAATGGTTGTATGGCTTATACATTTGATGATACATCAGGTAATTATCACTCTTTAGACTATATAGCCAGTAGAGTATATGAAAACTCTTCTACATGTACTAGGTATAGAATGGATGCAAATATTACACAGAAACTCAAAGATATGCAAATAAAATAGAGGGGAAAAGAGTAATGTTTACTCTTTGAGTCTCTCTACATCTGCACCTACGGCTTTGAGTTTCTTCTCTAAAGCATCATAACCACGATCTAGGTGGTAGATACGGTGAACATTTGTCTCATCACTTGCCACTAGACCTGCAAGAACCAGTGCAGATGATGCACGCAAATCTGTAGCCATAACATCGGTACCACTGAGTTCTGTTTTTCCACTTACTGTAGCAGTATGCCCGTTGAGTGAGATATCCGCACCCATACGCTGCAGCTCACTCACATGCATAAATCTATTTTCAAAAAGACGCTCTTCGATGATAGAGACACCATTTGCCTGAGTTGCAAGTGCCATAAATTGTGCTTGCATATCTGTTGGAAATGCAGGGTACTCTTGAGTGATGATTTTTACTGGTTTAATCTCATCAGATGGATGGATGGTAATAGTATCATCTGTAAGTGTAAAGCTACTTCCCATCTCTTCAAGTTTTGCCAGAACTGAGCCTAGATGTTTAGGCTCAACAGACTCTAGTGTAAGTTCAGAACGGGTAATAGCACCTGCACAGAGGTAGGTACCTGCTTCAATTCTGTCTGGAATTACACTAAACTCATCTATCTCTAAAAGTGCTCCATTTGTACCATGGATTGTAAGAATTGCTGTCCCTATTCCCTCTATTTTAGCGCCACTTGCATTGATGACTTCACAAAGCTGGACTACTTCAGGTTCTCTAGCAGCATTAGTGATGGTTGTAACACCCTCAGCAAGAGCTGCTGCCATTACAATGTTGGCTGTACCCGTAACAGTAATTTTATCAAAGATGATTTCACACCCTTTAAGCCCTTGTGGTGCGCGTGCTTCAATATAACCGGCACGAATATCAATCTCTGCTCCCATCTGCTCTAAGGCTTTGAGATGCAGATCAATAGGGCGTTGACCGATGGCACATCCACCTGGTAGTGAGACTTCACAGTGGCCAAAACGTGCAAGTATAGGGCCTAGCACCAAGATAGAAGCACGCATAGTTTTTACAATGTCGTATGTTGCTTTTGTCTCATTTATAGTAGAGGTGTCAACGACGACACTATCTTCTAAAAACTGACAATCAGCACCAAGGTTTGAGAGTAGTTTTAAGAGTGTATTGATATCAGCTACATGCGGAAGGTTTTTAATTATAACTCTGTTCTTTGCCAGGATTGTCATAGCAATAAGGGGTAGAGAGGCATTTTTAGCCCCAGATATTTTAATTGAGCCCTTTAGATTAGTGCTACGTTTAATTTTTAAATAGTCCATATTTCTCTTTACAATTGTTTCTATATATTTGTTCGCATTATAGCTTAATATCTTAAATAGATTTATTTTTTAAGAAAAGATTATTAGGATATAATGCAAAAAAAGAGAGAAGGAGACTCCCTCACAATGATAGAAGTGCGATTTATTCTGTTTATGCTCTTAAGTATTCCGCTTTTGGCTGAGTTTAATGTTGAGGGGCATATCGATATCACATCACAGTTTTATCCCTTGAAACCACGTGAAAAAGAGGGTGAAAACTTTACAGCAGCAGCAGTATTGAAATCAAAATATGAAGCAGATGATTTTATGTTCAATATAGCACTCAAAGCACAGCAGGATTATTATGACCTGGCAGAGGAGTCTAAGCATACCGATAGAAGTTTTGTTCGTATTGATGAACTCTATATGCAGTATGAGTTTGAAGATGATGCTGTATCTTTTGGAAAAAGTATTAAGTTTTGGGGTGCTTTAGAGGTTGATAATATTAGTGATACTTTTAATTTAGTTGATTTTAGAAGTGATCCTTTTTCTAATGATAAGATGGGTTCTTGGAACTTTACATATACACACTATAGTGATGATGGTGAGTTTAATGCAATTGTAAAGTTTTATGAACAAGATAGAGAGATGTCTGCTTATCCTTATGTTTATTACTACTTTCCAAAAGATATAGCGATATCTGCTACCGCCTCTCTCCCTTTGGAGTATGACAAAAGAGTTATTACTAAAAATAGCCAATATACGCCGACACTCTATTTGAAGTATTCAGCTTCAAAAGAGGGCGAGTATCCGTTAGATTATGCCTTTATACTACAGCGAGGTTATGATTCACAGCGCTACTTTACAACAAAGCTCTCTGCCGATGGAGAGAAGTTCATTACACAGGAGCGTGCATATGAGGTAAATAAATTGACAACATATGCAACAGTTGTGGCTAACTCTACTCTTTATAAGATTGAAGCACTCTATTGTGATGTTATTGATGATGAGAGTGTTGGTGACTATATGCATATTGGAGTGGGAGTAGAACATACTTTGACACAGGTTTATAAAGAGGCAGACTTGGGGCTACTCGCAGAGTACTATAGGTATGTGACATTTCAAAAAGATAAGTTTGATGATTTGGATCTCTATGAAATTTTTGAAAATGATCTTTTTTTAGGTCTACGTTACAGCTTTAACAACGGAGATGATGCATCAATAGTAGGAGGTGCAATTGTAGATTTAGAGTATGATGAATCACTCTACTATGTTAAGTATGAGAGTCGTATCGCTGAGCTCTTTAAAATAAAGACAGATTTTCGATATATAGAACCCTCTAAGAAGCATTTAACCTCATTTCACTATATGGGCAGACATGAACGTTTTATGGTTGAACTCTCATACTATTTCTAAAATTTTTGATATACTTTTGCCAAAGGAAAAGGGATGAGCTCAGCACTAGAGAGACTAAAAAACTTAACAAAAAAAATATCCTCCTACGAACTCTCTCGTCAAAGTAATATTCGACGTTTAGAGGAGCTCTTTTTGGAGCTGCATATAGATCAAAAAGTAGAAGATTTTAAGTCGCTTTTTAAGTTTAAGGCTATCAATCTCTCTGGAGTCTCTCTCTCAAATGGTGATTTAGGTTCAATCAAAGAGGGAAAATATCTACAGATTTTGGCAATAAGTTATGATAAAAATGCAAAAGTTAAGAGTAAAAATGTCTCTTTAGCCTATTTTGGCAGAGTTGAAGCTGTTGAGAGTGAGCTAAAAGATGCTGTTGTGGAGTTTGTTTTACGCTACCGATTTGAAAAAAGCTTTATGACTCTGGAGCATTACCATGAGATGCTGGAATCCTTTGGAAGTCAAGAGTGAGTCGATTTTATTTAAGAGTCTGGTTCTTTTGGGCACTTCGTTTAACATTTTGTAGCCTTGGACTTGCACTACTCTTGGCTACATTTATTACTCTTTTTATTTATATTAATGAAGGGATAGTACCTCTTGAAGATGAGGTTATTGATGCTCTATGGAGTTTAGAGAGATTTTGGTTTATGATAATGTGGAGTTTTACAATCCTAGTAGCACTCTTTAGAAGCTTAAAGTATATTTTTGGGGTCTGCTACCAAGGGTATAAGTTTGAGCTTTTAAGTTGTCCTCATGAGGGTAGAGTGGAAGTTATACAGAAGATAGCTTATGGTGATTTGATAAGGGTTTGGAGAAAATGGTTTATGCTGCTTATCTGGTTGGTAGGGGCTATGATGATTTTTGCCTTAAGTGCAACATATTTGTTTAGTGAAGAGGGAGCTCTCTTTGCATGGTTTGATATTTATACTCTTTTTATCTCTCTTCTTATTTCCGGATACTTCTCATTTATATTTATCTCAAGTAGATGTAAAAAGGTAAGGTTGAAGCGGTGCTGATTTTTGTAGATTTAGAGCTCTCATCACTAGAGAGTAGGAGTGTAATATGTTCAATTGGACTCATTATAGTAAAAGATGGTAAAATTACAAGGCATTATGAACTTATAAATGAGGGAGAAAAGATTACTCCTGAGGCTTCAGCACTGCATCATATAACAAATGAGATGATAGTGGGTGTCTCATCTTTTAAGGAGTCTCTCTCATATAGATTCTTGCAAGAAGAGGGTGCAATCATTATTCTGCACAATACAAAAAGTGAGTTCTCAAAACTTGTAGAAGCGGGTTTGTCTCTTGAGAAGGTAGTTGATACTGCTCGTGTCTCAAAGCACCTTATACCTGAGAGTGAGATATTCTATCTTCAATATCTTCGTTATGAACTTAGACTCTATAGAGATGAGAAGAGTGAAGCACTCTTATGTGGAATTGAAGATGCTTTAATTGCACACCATGCTTTGAGTGATGCTTTGATAGTCAAGTTACTCTATAACTACCTTCTCTCATTAGCTACTTTAGAAGAGATGCAGAAGCTTAGTTTTAAAGAGGTACTGTTAGAGAAGTTTAGCTTTGGAAAATATAAGGGCAGATATATCGAAGAGATAGCGATGAGTGATAGAGGCTATTTGATGTGGATGCTTGCATTAGAAGATTTAGATGAAGATGTACGATACTCTATAGAGTACTACTTAGAAGGATAGTTATGCGAATTGCGGTTGAGTGCCAATCACCACTGTTACAGAAGTCTTTAGAGCTTTTTCTCTCAAACTACTTGAGCTCCTCTAAAAGGTGTGATATTGTTATACGAGATGAGGAGTGCTTGGAGGATCAGCGCTGTTTTTACATTGCAAGTGATGCTAAAGCAGATTTGATGAAGCCATTTTCAAAATCTCAGCTTATCTTAGCACTTGAGAAGCGTTATGCTGAACTCTACCCGAAAGAGAGTGAAAATGAAAAAGTCTCTTTGCAACAGGAGTACCTTGATGAAGATGAGTCGATGGACTTCTCTATTTTGCAAAAGCGGATAGAACAACTCACTCAAGAGTATCAAACAAATATATTAAGAGCGGTAAAAGCATTTTATGAAAAATAGTTCAAAAAAACTTACAAAAAAGATAGTAGCCGGGAAGTTTAAAGGAAAAACTTTAACACTCCCATCCAAAACAACAACACGAAGCTCCAAGGCTATAGTACTGGAGTCTTTTTTTAATACTTTACAGTTTGATATAGTAGATGCAACTTTTGTTGAGCTTTTTAGCGGAAGTGGCTCTATTGGGCTTGAGGCACTGAGTCGCGGAGCAAAAGAGATCTTCTTTATGGAGAGAGATAGAGATGCACTCAAGACCTTAAAAGCAAATATCTCTTTGACAGATCCATCCTCATGTGAGGTTATTGCCGGAGATACTTTTCTCAATATCGAGCAGATTATCGCACGTCTTAAGAAGATGAAGACAAAAGCTTACTTCTACATTGACCCTCCTTTTAGTATTCGAGAGGGGATGGAAGATATCTATGACAATATGATGCACCTTATCGCTTCACTACCTGTGGAGATTGTTGAGATGGTTATCATAGAGCATATGAGTTCTCTTAAGATTCCCCAAGAAATTGGGCCATATAGAGTGAAAAAAGCTAAAAAGTTTGGAAATACGACACTAACATATCTAACTCATTTAGAAATGGAATAATATTTGCTATAACCTTTGTAATAAAAGAAGGATTATAAGCAATGAGATATATTTTACTACTACTTTTTTCTCTTTCGTCTCTCTGGGCTACGAAGATAACTGATGTCTCAAGCATAGTCGGAGTTCGGGAGAATCAGATTATTGGTTACTCTCTTGTTGTTGGTCTTAAAAAGACAGGAGATGGTACTACCTCAAAATTTACACTCCAATCTATCTCAAATATGCTCAAAGCGATGAATATCGACATGAATCCAATTGACATTAAGTCAAAAAATGTTGCAGCTGTTGTTGTTACGGCTACGATGAAGCCATTTGCTCGTCAGGGGGATCAGTTTGATGTTGTTGTCTCATCTATCGGTGATGCAAAATCACTAGAGGGTGGAACACTTCTTATGACTCCACTTAAGGGGGTTGATGGTAAAATCTATGCATTAGCACAGGGCTCTATTAGTATTGGTGGACGTAATCAAAGAGGTGCAGGAAGTGAGTCGCATCCGACAACGGGAGTTGTCTTTAACGGGGGACTTATTGAGCGTGAGATAAATATAGATCTTTTTCACCAAGAGTATGCAATGCTTTCACTCAAAGAGTCTGGTTTTAAAAATGCCGTAGCGGTTCAAAAAGCAATAAACAGTTACTACAACACACAAGTTGCAGTGGCGATGGACTCTAGAAGTATTAAACTTAAACGTCCAAAAAATCGCTCGATGATAGAGTTTTTGGCTGAGGTTCAAGAGATAGATATGGATTATCAACCTAAAAATAAAATCATAATCAATGAGAGAACAGGAACAATTGTCGCGGGTGTAGACATTCCTCTTAAACCGGTTGTCCTTACACATGGTGATATCACAATTAAAATTGTAGAAGAAAAAATCCCATCGAAGCCTGAGGGTTCAATGGAGGTAGATAAAAATCTCGTTATTGGTATGAATGAGAATGAGATCTATACAAGAGAGGGAACAACAACTGTTGCCAACCTTGTGCGAAGTCTACAAAAACTCGGTGCTTCTCCTAAAGATATTATTGCAATTCTTGAGGCAATGAAGAGTGCAGGAAGTATCTCTGCTGAATTGAAGGTGATGTAATGGATTATGGATTAAATGCACTGCAAACGCAAGCACAACTCTCACTACAAAACTCACAAATCCCATCAATAGATAAAAATGCTGAGGATAAAGCACTTCGTGAGCAGACTGATGCATTTGAGTCTATTATTATTAAGATGCTGATGGATAATGCGATGAAAGATGAAAAAAATCTTTTTTCAGATCAAAACGATCCTGGTGATAAGATTTATAAATCTATGTATAGAGAGGAGCTCTCAAAAGCGAGTGCGGGGAGTTTTGGATTCTCTGAGATGCTCTATGACTATTTGAGTCGTAAGTAGTTAAGAAAATCATAAATTAGCCGATATAGTCTCAATGTATAGATATATATGATGAATTATAAAGGATAAGTGATGATTTCTACAGTTAATTCTGCAGCTGCACGTTCTGCATATACCAACAACCTAGGTGATGCAAAAGGTGCAAAGGCAAATGCAAAGGTAAGTACCAAAGAAGATGGGACTACACGCATAGAGAAGTTAAAAGAGTCTATTGACTCAGGGGAGTATAAAGTAGATTTAGAAGCTGTTGCTCAAAAAATGGCTCAGGATTTGCTTTAGACTCCAATAATATAAGAAGGGGTTTTATATGTTAACACACCATTTAAAAAGTGCTATAGAAGATTTAAGAGATTTAATTACGATGACAGAGTCTGATATTATAGATATAAAGTTGGCACAACATGAACCCCAGTTTGAGAGAGTAAAGTTAAAAGATGAGAAGATTAAAAGCTTTGAATCAAAAAAAGCGATGATTGACCATGAAATAGCCTCTTTGGTTAAATCAAATCCAAATAGTGAACTTCCAACTCTTTTAAATGAGGAGCAGCATCAGCTTCTTGATGCATTAAAGGTGGAACTGACAAGGCTGCATGAGATTAATGCAAAGTATGCCAAACTTGTTCTAGTTGTAAGTAACCTCTATAATACTTTTTTAGAAAAAATTGTACCTACTGAGATGCAGGGATATCAAAAAGTTGCTGCAAAAAATTCTACTCTCTTAGAAGTGAGGGTATAGTATGTCAACTCTATTTAATACATTAAATATTGGATATACTGGACTTGCAGCTGCTCAGGTTGGTATAGATACAACAGGACATAATATCTCAAATGCAGAAGTTGAAGGCTACACTAGACAGCGTGTAGTAACATCTGCGGCCACACCACTGTATACAGCTGCTGGTAATGTTGGTAATGGTGTTGAGATTGATGATATTAGTAGAATTTTTGATAACTTCGTTTTTGACAAATATACAGCAATCTCTGCAGATAAAGAGTATAGCGATTATGAGAGAGAAAAGCTTGAAGAGCTCTCAACATATTTTCCAGATATAGATGGAGTAGGTATTAAAAATGATATGGCTGCATATTATGATATGTGGCAATCTCTTGCAGACAATCCTGATAATGATGCGATAAAAGTTGCTTTGGCTGAGCAGTCTGATGCACTCGCTAATCATATTACTATGACACAGGGGCAGGTTTTAGATCTTCAGCAACAGGTTAATGAGCAGATAAAAGTTGACATTAACGAGGTCAATGATTTAGCAGCACAGTTAGCTGAAGTGAACAAGGCAATTGATGCTGCAGAAGCGGGCGATGCTTATACCGCAAATGATTTAAGAGATCAGCGAAATGTTATTGAAAAAAATCTTGCCGAACTTATTGGTGCAGAGGTAAATTCTGGTCAGTTAGAAGCTAATATGCAGATAGATAGTAGTTCTAATACAAGAACAGGAAGCTATACACTGAGTGTTAATGGTTTTAATATTGTCGATGGTTCAACTTATCACCCTCTAAAAGTCAGTAATGAAGAGAATCAATATGGTTTTTATAGTATCTATTATGAGCGTCAAGATGGTGTAGAGATTCCAATGGAAGAGAATATTACCGGAGGACGTATCGGTGCATCACTTGAGCTACGTGGTGGGGTGATTGATCCAAATGATGATATGCCCACTGATGGTGTTCTTCAAAAAACTGCAACACAGCTTGATGCTTTTGCAAGAGGCTTAATTGAGTCAACAAACAATATTTACGCGCAAAGTGCTACAACAAAGATGGAGTCAAAGAGTTTAGATTTGAATAAGGATACCCCTTTAAGAAATTCAGATTTAAATATTAATACCGGTTCTTTTGATATTGTTGTTTATGATATTGATGGAAATGAAGTGAGTCGTAGAGCTATATCTATAGATGAAGCAACAACTTTAACAGGAGATGTAGGGTCTAATTCAATAACAGGACAGATTGCAGTATCTAAAGATGATAATGCAGATTTAAATGCAGGAAATGATATTGATGACTTTATTAACTTTAGTTATGCTACATCATCTTTAGATGAGAAAAACTTTGAGTTATCAATGGATCCGATTAAAAAATCAGAAGGTTACACTTTTGCAATTGTAGATAATCTAGAGAGTGAAGATTACGCATCAGGGACAAATTTTGCAGGTGCACTTGGTCTTGGCGGTTTTTTTGAGGGTGATAGTGCTAGAAATATCTCTCTAGGACATCAGTATAAAGAGAACCCAAGTGATATTAATGCAGGGTATTCATCCGCGGCAGGTGACAACAGAGTCGCACTTAGTATGGTTCAACAGCAGTTTGAAGAGTATGATTTTAATGTTGATAATGAGAAATATAACACAACACTCTATGGAATGTATGATTTAACAGCTACATATGTCGGTGTGACAACAAATAGTGCAATATCGCGTAATGATACTGTAACAGCTCAATATAATGCAATTGAGATGGAGTACTTCTCAACATCAAAAGTAAGTATTGATGAGGAGATGACAAATCTTATAAAATATCAGACATCCTACGGGGCAGCTGCTAAGGTTATTACTACAGTCGATCAGATGATGCAGACACTTTTAGGTATAAAACAGTAAATTGTTTCCAAAATATAGTATTGCTCTTTTAATATTTATATCTTTTCTCTCTTTTTTTGGCTTCTATCTTTATGATACAAGCCCCTATCAGCTTCATCCTGATGCTATTTTACTCTCCCCCTCTTTAGAGTACCCTTTTGGTACCGACAGGCTAGGCAGAGATCTTTTGGCACGCGTTATAGAAGGGGGAAAAGTATCTCTTGTTATTGGAGTTGGCAGTGCTTTTATCGCTTCTTTTATAGGGCTTATTCTTGGAGTTAGCGCAGGTTATTTTAGAGGAAAAGTAGATAAAATGTTTGTAATGGTAGTTGATCTTTTCTTAACTTTTCCAACATTTTTTTTACTTCTTGCTCTTGTATCTTATGTCAATGCATCTGCTTGGGTATTGATAGTTATTATATCACTGACTGGTTGGATGACCACTGCAAGACTTGTGCGTTCACAAAGTTTTAAAATTACATCAGAACCTTATATAAAAATATTAAATATTGCCTCTGTAAAAAAGAGTAAGATTTTATTGAAGTATTATGCCCCTCTTTTAGCACCAATATACTTTGTAAGTTTTACTTTTGGGGTAGGGGGTGCTATACTTGCAGAGTCAGGTCTTAGTTTTTTAGGACTTGGTATTGTTGCACCACAAATGAGCTGGGGAACAATTCTAAGTGGAGGAAAAGATGTTATTGAAATTGCCTGGTGGGTGAGTTTCTTTCCGGGACTTTTTATATTCTTAGTTACCTTTTCTCTAATTAATATCTCAAACTATTTACAATCTTTAACAAATAAAAAAGAGATACAAAACTAAAGGCAGAATCTATGAAAGATCAACAGATAGGCTATTTTTTTATTGTTTTTGCAAGTGTAATTATTGTACTTGCAGGTATTAAAAGTGCATCAGTTATTGTTGTCCCTTTTTTACTTTCGTTGTTTATTGCCATTATCCTCTCCCCTCTATTTAATTTTTTTAAAAATAGAGGTCTACCCGACTGGTTTTCAATTACAGTTGTAATGGCTCTTTTTATTCTTCTTTTAGCACTCGTAGCAAAGCTAATAGGAACATCCATACATGATTTTAGTGCAAATATTGATTTCTATTCAGACCGATTAACACTCTACTATAATGCTCTGTTGGAGTACGGCGAAAGATTAGGAGTAGATATTCCTCTTGAAGAGATAGCAACTATGATTAACTCTAAAGAGATTATGGGTTTTGCAACGGGGCTTATTAAGAGTTTGAGCTCTCTCTTTACAGATGGCTTTGTAATTTTGTTGACAGTAGTTTTTATGCTTTTAGAGTCAAAACATTTTTTAGAGAAAATTGATTATGCAGATGGTGAGAGAGATACAATTGTCTACATAAAAGAGATAATGGGTGAGATTAAAAGTTATATGGTAATTAAAGCACTCATATCACTTTTAACGGGCTTGATAGTTTGGATTGCTCTTCTTTTTATAGGAACCGATTATGCCTTTTTATGGGGAGTTTTAGCATTTTTACTCAACTTTATTCCAAATATTGGTTCAATTATTGCAGCTGTCCCTGCTGTATTAATAACACTTGTTCAGCTCGGACCTCTTAGCGCCTTAATTGTAAGTTTTGTATACCTCTTTGTTAATATTGTTATTGGCTCTATTATTGAGCCAAAGGTAATGGGAAAAGGAGTGGGACTCTCTACACTTGTTGTATTTCTCTCTTTACTCTTTTGGGGATGGTTACTTGGTATGGTGGGAATGCTTCTCTCTATTCCACTGACTATCATGGCAAAAATTGCATTTAATGCCAATGAAAAGACGAAATGGATTGCAGTGCTGCTTGGAACTGGTGAGAACTTGAATCCTAAAGCTAAAAAGTAAGAAAAATAAAAGAGCAATCAAGCTATAATCAAGCTATGATTTTAATGATAGATAATTATGATAGTTTTACATATAATATTGTTCAGTACTGCCGAGAACTTGGTGCAGATTTAAAAATAATAAGAAATGATGAGATGAGTGTAGAGGAGATTGAAAAATTAAACCCTCAAAAGATTATCATCTCTCCAGGTCCTGCATCTCCTGATGAGGCGGGTGTGACTCTTGATGTGATACGTCACTTTAAAGATAAGCTTCCTATCTTGGGAATCTGTCTTGGACATCAGAGTATCGCACAAGTCTTTGGCGGTGATGTTGTTCGTGCAAAAAATATGATGCATGGAAAAACTTCTGTAATGAAACAGAGTAGCTCTTGCGCAATATTTAAAGACCTGCCTCAGGAGTTTGTTGCAACACGTTACCACTCTCTTATCGTAGATAAAGAGACACTTCCAGACACCATAGAACCAACAGCTTACTCAACAGATGATAAAGAGATTATGGCACTAAAAATCAAAGATAAAGATATCTATGGAGTACAGTTTCATCCTGAGTCAATTATGAGTGAATATGGACATGAGATGATAGGAAACTTTTTAAAATTATGAGATATAGACTCATCTTATTCTTTATTCTTGGAATAGATGCGCTTATTCTCTTCTCCCGTATTCCACATATCTCTATTTCTGCTTCTGAAGCCTCTCTTTTATATGATGAGCACTCTTTCTTATCATATCTTATTGGAGTCTCCCTCGAGTATATAGATGGCAGTGATTACGGACTACGTATAATGATGATATTTTTTCATATACTTAGTGCACTACTAATATATCTTATATCAAAAGAGTACTTACCACAGACGAGGAACAGGCTCTGGCTACTTCTTATGTTTGTTCTTCTACCGGGAGTTGTAAGTTCGGCACTTGTCGTTAGTCATGCCGGTTTTATTATATTTGGACTGCTTCTCTTTATTTATCTGAGTAAAAAACTATCACCTTCTTATATGCATATTTTGGCATTGATTTATGCTTTAATTGATGTTGGGTTTGCCTATCTTTTTCTTGGTCTTACAATCTACTATCTTTATAGTAAGCATTATCTTGCGGCCCTCTATTATCTCTGTTTATATTTTTTAACAAGCTATATATATGGTTTTGATGTTCACGGTTATCCAAGTGGTCACTTTTTAGATACAGTCGGAGTTTATAGTGCGATCTTTACACCAATAATCTTTATCTATATATTCTATGTACTTTACAGACGATATCTTACAAGCAAGATAGATATGTTGTGGTACATCTCTGCTACGGCACTTCTCTTTTCTCTTATTATCTCTTTTAGACAGCGTATAGAGGTAGAACACTTTGCACCCTATCTAATCATTGCACTCCCGTTGGCTGCACAGACTTTTGTTAGCTCTTACAGAGTGAGACTCAAAGAGCATAGAAAGGCTTATCGTGCAATCTTTGTGCTCTCATTTGTATTTCTTGTTTTAAACACATTGATAGTCTTTTTTAATAAAGAGCTCTACTTATATATACAAAACCCTAAAAAACACTTTGCTTACAATATGCATGTAGCAAAAGAGTTAGCTGAAAAATTGAAATCAATAGATATTAAGTGCCTCTACTCTACGAATAGAAATATGCAAAAAAGATTACATTTTTATAAGATAGAAGAGTGTAAAGCAAATATTTTAAATGAGCTCCCCTTAAAGAGTGAAAAAGATTCAAATGTAACAATAAGTTACAAAGATAGAGTTATTTATAGAGCCAATGTTACTAAATTAAACAGTAAGTAGAGCAATTTAAGAGTTAAGATAAAGCAAAGATATTTATTAAATGAGTTTATGCTAGAATTACCCACAAATATCAAAATAGGGAGTTTCTATGGCTCAAAAAGCGATACGAGAATACGACGCAAAGTCAATTTTAGCAAAACACTGGGATAAATA
>Ga0256843_1002198_pt1 | contig 14445 bp, 10 predicted proteins | sample AlvinellametaG_FD_191572 | JGI IMG/M metagenome (GOLD analysis project Ga0256843, IMG submission 191572) | Pompeii worm associated microbial communities from hydrothermal vent at the East Pacific Rise, Pacific Ocean - Alvinella | ecosystem: Host-associated > Annelida > Integument > Unclassified ... | reverse complement strand
CGCACGATCTCCAGCGTTCCGTCCTTTCTCAGGATCGCCAGCGACGGCAGGCCGATGCCGTTGAACGTCGTGTTCTTGACGAAGGTGTAGTGGATCTGGTCTTCGAAAACGATTTTGTCTCCGACCTCCAGCGGCCTGTCGAAAGAGTAGTCCCCCATGATGTCGCCCGCCAGACAGGTGTTGCCGCCGAGGCGGTACGTGTGCGCCTTCTCTCCCGCTTCGCCCGCCCCGCGGACTTCGGCGCGGTAGGGCATCGCCAGCGTGTCCGGCATGTGCGCCTCGGCGGAGGTGTCGAGAATGGCGATGTCCATCCCGTTGTGCACGATGTCGAGGACCGTCGCCACCAGCGGGCCCGTCTGCCAGCCGACCGCTTCGCCCGGTTCGAGATAGACGTCGATGCCGCCGTGGCGGGCGCGAAACTCCCGGATAACCTCGATCAGACGCTCCACGTCGTAATCTTTCCGGGTGATATGGTGCCCGCCGCCGAAGTTGATGTACTGCATCCCGTCGATGTGCCTGCCGAATTTCTCCTCGAACGCCGCCAGCACTCCTTCGAGGGCGTCGACGTTCTGTTCGCAGAGCGCATGAAAATTCAGCCCGTCGAGATGCGGCACGATGCTTTCGTCGAAGTTGGCCGCCGTCGTCCCCAGCCGGCTGTAAAGCCCGCAGGGGTTGTAGAGGTCGACCGGGGAGGAGGAGTACTCGGGATTGACGCGCAGCGAGACGGAAACCGACGGGTTCACTTCCCTCACACGCCCGAAAAACCGGTGAAACTGCGAGGGGGAGTTGAAGACGATATGATCCGAGATCGACGCGATTTCGTCGATCTCGTCTTCTTTGAACGCCGGGGAGTAGGTGTGCACTTCTTTGCCCATCTCTTCGCGGGCGAGTTTCGCCTCGTGCAGGCCGCTGGCCGTGCAGCCGTGCAGATACCGCCCCACCAGACCGAACGTCGACCACATCGCGAAGCCTTTGAGCGCGAGAATCACCTTCGCCCCGCTTTCGCGCTGAACGCGGTCGAGCACTTCCAGATTGGCTTCGAGTTTCGCCTCTTCGCAGATATAGACCGGAGTCTTCACGTCATGAAAATCGTTCATATTTCCGCCTTTTTGATATAATCCCGCTTATGCAAAAAATAATCCTCGGTTTTGTCCTCTTCCTGCTGGGCATCACCGTCTATTCGATTATCGACATTATAACGACTCCCTCCCGCCGGAGCGAACCCGCCGTCAGCCGCGTCGAAACGGCACCGGCGAAGGCGGAAAAACCGCCGCGGAAAAAAGTGCAGAGCGTCGCGGAAAAGAAAAAGGAGTTCATCGAAACGCTTCTGCCCGTCGTCCGCAAGGTCAAAGCCGAACTCGACGCACAGTACGAAAAGGCGCTCCGCCTTTCGCGGGCCGGACACCTCACCCCCGAACAGCGACAGTGGCTCGACGACAAAATGAAAGCGTACAACGTCAAGGGCATCCCCTGCCTGCTCAAACGGATGCACACCCACCCCGTCAGTCTGGTGATCGCACAGGCCGCACTGGAAACGGGATGGGGGAAATCGCGTTTTTACAAAGAGGCCAAAAACGTCTTCGGCATCTGGTCGTACCACACCGACGAGCCGCGGATGGCCGCCTCGAAAACGCGCGGCGACAAAACGATCTACGTCAAGAAATTCGATTCGCTCGAAGCCGCCATCCGGGGCTACTTCAAAATGATCGCCGACGGCTACGCCTACGCCGGTTTCCGCGACGCCCGCGCCCGCACCGACAACCCCTTCGAACTGCTCGGACACCTGCGGAACTACTCGGAACTGCGGGACGAATACGTCGCACGGCTTTACTACGTCATCAAGGCCAACCGCCTCTACCGGTACGACGAGCCGTCCTATCCGCCGGTCGCCCTCTCCCGCATCGTCCCGCAGTACGTGGCGGCCAAACGCAAAGAGGCGCTCGAACGCAAGCTCGCCTCCGAGCAGGAAGAGGCCCTCAACGAAGTCCGTCTCGAACGTTCCGCCGAAGATCTCAACGCCACCGACTGCAACGACAGCGCCCCGGCCTGATCAGGCCTCCAGCTCCCTGATCTGCCACGGCAGCCCCTGCACGTTGAGCTCCTCCATGAACGGATCGGGATCGAACTGTTCCATGTTCCAGACTCCGGGGCGGTACCACTTCTTCTCGACCATCAGTTTCGCGCCGATCACCGCCGGGACGCCCGTCGTATAGGAAACGGCCTGCGACTTCACCTCGGCGTAGCACTTCTCGTGGTCGCTGACCTGATAGATATAGATCTTCCGTTTTTTCCCGTCCTTGATCCCCTCGGCGACGATGCCGATGTTGGTCTTGCCTTTCGTCCGCGGGCCGAGCGACGCCGGATCGGGCAGCAGGGTTTTGAGGAACTCGATCGGCACGATCTTGCAGCCCTGGTGTTCGACCGGTTCGATGCCGAGCATTCCGACGTTCTCCAGCGCCTTCATGTGCATCAGGTAGCTTTCGCCGAAGGTCATGAAAAAACGGATCCGTTTGAGTCCCTTGATGTGCTTCACCAGCGATTCCATCTCTTCATGGTAAAGCAGGTAGCTCTCTCTGGGGCCGACCTCGGGATAGTCCCAGGTCATGTGGATCTGCATCGGCTCCGTCTCTTTCCACTCCCCGTTCTCCCAGTAGCGCCCTTTGGCGCTCACCTCGCGCAGGTTGATCTCCGGGTTGAAGTTCGTGGCGAACGGATACCCGTGGTCGCCGGCGTTGCAGTCGAGGATGTCGATGGTGTGGATCTCGTCGAAATAGTGTTTCTGGGCGTAGGCGCAGAAAACGTTGGTGACACCGGGATCGAACCCGCTGCCGAGCAGCCCCATGATGCCCGCCTCCTTGAACGCGCCGTCACGCGCCCACTGCTCCTTGTACTCGAATTTCGCCTCGTCGGGATGCTCGTAGTTCGCCGTGTCGAGATAGTCCACGCCGGTCTTGACACAGGCGTCCATGATGGCGAGGTCCTGGTACGGCAACGCGACATTGATGACGATGTCCGCCCCGACCTTTTCGATCAGCGCTGCCGTCTCGTCGACGTTGTCCGCATCCACCTGCGCGATCTCCACTGCCCCTTCGGGCAGCTCGTCCGCGATGGTTCTGCAGCTCTCCAGCCGGCGGCTGGCCAGCACGATTTTGTCGAACGTCTGTGCGTTCATCACGCATTTGTGGGTCACGACCCGGCCGACGCCGCCCGCCCCGATGATCAAAACTGTTGCCATTGATACTCCTTGCTAAAAAGATTTTCCCAGCGAAAGATAGAGGGTGTGATAACCGCCTTCCGTCGCCCCGACGGCGAAATAGAACGGCCCCAGAACGGTGTCGGCCGCGAGAAAAAGACTGCCCGACGTCAGAATGTTTTCCCGGAGCGCCCGGTTTTCGGTATAGTGAGTATACCATGCGTCTCCCGTCTCGAAGCTGCCGCCGGCATAAAGCGGAAACCCGAGACTGCCGAAAAAATCCTTTTCCGTCAGACGGTAACGGTAGATCAGCGAGCCGAAAAGCATTTCATCACCCGTCACGGCGTTCGTCGGCAGGCCCGAAAGGTTGAAAAGGCCGCCCAGCGTGAAAAAGGAGTTGAAATCCTGGGTCTCGTCGAAATCCTCCGTATCAAAAGTTTTCCCTCCGGCGACTTTCATCAGCACCGTATGGGCGTCACGGGTAAACGCGGCCGTAACGGTACCGAAAAACTGGGAATAGGTCATGTCCGTACCGCTGTCCGGAGTGTAGGTGTGTGAAAAAACGATCTCTCCCGCATAACCCTCCGTCGGGAAAAACGGATCGTCGAAAGTGTCCGCCTCGACCGAAGCCGTCCAGCGGAATATTTTCTGCCGGACCGAAACACGCTCGTAACGGGTAAGGTTTCCGTCGAGGGAAAACGTATCCACCTCCGGTTCGACCTCCTTGTAGAGCGCTCCGAGTTCCACTCTCGCGACGTTGCCGAGATTGACCCCGGCGGCGATCCCGCCGCCGTACTCTTTCGCCTGAACCGGAACCGAATCGTCCAGCCCGGTACGAACCTGATGGTCGGTAAAAATCGCGGGGTTGACATAAACCTTCCTGTTGCGGTAATAAATCGCGGGACGGATATAAAAGTTCTGCAACGGATCGAGCGGCTGATAGAGCTCCGTGTAAAGCAGCCGCTCGATCCCGATCGATCCCCGGCTGCGCCACTCGCCTCCGTAACGGTTGATGCCGAACATGATGTATTCGAACCGGGCGGAGTAGTCGCTGTGACCGTTGAAATCGTCCTCGAAACCGATCGAGAACTTCAGCTGGCCGTTGACATCTTCCGACGGTGTCGTACGGATCGTCAGAACTTCCGTCCCGTTCACGTCGTCGTAGCGGCAGTCCACCTCGTCGAAAATCATCATATTGTATATCTTTTCGACATCGCGCTGAACTTCCGGAAATTCCGGCCGTTCCCCCGCTTTCAGCCGCAGCCGGCTGAGCAGGGCACGGTTGTCGAGCCAGGTGGGATTGTCGATCCGGATTTCGTCTATGACCGGACAGCTGTCCAGACGCGGCACCGACCTCAGACGCCGCCGGTAGGCCGCATAGGCGCTCTCCGACAGCCCGTAGGGCTTCAGCAATGCCCGGTATGTCCGCTCGGCGGCGGCCTCCCCGCGATGGATAATAGGTGAAAAGGATCCGGCGTCAAGCGTCGAAAACCCTTTCAGATCCGGTGTGATCAGAATTTCATCGGGACGCAGGGAAGCGAGATTGTTTTCGACGTTCCGGCGGCTCATGATGTCCGTCAGCTGCCCGATAACGGACAGAAAATTGTCGTAATCCCTTTCGGAATCGAAAGGAGTGGTGATATCCACCACGATAATGACGTCCATCTTCATCTCGCGCCGCATGACATCCACCGGAAGGTTGTCGGACATGCCGCCGTCGACCAGGGTCCTGCCGCCGATGACGATCGGTTCGAATGCGCCGGGTATCGAGAGAGAGGCGTAGATACTCTTGGCCAGGGAACCTTCAGCGAGAACAACGGAGCGGCCGTTGTCCAGATCCGTCGCTACGGCGCGAAAGGGGATCGGCAGACGATCGAAATCCCGGATGTTCGACACCGGAAAAGTTTTCGCCCGCAGAAACTGGAGCATGTACTGCCGCTTGAAAAGGCCCGAGCGGGTCGACAGGGACCCGTTCGCGTCGATACCGATTTTCAGGTTTCCCGGAAAATCCCGCTGAAGTTTTTTCCGGCGGAACGGGATCTGTTTCCGGTTGTAATCCGTGGAAATATACTCTTCCCACGGCGTGGTTTCCAGCAGCGTTTCGATCGCATCGACGCTCATGCCCGAAGCGTAGAGTCCTCCGACAAACGCGCCCATACTGGTTCCCACGATGCCGTCGACCGGAATCCGGTGCCTTTCCAGTACCCGGAGCACGCCCAGATGCGCCGCCCCGCGTGCGCCGCCTCCGCTGAGCACCAGCCCGACTTTCGGCCGTCCGGCGGCTTCGAGCGTCAGCGCCGCAAGAAACAGAACGATCAGTAAACGCAATTTATCCCGCCGATCCGAACGCCACGAGCAACGTTACCGCCCAGACCGCCCCCGTGGTCACCAGCGAAACGAATACCAGCGCCGCTCCCGCGTCTTTCGCCTGTTTGGCCAGTTCGTGGTACTCCGGCGACGCCAGGTCCACGACGCGCTCCACGGCGCTGTTGGCGAGCTCCGCCATCAGCGGCAGAAAAAGCACGATGTTCAAAACGGCGCTGGCGACGAAACCGACGGGCAGCAGCCACGCGACCGTCCCCATCACGGCGAAGAGCAGCAGCTGAAGCTTGAACGAGCTCTCGTGTTTCGTCACTTCCGCCAGTCCCGCCAGCGCGTACTGCGTATTTTTGAAAAGCGTATATTTCGGTTTGTTATGCACGGGTTTCCTTCAGTCTGATCACGGCGTCGCGCACGGCCTCCGCCCCGCTTTGCATCGGCAGCGGTTCGCCGTACGTCACACTCACCCGGCGGCGCAGGCCCGACCGGAACGGAACGTACCTGCGGCGGCTGTAGGACCAGCGGCTTCCGCACATGCCGTCGATGTAAAACGGGACGATCACCCCTTCGCCGACCTGTTTCGCTATTATCTCGAAACCGCGGTAAAACTTCTCTATTTCACAGGTGCGGGTGATGTGGCCTTCGGGAAAAACGGCCAGCACGTCCCCCGATTTCAGCGCCTTTTCCGCCTCCGCAAAGGCCCCTTTCGCCGCTTTCGGAGAGACCGGGATCGTCTGCCCCAGCCGAAACATCCAGTTGAGCGACCGCCACTCGTAGATCTCGCGGTCCATCATGAAGCGCACCCGTCGTTTCAGCGGGATCTGCACCAGCATCCAGTCGAGCCAGCTGACATGGTTTCCCAGCAGCAGGACCGGGCCTTCGGCCGGTACGTGTTCCGTCCCTTCGCCGACGATCCGGTAGCGCAGGGCCAGCAGCAGGCGCGCCAGCGTCCACAACAGCGCCAGGATCCCCTCTCTCAGCATCCGCCCCAAACGCCGTTCACTCCGCCAGCACCGTCGACCAGCCGCGGTAGAGCCCGTGCTCCTGCGCCGCGGCGTCGATCAGAGGGCCCGTGACCGTTTCGAGGGTTTCCGGCGTGCAGTCGTGTTCGAGACGCAGCAGCAGGCCGTACGCGTATTTCCCCTCTTCTTCCAGCCCGCTTTCGATTTCGCCGCCGCTCTCCGCGAGCGCCAGCGCACAGCGCTGCATCGCCGTCGGAGTCTGAAAGAAAAGGTAGTGTTCCACCGGCCGTTTCCGCGAAGGGTCGTCTCCCGCCTTTTCGAGTTCGGAAACAATCTCGCGGTTTTTGATCTGCTGCAGTTCGTAGGCGTCCGGACACAGGTTTTCGTGATAGAAACGGTGGTGCGTGTCCCGGCTCGCCCCGTATTCGATCCGTTCGTAGCCGTGCTGCTTGAACGCGTCGCGGAACAGTTTTTCCGCCCCCTTGCTCCACGCGGCGTAGTAGTAGAGTTCCGCCCAGCCGTCCTGCAGCCGCATTCCGGCGTACAGCGCGCCGTTGCGCAGTTCCAGCACCTCCGAAAGCCCCCGTTTTATCTCGTCGAGCGTTTCCCACTCTTCTGCACTGCATCCGCCCTCCTCAAGGGCGCTCTTGAGCGGGGCAAAAGCCCACAGCATCCAGACGGTATCGTCCGTCACAGGGTCGAAATCGAGGTCCGCTTCGATGACGACCGGTCTGCCCTCTTCGTTCACACTCCGATAATGTTCGTACATCGTCAGCTCCTTGCCACAGGCTTCGCTATAATAGCGCTATTTTATCGAAAGTCGGAGGACGATGGAAACACTGGCCGGAATCTTGCTGCTGTACATGGGGCTGGAGCTTTTCGAAGTGCGGTGGCAGAAAGCGGATACGATGCTGCGGATGCTCGTGCGCATCCACGAAGAGTACCGAAAAAACATCTTCCGCTTTTTTCTGATGCACCCCACCTATCTTTTCGCCCTGTGGCTGATGCTCGAAACCCGGGCCGCGCCGGGGTCGGTCATCCTCCTTTTTCTCAAAACCGTCGATATCACGGCCAAAATCGTGCTGATCCGGGAAGTCTTCGAAAAAAAGGAGATTTCGATGGAACTGCACCGGATGCTGATGATGCCGCTGGAAAAATGGATGCCCTATCTCGGCCTCGCGGTCTATCCGCCGCTGGTCGTCTGGGCCTTCGTCTGACAGCTCAGCGGTCGATCTGCGGAGGGAGGTCGTCCGGAAAACTCCGGTGTTCGATCCGGGGCGGCTCGTCCTCGCCGCTGACGCCGCGCAGGATCTCGATCAGTTTCTGCTCCTGCGAGGTCGGCGTCTTCCCGTCGGCGATCTTGTCGATGATCTTCTCCGCCAGACGCATGCGGTCCTGCCGCTCTTTCTCTTCGAAATATTTTTTGAGGTTGTCGTTGTAGGCGCGCAGCTTGTTCTCGTGACGGCGTTTGAGCAGCACGTAGAGGCCGTAGGCGATCACGAGGATCAGAAACGCCGCCAGCAGCATCAGGTTGCGCTTGAGGGCGTACTGACGCTCCTTTTCCGCTTCGACCGCCTGCAGGCGCATCGCTTCGAGCTCTTTTTCCTTCTGCAACTCGAGTTCTTTCAGCCGGATCGTCTGCTCGATCCTGCCCATCTCGATCTGCTTCTGCGACTCGATCTTCGCGATCTCCTTTTTGGCGGCGACCTCGGCCAGCTCCTTTTCGTGAATGTTTTCGATCACGCTCTTTTTCAGCTCTTTGGAGTGGCCCGTCACGGCGGCGAGCTGCTCCATCTGCGCCTCTTTGGCCGCGAGGGTCGCGTTTTTGTCACCGAAAAAACCGAAATCACAGCCGCCAAACATGAACAGCAGCGGCAGAAGCACATAGAGACTTTTCATACCCGACAGTGTAGAACGCGCCATATCAAAAGAGGCTGAAATGTTACTCATTGCGCAGCACCGTCAGCACGTCGACTTCGCTCGCCTTCTTCGCCGGATACCACGCCGACAGAATCACGATGACGAACGCCCCGCCGAGGATGGAAAAGAAGTCCGCCGCCGAAAGGTCCAGCGCCAGCCGCGACGTCGGGTAGACATCCTTGGGCAACGAAACGATGTCGAACGTTTCGAGCACCCAGACGCCGGAAAGCCCCAGCACGGCCCCGACGGCGATGCCGCCGATGCCGATGACGATCCCCAGATAAAGGAACAGCTTGCGGATCTGCGCCGGCGACGCTCCCAGCGAAATGAGCAGCGCGATGTCGCTGCGGCGGTTCATCACCGTCATCAGCAGCGAGGAGATGATGTTGACCGCGGCAATGAGAATGATGAGCATCAGCACGATGAAGAGCGAGCGTTTTTCCAGCTCCAGCGCGGCGAAAAAGTTGACGTTGTCTTCCCACCATCCCTTGACGCGCACACTCGGCGGCAGCGCCTCTCGGATGCGTTTGATGTCTTCGTGCGGGTGCGGCGTGGCGATATGGATGCCGTCGTAGAGGTTCGAGGGCATATGCAGGATTTTCTGCAGCGCCTCGAGCGTCGTATAGCTGTAGGCTTTGTCGTAGGCCGAAAGCCCCGAATCGAAAACGCCCGCGACCCGGAACCGTTTGAGCTTCGGCGTCACCGCCAGCCCGCCCGGTTCGATCTGGGTGAAGATATACATCAGCCGGTCGCCTTCGACCAGGCCGTATTCGTCGTAGAGCGTCTTGCCGATAACGACGTCGAAACGCCCTTTCGGGATTTTTTTCAGTGCCGCTCCGACGACGGGATTGACCTTCTTTTCCGCCTCGAAATCGACGCCGAACAGGTAGCCGCCTTCGAGCATGGAGCCGCTGCGCGCGATGACGGAAGCGGTGATGTAGGGGCTGAAAGCGAGATCGGGAAATTCCTGTTCGAGCCGCAGGCGCAGGTTTTCGTTCACGCTGCCGTAAAAACGGGGAACGACCGTCAGCGGATAGTTCATGATGGTCAGTTTCTTCTTGAACTCGTTGTCGAAGCCGTTCATCAGCGCCATCGCGATGATCAGGACCGTCACACCGAGCATGATGCCCAGGAACGCGAGCATCGCCGACAGGAAGATGAAAGGCTGGTCACGGTCGAAGCGCAGGAAACGGCGCAGCAGAAAACCGATCAGGCCGCGGGAGGGTTTCAAGAGGCGAACGCCCCTTTTTTCGGGCCGCTGCGCCCGCAGCAGTTCTTGTATTTCTTGCCGCTGCCGCAGGGACACGGGTCGTTGCGGGCGGGTTTCTTGCCCAGTGCGGCTTCCCGGGCCGCTTCTTCCTCTTCACGGTTGAACTGCATCTGCATCTCTTTCTGCTTGCGCTCGATCTCCTGCTGGCGGGCGAAGGCTTCCGCCTCCTCTTCGGGCGACTGCATCCGGAACTGGATGATCTGCAGAGTCTTGACGGTGTCGTGCTTGATCGTTTCGATCAGTTCGGTAAAGAGGTTGAAACTCTCTTTCTTGAACTCGACGAGCGGATCTTTCTGGTTGTACGCGCGCAGGCGGATACCCGTTTTCATCGTATCCATGCGGTAGAGGTGCTCGCGCCAGGCGTTGTCGAGGGTCTTGAGGTAGATCTCGCGCTCGATGTCGCGGCGAACCTGTTCGTCGACGACCGCCATCTTCGTATCGTAGCTCTCCTTGATGCGGCGCAGCAGCTCTTCGGCGAGTTCGTCGTACTCCAGCTCCTTCAGCGATTCGATATCGAGATCGTAGTTGATCTCTTCTTTCAGCAGTTTTGCCAGCTTTTCGAGATCGAAATCCTCACGGGCGACGCCGTCGAAGATTTCGCATTCGTGCAGCACGCGCTGCACGTACTCTTCACGGATCTCGTCGACCTTGGCGTCGATGTCGTACTCCGGATCGAGCAGCTGGTTGCGGAACTTGTAGACGATCTTGCGCTGTTCGTTGGCGACGTCGTCGTACTCGACGATCTGCTTCCGGCCTTCGAAATGAAGGTTCTCGACCTTCTTCTGCGCCTTCTCGACGGCGCGGGTGACCATTTTCGACTCGATGTACTCGCCGTCCTCGACGCCGAGCCGCTCCATGATCGTCTTGATCTTGTCCGAACCGAAAATACGCAACAGGTTATCTTCGAGGCTGAGGTAGAACTGGCTCGTCCCCGGGTCGCCCTGACGCCCGGAACGTCCGCGCAGCTGGTTGTCGATCCGGCGATTCTCGTGACGCTCCGTCCCGATGATATAAAGGCCGCCGAGGGCCTTGACCTCGTCGTCGACCTTGATGTCGACCCCGCGGCCCGCCATGTTGGTCGCGATCGTCACCGCGCCCTTCTCGCCGGCGTGCTTGATGATCTCCCCTTCCTGCTCGTGGTTCTTCGCGTTGAGAACCGTGTGGGGGATCTTCTCTTTTTTCAGCAGTTCGTGCAGGACTTCGGATTTTTCGATCGAGGCGGTCCCCACAAGCACCGGCTGTCCCTTGGCGTGCAGTTCCTTGATCTTCTCGATCGCCGCGCCGAATTTCTCCGGTTCCGTTTTGTAGATCAGGTCGTTGAGGTCTTCACGGATGACCGGAACGTTCGTCGGGATGGAAACGACGTCGAGGTTGTAGATCTGGGCGAACTCCGTCGCCTCGGTCTGCGCCGTTCCGGTCATCCCCGCCAGCTTTTCGTACATGCGGAAGTAGTTCTGGAAAGTGATGTCCGCAAGCGTCTGCGTCTCCTCTTTGATCTCGACACGCTCTTTCGCTTCCAGAGCCTGGTGCAGTCCCTCGGAAAAGCGGCGGCCTTCGGAGAGACGGCCCGTGAACTCGTCGACGATGACGACTTCGCCGTCACGCACGACGTAGTCGACGTCGATCTCGAACAGATAGTTCGCCTTGAGCGCCTGGTCGAGGTGGTGCGACAGCGCGGAGTTTTCGAGGCTGTAAAGGTTGTCGACGCCGAAAAGCTCTTCGGCTCTGCTGATCCCCTCTTCCGTCATCAGCACGAGGCGGTCTTTCTCGTCGACGGTGAAGTGCTTGTCTTTCTCCAGCTGCTTGGCGATCTCGTCGGCACGGATGTAGTTGTCGAGGGTGCGGTTCGTCGGACCGGAGATGATCAGCGGCGTCCGCGCCTCGTCGATGAGGATGGAATCCACCTCGTCGACGATGACGAAATGGTGGCCGCGCTGCACCATCTGGTCACGCGAGAAACTCATGTTGTCGCGCAGATAGTCGAAGCCGAACTCGTTGTTCGTGCCGTAGGTGATGTCGGCGGCGTACTGTGCACGTTTCACCTGCGGATCGAACTCCCCTTCGAGGATCGTGCCGACCTCGTACCCGAGGAAGTTGTACAGCGGCGCGAGATCGGTGGCGTCCCGCTTGGCGAGGTAGTCGTTGACCGTGACGACGTGCACGCCCTTGCCTGTCATGGCGTTGAGGGCCACGGGCAGCGTCGCGACGAGGGTTTTCCCCTCCCCGGTCTTCATCTCGGCGATCCGCCCGTCGTGCAGGACCATCCCGCCGATGATCTGGACGTCGAAATGACGCATGCCCAGGGTGCGTTTCGCCGCTTCACGGGTGATCGCGAAAGAGTCGAACAGCACGTCTTCGAGCGTCTTTTCGCCCGAACGGACCGCCGCTTTCAGCGCCTCGAAAGCCTCCTGAAGTTCTTCGTCGCCCATCGCTTCGTATTTCGGTTCCAGCGCGTTGATTTTTTTGAGTTTGCTTTTGTATTTCTTGAGTTCCCGGTCGTTCTTCGTTCCGAAGACCTTGCCCATCATTGTCTGAAGCATTGTCTGCCTTCCGTGAGAATTGCGAGATTATAGCTCAGCGATGGTAACGATTCGATAAATCAGCGGCCGGGAAAGCCGGCGAACGGAAAACGGCCGCCGCCTTCATTGATGAATCACAAGGGTACTCTGCTGATTCAGCTGCAGGGTCACCGGCCTGTCGACCAGGGTCTCCAGTATTTTGCCGTCCGGACTGCTCTGCAGGATTTTCAGGCGAAAATCCGTTTCCCCCTTTTCGCTTCCGACGACCACGCCGTCGCCCGCCGCGTTCATTTTCAGCTCCAGCACGCTTCCCGCCGACGCGTCAAGATCGTTCAGTTCGAAAACACGTTCCCGCGGTTCGGCCGTACCGTTCGACACCTCCGCATAACGCAGTACTTTCTCGATCCTGAAACGGGAGTCGTCCACCCCCGCCGCGAATTTCAGCCGTATTCCGTCCCGCGCGGCCGGATCCGGCAGAAGGGACAGGGTGTCCTTGCGGTCCGCTTCGATCCTTTTGCCGGAAATCGTCGTCGTCACCTGTCCGCTGACGATGCTCAGATTGTACTCCGTATTTCTCAGGCCGCGGACATCGATCGTGTAACGCTCTCCTTTTTTCAGCAGGAAAATTTCATGTTTGCGGTTGTCCGTATCCGCCAGCCCGACGGGAACCACGCCGGGCGCGTCCGCTTTCATCTGCGTACCGATCCGCCCGGCGACTCTGCCGTGTGAATCGACGACCGACAGATCCACGCCCTCTTCTGATGTCACGACCCCCATAAACGAGAAAAGCGCGCTCGCCAGATCGTCCAGTCCGGGAAGGTCGTGGTCGTTCACCCGCAGGCTGCGGGCCTCGCTGAGAGTGTTGTACTGACCGGCATCGCCCCGGACACCGCCGTAGGGGATATAGAAAAAGTCTCCGTTACTCCACAGGTCGCCGTCACCGGCGGCATCGGCGGCGTTGTAGGCCATCTGGTACCACCAGCGGTTGTGCCGGCGGTCGATCGTCAGATAGGGAAAATAGTCCGGATTCGAAAAGTCCGGCACACGGTGTTCGCGCTGGACGATTTCCGGCCCGTCGGGCTTGTTCGAATCGTACAGATAGACCCGCCACTCCGAATCGCTGATCTTTCTGATCATCCAGGGGACGACCGCATGGGCCGTCGTCCCGAATCTTCCCTTGGAAATCGACAAAATCCCGTAGCGTCCGTTTTTCGCGTCGCCGGCCAGCCCCTCTCTGATCTGTCCCAGCACCCAGCGGCGGTCGTCGTTGTGATACAGCCAGTATTCCGCCGCCTTGACGAACCCGATATCGGATATCTGCGACGCATGCATCGTCAGCACGTATTTTTTCGTCCATTCGTCCGAAAACTCCAGGTCCCTGCTCTGCGCACCGTCTTTCAGCTGCCAGGGCTTCAGGAGGTCAGCGGAAGTCAGAGCCCCCGAAGTCGCGCTCATACCGTAGCAAAGCCCCTGCTTCCCGATGTCTTCGACAGCCGCCTTGTAGAAAACCCATGCTTTCGGGGCTTTCCAGCACCAGCTGCGCAGGCAGTCGTAAGACTCTCCTTTGCCGTATACATATTTCATATAGGGATTGTACGGCAGGGTTCCCGAAATATGCGTGTTACGGAAAAGAAGGGCGTTTCTGTAAAGCGCGAGGTCGTCCCAGTCGCGGATCGGCAGCCTTTCGGCCTCTCCAGCGTCACGATACGACACCTTCCCTTCCCGATCCGTCACTTCGACATGATAGGTGAATGTCTTCACGCTCACTCCCGCGTCGTTGTACCATTCGACGCTTCTGTCGACACTCTTTTCTCCGTCGAGCTCGAAAACGCGGGTCTGCCCGCCGATCACGACGCGCAGCCTTCGAAGTCCGTCCGCGTCTTCGGCGTGAACATGCAACGTCACCTTCTGCCCGTCGTTGTGGATAAACCGGTACGTTTCCGGATACACTTCACCGATCCCGTACTCCGCGTTCACCTCGAGCTCCGGCGCTTTTCCGTCGCCGCGCACGGCGAGATTGAGATACCGTACTTCGGCGGCCGCGAGTCCTCCTTTATCGTCGGCCGTGACCTTCCGTGAAAACATAGGACCGTCCGCCCGACCCCGGTAAACCAGCGACAGTGTCCGTGTGTGATCGTCGGGCGCCGCCTTGTAGGCGACCACTCTGTCCTGCTCCGTCACGGCGACGTAATCGACACCGGTGTCGTCCGTCGCCGTCACCTCCACTTCCACCCTATCCCCCAGCTTCGGGCTCGACGGCCG
>Ga0256843_1002197_pt1 | contig 14448 bp, 11 predicted proteins | sample AlvinellametaG_FD_191572 | JGI IMG/M metagenome (GOLD analysis project Ga0256843, IMG submission 191572) | Pompeii worm associated microbial communities from hydrothermal vent at the East Pacific Rise, Pacific Ocean - Alvinella | ecosystem: Host-associated > Annelida > Integument > Unclassified ... | reverse complement strand
TCCTAAGTGACAGTTTGTACATGCACCTGGTTGTCTAGCTTCTGCAGCTGAGAATTTATGTCTTGAGTGACAAGATGTACAGTTTGATACCCCACCATCAGGATATAATGCACCAATACCATCATTTGGCCAAGTTGTTGCATCAGGTACACCATTTTTATCAAGTTTGATTACAGTACCATGACATTGGATACAAATGTTTGCTACATTTAAATCAGCTGTTCTTGGATTTTTAGCATTAGCTTGGAATGCACTTCCATCTGTTCTAACACCTTTTTCCATTTTTGCACCACTTACACCATAAGAAGCATTAGCACCTTTTAATGATTCATAGTGGTAAGAAAGTTTAGTCATTAAATAACCATGTTTATTTTTTGGAGTTGCAAGCCATTGAGCCCCACCTCTTGAGTGACCAGAATTCATGTATTCAGTTACTTCTTTTTTGTGACATTTAGCACAAGTTACAGAAGATACAGCGATTTGAACTGTCCAGTTGCTTCCTTGCATTGGGTGTTTTTTGTATGCAGTTGGGTAATTTTTTGGTACAACGTGACATTCCACACATCCTACACCAACTTTAGCATGTTTTGAATGTTTCCAGTCAGCTACGATTCCTGCATCAGTAGCTTTGTGACACATTAAACAAGTTTCGTTTGTTACCCCTTTTGGGTGGAAGTTTTTAAGTTTTTTGTAGTTTGGGTTACTATCTAAATTAGCAGCCATTGAAGCTGTTGCTAATACAGCTAACCCTAAACCAGCCGTTACAACTTTTTTCATCTTTGTCTCCTTTTGAGATTTTTTTGTGTTCTATAGGTTGAATTATATTTTAAAAAAGTGTTTAAAAAGTGCCATTTCAAAAAAAATACTGTAATTTTTTTGTAATTTGATTTAGTTACAATCTCAAAAAAATAAAAAGGAGCTAACAATATGGAAGCGATTGGATTAGGAATTATTTTAGGTTATTTACTTAAAATTATTGGAGCAGTAGTTGTATTTATAATAGGTAAGTGGCTTGCTAGATTTTTAACAAATTTAGTGAAAAAAAGTTTAACTAAAACAAATAGTGATGAAACTTTAATTAAATTTATAGGTGATTTAGTTTATTTTGGTTTATTAGTATTAGTTATTATTTCAGCTTTAGGTGTATTAGGTGTAAATACTACATCATTCGTAGCTATTATTGGTGCAGCTGGTTTAGCTGTTGGTTTAGCATTACAACAAAATTTTTCAAATTTTGGTGCTGGGGTTATTATATTATTATTGAAACCATTTAAAGTTGGTGATTTTGTAGAAGCAGGTGGTGCTGTTGGTGTGATAGATACTATAGGTATATTTAACACTACATTTAAAACAGGTGATAATAAAATTATTATTGTGCCAAATTCAAATATTATAGGTGGTAATATTGTAAATTATTCAAGAGAAGCTATTAGAAGAATAGATTTAGTTATAGGTGTAGGATATGAGGATGATTTAAAACTTGTAAAATCAACTTTAGAAGAGATTTTATCAAATAATGAAAAAGTATTACAAGAACCTGCACCAGCAGTTGCTTTAGCAGAGTTAGCTGATAGTAGTGTGAATTTTAATGTAAGACCTTGGGTGAAAAGTGAAGATTATTGGGCTGTGAGAAGTGCTTTATTAGAAACTATAAAATTAACATTTGATGAAAAAAATATTTCTATTCCATATCCACAAATGGATATTCATATGGATAAAATAGAAAATTAATAAAATTTTGATATAATATTCGCTCCAATATAAATTTAAGGAGAAAAAATGAAAAAAGTATTATTATCTTTAGTAATAGCAGGAAGTGCTTTTGCAGCACAAAATTGTGCAATGTGTCATAATGGAGGATTTCAATCAAAACTTGATAAATTCACTCCAGCACAAATTGAAAAAATGATGATGGAATTCAAAGAAGGTAAAAAACCTGGAAGCACAATGCCTGGTATGGCTAAAGCTATGAGTGCTGCTGAAATTAAAGCAGTAGCTCAAAAATATGGAAAAAAATAAGCCTCTTTTCGGCTTTTTTTCTATAGGAATTTATTAATATGAAAATATTATTAGTAGAGGATGATGATTTTATCGGAGAATCGATAAAAGATTATTTTGAAATGCAGGGTAATAAGGTTGATTATTTTTCTTCTGCAAAAGAAGCTCTTAATATATATCCAAATCATTATGATATTTTTTTATTTGATATAAATATGGAAGGTATGAATGGATTTGAATTGTACAAAGAGTTACATAAATATTCTGACACTCCGGTTATTTTTATTACAGCTTATTCTGATATTGATCATATTGAAGAAGCTTTTACATTAGGTGCAGCTGATTATATAAAAAAACCATTTGAATTTAAAGAATTAGAACTTCGTATAAAAAGACTTCTTTTTAAAGATGCTAACTGTATTAAAGTTGGTGATAATTATAAATTTGATTTAAAAAAATTAAAACTTTTTTATAATGATGAAGAAGTAGAATTAACTCCAAATGAGAAATATTTTCTTGAATTACTATTTCAAAATATAGGTCAAGTAGTGGATAGTGAAACTATTAAAGATTATATTTGGGAAGATAAAGTTGTATGTGATAATACACTTAGAACTCAAGTAAAAAAACTTCGCTCAAAACTTAAAGAAAATTTTATAAAAAATGTCCGTGGGACAGGATATAAAATTGAAAGATAATTATAGAATTAATATTACTTTAGCATTTATATTATTTGCTTTATTTATAATAATTGGTACTACTTCTATAGTTATGTTTTATTGGACTAAACTTTCTACTGAAAATTTTCAAAATAAAGTTATTTTTCAATCAAAAAATATTATTAGTGAATTTAATCAAAAAATAGATGTAGCTCACAATAGTGCTTCTGGAATAGTGCATGGTACATTACTTAAAACACTTACTTTAAATGACGAAGTTTTATCTACTATATTTAAAACTTTTTTAATTGCAAATAAAGATTTTATACAAATTAGTTATATAGATAAAGATTCTGAATTTTTTTGTAGAAAATATAAAACATATATTTTTTGTAATCATAAAAATAGTAAAATTAATCTCTTAAATGATAAATTAGCGATAGATACTAAAGTTAATATTGATGATAAATCATATATTTTAATAAAAAGTGATTTAAAAAATTTTTTTAAAAATATTCCTACTGATATAGCTAATATTATAGTAGTAGATAAAAAAGGAGATATTTTATATAGTAATTTTTTTAATACAAAATCTATATATGATATTTTTAATCATAATTTAGCTAATAAAATTTTAAAATCAAAATCAAAATTTATAACACAAGATATTTATACAGATAAAATAAATGGATATAAAATTGTATTTATTCAAAATAAAAAATTATTAGAAAAGCAAAAAAAACTAGCTAAAAAATTAGCAATTACAATGGTAGTAATTTCTTTATTATTAGCAATTGTTTTTGGATATTTTTTCTCAAAACCTTTATATCAATTTTATGATTTATTACGAGAGAAAGTATCTGAAGAAATAGAAAAAAATAGAGAAAAAGAACAGATGTTAATGCATCAAAGTAAACTTGCAGCACTTGGTGAAATGCTTGGAAATATTGCTCATCAGTGGAGACATCCCATTACAAGATTATCACTTTTAATACAAAATTTTGAAATGGCTTATAAAATGGGAAAAATTGATGATAAATTTGTTGATAAATTTAAAACTAAAGCTTTTGAACAGATTAATTATATGTCAGCAACTATAGATGATTTTACAAATTTTTTCAAAAAAGACAAAGAAAAACAAAAGTTTTATGTAAGAGAAGTTATTGAGGATGCATTAAAATTATTAGAAGGTAGAATTAAAAATATTGAAGTTATTAAAGAATATGAAACAAAAATAGCAATAAATGGTTATAAAACAGAATTTTCACAAGTAATTTTAAATATTTTGAATAATGCTATTGATATTTTAAATGAAAGAAATATAACAAATAAAAAAATTTGGATTAGAATTAAAAATAATTTAATTGAAATAGAGGATAATGCTGGTGGAATAGAAGAAAATATAAAAGAAAAAATATTTGAACCATATTTTACTACTAAATTTCAATCACAAGGGACAGGTATAGGTCTTTATATGTCTAAAATTATCATAACTAAACATTTTAATTATAAATTAGAAGTAGAAAATTCAAAAAATGGAGCAGTATTTAAAATAATTATATAATATGTTGTTAATATATTCAAAAAAAGTGGCACTTTTCTGACACTTTCTTTATATAAAATTCCAACTATATTTTGAAAAAATTAATTTTAAAGGTTATATTATGAGTAAAAAGTTATGGGCTTGGGTTGGTGGAGCCGTAGTAGGATTAGGTATCGCATATGTTGCAGCAGTAGCAGTAGATGTAACAGGTAGAGATGATTTTTGTGTTAGTTGTCATACAATGAAACCAATGGTAGATGCATTTCATAGAAGTGTGCATGGTGGAAATAATGCAGTAGGTTTTAAGTCATCTCATTGTACAGATTGTCACTTACCACATGAAAGCTTAGCTGGATATTTAGTTGCAAAAGGTATTTCTGGTACAAGAGATGCTTTAGCTGAATTTGGAATTATTGAAAAAGTTGATTTCAAAGAAAACTTCCATCATATGAAAAAATATACATATGATAGTGGATGTTTACATTGTCATGAAATGGTAAAAGAACCTGAAAAAGCATTTGGAATGAGTGAAAGTGCTAATTTTGCACATGAAACTTATTGGAAAGATAAAAAAGCTGGGAAAGATGTTAGTTGTTTAAATTGTCATAATGATGCAATTATGCCAAATTTCGCTCACCCAGGTTTACTTGATGAACTAAATTCTCAAAAAGAAGAAAAAAAGTAACATATTAATTATTTTTCTCTCCTTTCTTCTTTATTTTCCCTTTATTATCGATATAGATTGTGTATAATTCTTTTAAATTTAAAATTTGAAGGATTATTGGTATGTTAAAAAAAATTTTTAATTTATTTGTCTCACTTGAAGTGACAGTTGTGTTTGCATTACTATATATGTTAGCACAAATTTATGCAACACTTGCATTTAGTAGTGATAGTGATGCTTGGTTATATGTATATGGTAGAGGTTGGTTTGAAGCAATTCAATGGATATTAGCTTTAAATCTTATAGGTATTATGTACAGATATAAAACTTATAAAAAAACAGGTATTTTTATCCTTCATTTATCTATCATAGTTATTTTTATCGGAGCTGGTATTACTAGATATTTTGGAAAAGAGGGTGTATTACACTTAAGAGTTGGTGAAACTAGTAGTGTGATTATGCTTCAAAATAAAGCAAATCCAGCAGATGTAGGTGTGCTTGATATGGGATTTAAAGTAAAACTAGATAAGTTTGTAATGCATAAATATCCAGGAAGTACACAGCCTAGTAGTTATGATAGTTATGTAACTGTAATAGATGGAAACAAAACATTTCCATATCATATTTATATGAATCATATTTTAGTATATAAAGGGTTTAGAATTTATCAAATGGCATATGACCCAGATGAAAAAGGAAGTATTTTATTAGTAGGAAAAGATCCAGGTATGTGGATGACTTATCTAGGATATATTTTAATGGCAATAGGGTTTATTATGAGTATGTTTGAGAAAAAATCTAGATTTAGAGCTACTGCAAAAAAATTAAAACAAAGTGGACTTTTTGCCTTTTTATTAATGATAGGCTTTGCATTTATGACACCTTCAAATGCGATGAATATAGATGAATATGCTAAAAATTCAAAAGCAGTATCTACTGAATTTGCAAAAGGGTTAGTGCAATATAATGGTAGAATTAAGCCAATAGATAGTTTAGATTTAGATTTTATTCATAAAATAACTAAAAAATCTAAGCTTAATGGAATGGATTATAATCAATTAGTAGCAGGTATGCTTGCTTATCCAGATATGTTTGCTAAACTACCAATGATTTATGTAGGACATCCTGGTCTTAGAAAAGAGCTTGGATTAAAAACTAAATATGCGACATATAATCAATTTTTTGATGATATGGGACAAGTGAAATATATGAAACAAATTGATTTAGCTATGCAAACTCCTGATAGAGAAAGAACTACTGTTCAAAGAGAATGGCTTAAAATCAATGAAAGAATTTATGTAGCTTATATGATATATACAGGAAAAGCTTTTGCTATGTTTCCATCACCAAATGCAAAAAATGAAAATTATAAATGGTATGCTATTGATGAACTTAAAAAATTAGATCCATTAACACATAGATTTTATTTTAATTTATTTAAACAATTAGTAACGGGAATTAAAGATTTTAATGTTCAAGAAGTAAAACAAGCAAATCAAAAAATTTATGAAATTCAAAAAGAATATTCTGCACCGGTATTACCTTCAAAAAGTAGAGTAAATATGGAAATAAAATATAATCATCTCCAAATTTTCCCATCTCTTATAGGTATATATTCTTTATTAGGTATCATTGCTATTCTTATAGGATTTTTTGAAGTTTTAAAAGCTAAAAAATTAAGAAAAACTGAAATTACATTTGTAACTCTTGGATGGCTTGCATTAGCACTTCATACAGGAAATATGTTACTTAGATGGTATATTTCAGGACATGCACCTTGGTCTAATGCTTATGAATCTATCATATTTATTGCATGGGGTTCAGCTTTTGCTTCACTTATGTTCTTTAAAAGAAGTATGTTAGCTTTAGGTGCTGGATTATTTATGGCTGGTATGTTTATGATGGTAGCACATTTAAATAATATAGACCCACAAATTACAAATATGGTACCAGTATTAAAATCATATTGGTTATTAATTCATGTTGCTGTTATTACATCAAGTTATGGTTTCTTAGCTGTTGGAGGAATGCTTGGTCTTTTAAATATGGTGTTATTTGCACTTAGAAAGAAAAAAGACTTAGATTTCCAAATCAAAGAGATTAATAATATTATTTATCTTTCATTATATATTGGTTTAGCAATGTTAAGTGTTGGTACATTCCTTGGTGGTGTTTGGGCAAATGAATCTTGGGGTAGATATTGGTCTTGGGATCCAAAAGAGACATGGAGTTTAATTACTATGATAGCTTATGCAATAGTAATACATAGTAAAATGATTCCAAAAATGAAAGGGGAATTTTTATTTTCACTTTTAGCATTTTTAACTTTCTTCTTTGTGCTTATGACATATTTTGGAGTGAATTTCTATATAGCACAAGGTCTTCATGCTTATGGAAGAGGAGAAGGAGATGCTACTTGGTTTAATGTTTTAAAAACAGCAATAGGAGTGTGGACAATGATAGTTGTTGCTATGATTAGCATGGCTATTATGCAAAAAAATAAAAAATAAAAAAAGGAGTCGTAGTGTATTTAGTGGTAAGTTTTAACTATAAAAATAGTGATGTTACGACAAGAGGGAAGCTTTCAGTGCTTCCCAATTTTTATGATGAATTTAAACAATATGGTGAAGTTATAATTGTTGCTACTTGTAATAGAATTGAACTTTTAGCTTTTACGGAACTTGTAAATCCTATCCTTACAAAAATTGAACAATTAACTGGTGTAAATACTGAAAATGCTTTTATTTATAAAGGTAAAGAAGCAATAAGACATGTATTTAAAGTGCTTTCAAGTTTGGATTCTATGGTAGTAGGTGAAACTCAAATTACTGGACAATATAAAGAAGCTTTTATGAAAGCTTATGAAGAAGGTGCTGTTAAGAAAAATTTATCAAGACTTATGCATCATGGGTTTAAATGTGCAAAAAGAGTTAGAAATGAAACTGATATTTCAGCAAATCCAGTAAGTGTAGCTAGTATTGCAGTTAGAAAAGCTAAAGAAGTATTAGGTGATTTAGGTGGATATAGTGCTGTTGTTATTGGTGCAGGTGATACAAGTAGAATAGTTTGTAAACATTTAGAAAAACATGGTGTAAATATAATTTTACTTAATAGGACTTTTGAAAATGCAATTGCTTTAAAAGAAGAGATTACAGGTGTAAATGTAGATGTTCATACATTAGATAAACTTGATAAGTTTATAAATCAATATAGACTTCTTTTTACTGCTACTTCAAGTAATAAACCAATTATTCATGATGGTATTATAGAATCAAAAGAATTTAAAAGATATTGGTTTGATTTAGCTATTCCTAGTGATATATGTGAGCTTGAAAGCGAAAATATAAATCTTTATAGAGTAGATGATTTAAAAGATATTTCTGATGAAAATATGAAAAAAAGAGCTTTAGAAATAGAAAAAGCAAAAGCTATTGTTGATGAAATGGTTGAAGAATATCTAAAATTCATACAAACTAGTGAAATAAATCCTATATTAAAAGAGTTAAGAGAAAAAGCAGAAGAGATTTCACAAGAAGTGATTAAAAATGCAGTTAAAAAGAAATATATAAAAGCAGAAGATGAAAAGGCTGTAGCAAAAATAGTTCATACTGCTTTTAAAAGATTTTTACATAATCCAACAATTACACTTAAACAAAATGCAAATGAACCACAAATTGATATTTTATTATCAAGTATTAAAAAATTATTCAAATTAGATGATAGTTTACTTGATATCAATAAATGTGAATACCATAATAAATAAAAAGGAAATAATATGATTTTTATAGATGCATGTTTTGGAAAAGAGACTCCAAGAACTCCTATTTGGATGATGAGACAAGCTGGAAGATGTTTACCTGAATATAGAGAAGTAAGAAAAAAAGTTGGTGGATTTATCGATATGACTAAAAATAGTGATGTTGTATGTGAAGTTACACTTCAGCCAGTAGATAGATTTGATGTAGATGCAGCGATTCTTTTTAGTGATATTTTAAATTTACCTATGGAGATGGGACTTAAGTTAAGATTTGAAGCTGGTGTTGGTCCAATTTTTGATAATACAATCTCTTCAAGTGAAGATATTGATAAATTAGTGGAAGCAAGTGATAAACTTAGCTATGTTTATGAAGGTGTAAGTAAAATTAGAGCTAAACTAGATAAATCAAAAGCTTTAATTGGATTTGCTGGAAGTCCTTGGACTATAGGTACTTATATGGTAGAAGGAAGAGGAAGCAAACAATATCCAAAAATCAAAAAAATGGTATATGCTGATCCTGAAACTTTACATAAACTAATGGCTTTAAATACAAAAGAAACGATAGGTTATCTTAAAAACCAAATCAAAGCTGGAGCAAATGCTGTGATGGTATTTGATAGTTGGGGTGGTGCTTTAGAAAAAGAGAAGTTTTTTGAATTTAGTTGGAATTATATGAAAGAGATAGCAAGTTCTATCAAATCTGAATATCCTGAAATTCCTGTGATTTTATTTTCTAAAGGAGTTGGACTGTACTTAGAAGATATGGTTGATGGTGATTTTGATGTTATTGGTATTGATTGGAATACACCTATTGAATATGCAGAATCTATCGTAAATAATAGAAAAACAATCCAAGGAAATATGGATCCAACTAGACTTTATAGTAAAGAAGCTACAAAAGAATCAGTTTTACATATTGCTGAAGTTATGAAAGGAAAAAGACATATATTTAATTTAGGTCATGGAATTTTACCTGATACTGATTGGCAAAATGTAAAATATTTCGTAGATTTAGTAAAAGAGGTAACGGCAAAATGAACTTTAGAAGACTAAGATTAAATGATAATTTAAGAGATTTAGTAAGAGAAACAAATGTAAGTGTAAATGACCTAATTATGCCTATTTTTATAAAAGAAGGTTTAAAAGGTAAAAATGAAGTTTCTTCAATGCCTGGAATTTTTCAGTTTGGTGAAGATACATTTTTAGATGAAGTAGCAGAACTGATAGATTTAGGTATCAAAGCTGTTATTTTATTTGGAATACCTGAACTTAAAGATAGCTGTGGAAGTGATGCTTTAGATGAAAATGGTTTAATTGCTAGAAGTGTAAGAGCTATAAAAAAGAGATTTGGTGATAAAATCTTAGTAATTACTGATTTATGTTTTTGTGAATTTACAGACCATGGGCATTGTGGTATAATAAATCCAAAACTAAAAACAGTAGATAATGATGCTACACTTGAGATTAGTGCAAAACAAGCATTAGTTCATGCAAAAGCTGGAGCAGATATGATAGCTCCAAGTGGTATGATGGATAATATTATTTCAACTTTAAGAGATGCACTTGATAGTAATGGATATTCTCATATTCCTATTATGAGTTATTCTACAAAATTTGCTTCAAGTTTTTATGGTCCATTTAGAGATGCAGCAGAGTCAGCACCAGTTGAGAATGAATATGTACCAAAAAACAGAAAAACATATCAAATGGATTATGCAAATAGAAATGAAGCTATTAGAGAAAGTATAGAAGATATGAATCAAGGTGCTGATATTTTAATGGTAAAACCAGCACTTAGCTTTATGGATATAATCCGTGAAATAAAAGATGCTACTAAAATGCCACTTTGTGTATATAATGTAAGTGGTGAATATGCAATGGTTAAAAATGCAGGAATGCAAGGGCTTATAGATTATGAAGCAATGATGATAGAAATTCTTACATCATTTAAAAGAGCTGGAGCTGATATGATTATTACATATCATGCTAAAGATTTTGCTAAAATATCATAAAATTAAAAAAGGAAGAATATGAAAAAAATTGTTATAGCGACAAGAGGAAGTAAATTAGCATTATGGCAGAGTGAACATATTAAAGCAGAGCTTTTAAAAATCAATCCAGAATTAGATATAAAATTAAAAATTGTAGTAACTACGGGTGATAAAATTTTAGATAAACCTTTAGCTGATATTGGAGGAAAAGGGTTATTTATTAAAGAAGTTGAAGATGAACTGTTAAATGGAAATGCTCAAATAGCTGTACATTCACTTAAAGATTTTGCAGTTGAATTTGATGAAGAACATTTTGATTTAACTGCTATTACAAAAAGAGAAGATGTAAGAGATACATTTCTTTCAGAAAAATATGAAACAATTGCTGATTTACCAGAAGGTAGTGTAGTTGGAACTAGTAGTATTAGAAGAATTATGCAATTAAAAGCTATTAGACCAGATGTAATTGTAAAAGATTTAAGAGGAAATGTTGATACAAGAATTAGAAAACTAAAAGAAGGGCAATATGATGCTATTATTTTAGCTAGAGCAGGTCTTAAAAGACTTGGCTTTTTAGGTAGTGTAAAATATGCTACAGCTATTGATACAGATTTAATGATTCCAGCTATGGGGCAAGGTGCTTTAGGAATTGAAACAAATAAAGATCCTGAAGTGATGGAATTAGTAAAAAAACTTGACCATAAAGAAACAAGAATTTGTACTACAATTGAGAGAGAATTTGTAAGAGAGCTAAATCTTGGATGTCATGCACCAGTAGGGATTAAAGCTAAGATGCTTGAAGATGGAAATGTTAGAGTAAAAGCAGTTTTACTTAAAGGTGATGAACTTGTAAGAAAAGAGATTATTTCTGATGAATTTGAAGGACTTGGGATTAAGTTTGCACAGGAGTTCAAATGATAGATTTTGAAAAATTTGCTAAATATTCTCGTCCAGCTCCAAGATATACATCATATCCTACAGCTGTAGAGTTTAAAGATTTATCAATGGAAGATATTCTTCCATTTTATAAAAATGATAAAAAACCTTTAAGTCTTTATTTTCATATCCCTTTTTGTAAATCTGCATGTTATTTTTGTGGATGTAATGTAATTTATACATCTAAAGAGGATAAAAAAGTTAAATATATTGAATATCTAAAAAAAGAACTTGATATTTTAAAGCAACATTTAGATACTTCAAGAGAAGTAATCCAACTTCATTTTGGTGGTGGAACTCCTACATTTTTTTCAGCTGAACAATTAAAAGAAATTTTAGATTTAATCCATTCATATTTCCCAAATTTTGCAGATGATGCTGAAAATTCTATTGAAATAGACCCAAGATTTTTAACTCGTGAACAACTTCAAGTTTTAATAGATGGTGGAATAAATAGAATTAGTTTTGGTGTGCAAGATTTTAACTATGAAACTCAAAAAGCAGTTAATAGAGTTCAAAGCTATGAACTTACAAAAAATGTAGTAGATATGGCTAGAGAATTTGGAATTAATTCTATTAATATTGATTTAATATATGGACTTCCATATCAAAGTTTTGAAACATTCAAAAAAACATTAGATATAGTAAAAAGCTTAAATCCTGATAGATTAGCAATATTTAATTATGCACATGTTCCATGGATGAAAAAATCGATGAGAAAAATTGATGAAACTACACTTCCTCATCCAAGTGAAAAACTAAAAATTTTAAAATATACTATCGATTTTTGGGAAAATAATGGATATAAAATGGTAGGAATGGATCATTTTGCAAAACCAGAAGATGAGCTTTTTAAAGCACTTGAGAGTGGTGAGCTTCATAGAAATTTCCAAGGATATACTACAAAAGGTGGTGCTGATTTAATAGGAATAGGTGTTACAAGTATTGGTGAAACTGATGATGCTTACATCCAAAACTATAAAGACCTTAAAAATTATGAAAAAGCTATAGATGAAGGTAGGCTTCCTACATTTAGAGGAATTATTCTAAATGAAGAAGATAAAATAAGAAAAAGAATTATTATGGAGATGATGGCAAACTTCTCTTTTGATATTAAAAGATTTGAAAAAGATACTGGAATTAATTTCTTTGAAAAATTTGCAGATGAAATCAAAGAGATGCAAGAATTTGTAGATGATAATTTAGTAGAAATCACTCCTGACAAAATTACTGTTAGTAAAACAGGAACTATGCTTATTAGAAATATAGTTCTTCCTTTTGATGAATATTTTAAAAAAATGCAAAATCAAAAAGCTTTCTCTAAGACAGTATAATTGTGAAAAACATTGATTTAAATCAATAAAAAAGAAGATAAAATTACTCTTCTTTCCCCTCAAATGTGGGAAAAAGTAACTACAAAGTGCTTTTTAAGTGCCGTTTTCAAAAAACTTACAAAAATATAACAATAATCATAATAAAAAATAGTATTATTATTAAGTAAAAATTTCAAAAAGGAGAAGTTATGTCTAAAATGGATAGAAGAGACTTTCTTAAAACGACAGCAGCAGTTGCAGCAGCATCTGCAGCAGGACTAAGTATTCCTAGTGAATTAAAAGCTGCTTCACAAAATGGTGAAGCTGGATGGCAATGGGATAAAGCTGTATGTAGATTCTGTGGTACTGGATGTGGTATTATGGTAGCTACAAAAGATGATAAAATAGTAGCAGTAAAAGGGGATCCAGAAGCTCCAGTAAATAGAGGTATTAACTGTATTAAAGGTTATTTTAATGCTAAAATTATGTATGGTGCAGATAGACTTACTGAGCCTCTATTAAGATTAGATGATAATGGTAATTTTTCAAAAAATGCACCATTTAGACCTGTAACATGGAAAAGAGCTTTTGATGAAATGGAAAAACAATTTAAAAAAGCTTATAATGAATTAGGACCAACAGGTGTAGCTATTTTTGGTTCAGGTCAATATACTATTCAAGAAGGGTATGTGGCTTCTAAATTAGTAAAAGCAGGATGGAGAAGTAATAATATCGATCCAAATGCTAGACACTGTATGGCTAGTGCCGTTGTTGGTTTTTATCAAACATTTGGTATTGATGAACCTGCTGGATGTTATGATGATATTGAAATTACAGACACTGTAATTACATGGGGAGCTAATATGGCTGAAATGCACCCAATTTTATGGGCAAGAGTTTCAGATGCAAAATTAAATAACCCTGATAAATATACTATTGTAAACTTATCTACTTATTCAAATAGAACTTCAAATATTGCAGATATGGAAATTATTTTCAGACCAAATACTGACCTTGCAATTATGAACTATATTGGTAGAGAAATTGTAAAAAGAAATGCAATTAATTGGGATTTTGTAAATAAACATACTATCTTTACAACAGGTACAGTAGATACTGGTTATGGTATGAGAAATCCAGCAAAAGCAAAAAAACTTGGATACTCAGATAAAGAGATGCAAACTATCAAAAAAGAAGATGCTAAACTTGTAACAAAAGAAGAAGGTGTAGCACTTAGTGGTATTGGTAAATGGAAAGCTGGAGATGAGATGAAAATGACTCATAACAAAGGACATGCACCATTCTTCCATTGGCAAATCACTTTTGAAGATTTCAAAAAAGCGATTGAACCTTATGATTTAGATTATGTTGTAAGTGTTGCAAAAGGTGACCCTGATGAAAGTGATGAAGAATTCGCTAAAAAACTTCAAAAATTAGCTGATTTATATATTGAAAACAATAGAAAAGTTGTATCTTTCTGGACAATGGGATTCAATCAACATGTAAGAGGAAGTTGGATTAATGAAATTGTTTATATGGTACATATGTTACTTGGAAAACAATCACTTCCAGGAAGTGGAGCATTCT
>Ga0256843_1002196_pt1 | contig 14448 bp, 13 predicted proteins | sample AlvinellametaG_FD_191572 | JGI IMG/M metagenome (GOLD analysis project Ga0256843, IMG submission 191572) | Pompeii worm associated microbial communities from hydrothermal vent at the East Pacific Rise, Pacific Ocean - Alvinella | ecosystem: Host-associated > Annelida > Integument > Unclassified ... | reverse complement strand
CTACTCGCCGAGCGTCTATCTTTCCTACGAACACGTTTTCAGCGGCGCCGTCGACGCCCAGACGCGGCTGATCCTGTGGCACGGTTACGACAACAAAAGGATTTTCCTGCCCGTCGGCCCCGACACGCTCGCGCAGTACGCCTACCGGTGCGGCAAGGCGATGCTGCTGGCCGATGCGGTGTACGAAGACTATATTTTCAAAACGGAAATGACCTATACCGACGTGATCGACGAGCCCCGCGTGAGCGATTACGCGCAGTTTTCCTTCGGTCTGGAACGGAGTTTCCATGACATCGCCGGGACCGACGTCACCCTCTACGGCGAGTACTATCACTATCACTACGCCGACGGCGGGAAAACCGAGAACGTCGATATCGCCGAGCTGTACGACAACGACGTCTTCGGCGCCGTGCGCATCGCGTTCAACGACACGGGCGATTCCAGCCTCAAAGCGGGCGTGCTGGCGGACGTGAAAAACGGCGAACGCTTTTACAGGGCGGAAGCGTCGGGCCGTCTGTTCGAGCGTTTCGTCGCCCGCGCGGAATATCTCTGTCTGACGGCGGCCCGCAGCGATGCGACGCCGATGACCTACATCGGCGACACCCGGCGGTTCGGCCTGTCCGTCGCCTACACTTTCTAGGAGGAGACCGTGCAGCGTTATGTCGACATGCTCGATCGCTACAAGTATCCGTTTCTGGTGCTGCTGACCCTGGCGGTGGCGCTGCTTTCGCTGTCGCTGAAACACCTGGCGTTCGAAGGCAACTACAAGATCTGGTTCGAAAAGGACGCTCCGATCATCCGGGAGTATGAAAGGTTCAGGACGGTGTTCAGCGGCGACGACAGTTTTGTCGTGGCGTTCGAGGACCCGAAAGGCATTTTTACCCCCGGAGCGGTCTCGGTGATCCGGGAGCTGGCGGAGCGCTTCGCCGGGCTCGAAGGGGTGCGCAAGGTCGACGCGCTGACCAACTACCAGTACATCAGCGCCGACGGCGACGACCTGACGGTGGAGGATTTCATCTACGGCGACGAAAACCTGAGTGCGAAGAAGCGCATCGCCCTGAAAGACCCGCTGATCCTGCACCACATGATCTCCGAAGACGGCACGACCACGATGCTCGCGGTGCATCTCGATTCGCGCATCGGTGCGGACGAGGAGCTGAACATCCGGCTGTTCGGAAAGCTCGGACAGATCACCCGCGAGGTTGAAGCACGGACGGGATACCGTTTCTACATCACGGGCATTCCCGCGGTGACCGCGTCGCTGGTCACCGTCGCCACCGAAGACATGCTCAGGCTGCTGCCGGCCGCCGTCGTGCTCGTGACGCTCGTGCTGTTCGCGCTGTTCCGGAACCTGCTGGGGATTCTGGTCCCGGTCAGTGTCGTGGTCTACACCTTCCTGACCGTGCTGAGCATCCAGATGCTGCTGGGCTACAAACTCAACAACTTCACGGCCAACACGCCCTCGTTCATCACGGCCATTTCCGTCGCCGACGCGATGCACCTCTATCTGGCGTGGATCTACTACAAACACAAACGGATGACGACCAAAGCGGCGCTGGTCTGCGCCCTGCGGACGAACATTTTCCCGATCGCGCTGACGTCGCTGACGACCGCCGTCGGTTTCGCTTCGCTCGCCTTCAGCGCCATCGAACCGGTCGCCACGCTGGGCCTCGCCATTTCGAGCGGGGCGCTGATCGCCTTTTTGCTGAGCGTTTCGCTCGCGCCGGCAATTATCCTGACCCGCCGGCCGGACGCGGACCCCGGAGAAGTCCGCTTCCTGAATCTCGTTCACGTCCGGGGGTACGGCGCGTTCATCGTCCGGCACGACCGCGCCATCGTCGGCGGTTTCGCCGTCGTGTTCCTTGTCGCCGCCGCCGGGGCGGCGCTGCTGAAGATCGATTCCAATTCGGTCAAATATTTCGCGAAAGAGACGACGGTGCGCAGCGGCGCCGAGTTTCTGGAGAAAAAACTGACCGGCAGCATGCGCTACGAGGTGGTGATCGATTCGAAAGCGAAGGACGGCATCAAGGAGAGCGCCTTTTTGAGGGAGGTGCAGCGGTTCGACGACTACCTGAAAACGCATTTTCCCGCGGTCCGCCATACCTATTCGATCGAAGACATCGTCGAACGGATGCAGCGGGTCGTCAATCCCGAAGCGAACGAGACGCTTCCCTCCGACCGCAATCTGACCGCGCAGTACCTGCTGCTGTATTCGATGAGCCTGCCGCAGGGGATGGAGATCAACGACCGCATCGATACCGGCGAACGCTATCTGCGTTTTACCGTCAGCACCGACATGGTGAACAGCTCCGAAGACCTGGCGATGATCGAAAAGATCAAGGCGTACTGGGCGAAGACGCCCTACAGCGCGACGGTGCAGGGACAGACCGCCATTTTCGCCCGGATGCAGAAGGACCTGACCGCCACGCTGATCGTTTCGATCGCCGTGACGGTTCTGCTGGTGAGCCTGCTGATGCTGCTGATCTTCAGAAGAGTGTCGATGGGCTGGATCTTCATCGTGCCCAACATCGCCCCGCTGGTGTTCGTCGGCGGGTTCATGGGATACACCGGCATCGTGGCCGATATCGGCGTGGCCATCAGTGCGGCGGTGATTCTCGGCATCGCGGTCGACGACACGATCCACTTTTTTACCAAATATTTCGAGTCGATCGGCAAACGGGGGTTCGAAGAGACGATCGACTACATCGTCAGCCACAGCGGCAACGCGATGATCCTGACGACGGTGCTGCTGTCGGTCACGTTCTCGGTGTTCGCGCTGAGCCGGTTCCAGCCCAACGTGAGTTTCGCCGTGGTGACGGTCGTCGCGCTCAATATCGCGCTGGCGTTCGATCTGGTGCTGCTGCCGGCGCTGCTGAGCCGGCGGTACAAACGGCTGAAGGGAGCGGGCTAGAGCCCTGCGGCTTCCATGCTCTTCGCCTGGGCGTCGGCGATGAGCGGGTCGATGATCTCGTCGAAGAGGCCGCCGGTCATGATCTCGTTGAGGCGGTAGAGGGTGAGGTTGATGCGGTGGTCGGAGATGCGGTTCTGCGGGTAGTTGTAGGTGCGGATGCGGCCGCTGCGGTCGCCGGTGCCGACCTGCTCCTTGCGCGCCGCGCCTTCCTTGTCCATCGCTTCTTGCATCTGCAGATCGTACAGGCGCGCCTGCAGGACCTTCATCGCCTTGTCCTTGTTCTTGTGCTGGGACTTCTGGTCCTGGTTGGTGACGACGATGCCCGTCGGCAGATGGGTGATGCGGACCGCGGAGTCGGTGGTGTTGACCGACTGGCCGCCGCAGCCGCTGGAGCGCATGACGTCGATCTTGAGGTCGTTGGGATCGATCTTGATGTCGACGTCGTCGACCTCGGGCATGACCGCGACGGTGATGGCGGAGGTGTGGACCCGTCCCTGGGATTCGGTGGCCGGAACCCGCTGGACGCGGTGGGTGCCGCCTTCGTATTTGAGGCGGCTGTAGACCTGATCACCTTTGATGAGAGCGATGATCTCCTTGTAGCCGCCGGCATCGGAGGGGCTGGCGCTCATGACTTCGATCTTCCAGCCTTTGAGGTCGGCGTAGCGGGTGTAGGCGGTGAAGAGGTCGCCGACGAAGATCGCCGCCTCGTCGCCGCCGGTACCCGCGCGCATCTCGACGATGATGTTGCGGTCGTCATTGGGGTCTTTGGGGATGAGCAGGACCTTGATCTCCTCTTCGAGCTCCGCAACGCGCGGTTCGAGCTCCTTGAGCTCCTCCTTGGCGAGGTCGCCGAGTTCCGGATCGCCCAGCAGGCTTTTGTTCTCTTCGATCGTTTCGAGCAGGTCGCGGTATTCGTTCGCCTTGTCGACGATGGCCTGCAGCGCGGACTGCTCCTTGGAGAGCTCGGTCATGCGTTTGACGTCGTCGGCGATGTCGGGAGCGCTGAGCAGTTCTCCGATCTCGTTGTAGCGGTCGATAAAGGGGGTCAGTTTTTCAGATAGCATGTCGTTGCGGGTCTCCGGGCGTGAAAAAAGTGTTGGATGGAAGTGTGCCGTGCCTGCCGGGCACAGAGGCCTGTCACCGGAAAACGGCGCAGACGCTGTAGTGGTTTAAAGCGCGTTGACCGCTTTTTGAAGACGGCTGACCTTGCGTGCAGCGGTCTCTTTTTTCAGGATGCCTTTGCTGACAAACTTGTGAATCTGCTTGTTGGCGACGAGCATCGCTTCGGTCGCGGCTTCTTTGTTGCCTTCATCGATGGCGCTGCGGACAGCTTTCACGATGTTCTTAAGGCGCGTGCGGTAAAATCGGTTACGTTCCGTGCGCTTTTCAGTCTGGCGGATACGTTTCAATGCTGACTTGTGGTTTGCCATCGCATTTATCCTTATGGAAAAAAATTTAGGGTAGAATACTACCTTAAAAATAATTAAATTTAAGTTAAAGTTTAGAGAAAGCCGGAGAAAACCCGGGAAAAAGGGCAGAAATGAAATTATTCGGAACAGACGGAGTCCGCGGAGAAGCCGGAACGTTTCTGACGGCGGAGCTGGCGATGCGGGTCGCGATGGCGGCGGGGATCTACTTCCGGAAGAGTTCGCGGACCAGAAAGATTCTCGTCGGCAAAGACACGCGGCGCAGCGGCTACATGATCGAAAACGCCATCGTCAGCGGCCTGACGGCGGTCGGATACGACGTGGTGCAGATCGGGCCGATGCCCACGCCGGCGATCGCCTTCCTGACCGAAAACATGCGCTGCGACGCCGGGATCATGATCTCGGCGAGCCACAACTCCTTCGAAGACAACGGCATCAAGCTGTTCGACGCCCGCGGCAACAAGTTTTCCGAGACGGTCGAGGCGCAGATCGAGGCGATCTACCGCGACGACGCGCTGATGGCGAAGGCCCAGGTGACGGGCAAGGAGATCGGTTCGGCGAAGCGGATCGACGACGTGATCGGACGCTACATCGTGCAGCTGAAAAACTCGTTTCCCGGCGATCTCAGCCTGCAGGGGCTGCGCATCGTGCTCGACACCGCCAACGGGGCGGGCTACAAAGTCGGCCCGACCGTGCTCGAAGAGCTGGGGGCGGAAGTGATCGTGTTGCACCACGAGCCCGACGGCTTCAACATCAACGAAGGGTGCGGGGCGCTGCATCCGAAGGATGTGCAGAAGGCGGTCCGCAAGTACCGCGCCGACATCGGTTTCGCGCTCGACGGCGACGCGGACCGGCTGGTGGTCGTCGACGAAAAGGGCGAAGTCGTCGACGGCGACCAGCTGCTGGGGGCGCTGGGCCTCTACATGCAGCGCACCGGCCTGCTCGAAGGCGGCGGCATCGTCGCCACGGTGATGAGCAACCAGGCGCTGGAAGACTGCATGAGTGAAAACGGGCTGGCCCTGCACCGTTGCGGCGTCGGCGACAAGTACGTTCTGGAGACGATGCGCGAACGCGGCCTCAATTTCGGGGGCGAGCAGAGCGGGCACGTCATCATGCACGATTTCGCCAAGACGGGAGACGGCCTGGTGACGGCGCTGCAGGTGCTGGCGCTGGTGCTGACGTCCGGGAAGCCGGCGTCGGAAGTGCTGCGCCCGTTCGAACTCTATCCGCAGAAGCTGGTCAACCTCAACGTCAAGACGAAACGCCCGCTCGAAGAGATCGACGGGCTGGCGGCGGAGCTCGCCGCCGTCGAAGAAGCGGGGATGCGCCATCTCATCCGCTACAGCGGAACGGAGAACAAACTGCGTATCCTGCTCGAAGGCCGCGACAATGCGCAAATGCTCGAAACGATGGAGCGCCTGAGCGAATTTCTGAGGCGCGCGCTGAATGAGTAGGCCTGTCGCCGCTTTTTTTCTGGTGATGGCGGGGATCTTCATCATCGACCAGAACATCAAGACGCTGTTCATCGAAGGCTACCGCTATTATACGGAATGCATCGACCTGACGCTCGTTTACAACAAGGGGGTGGCCTTTTCCATGTTCGCCTTTCTCGAAGGGTGGCTCAAATGGCTGCAGCTGGTGTTGATTGCCGGGGTCACGGTCTATGTTCTGAGACTGAAAAAGAGCTGCTATCTGCCGCCGGCGGGCATTCTGATCGGCGCGGGGCTTTCGAACGTCTACGACCGTTTCGTCCATCCGGGCGTCGTCGACTACGTCTACTGGCACTGCGGTTTCGATTTCGCCGTGTTCAACTTCGCCGACGTGATGATCGACGTGGCGGTCGCGTGGATTCTGCTGCTCAATCTCAAACCCAAATGGTGTACGCCCGCCGAAAAAAGAGGAGAAGAGGTCTAAGCTGTTTCTAAAGTTCCAGCGGGTATAATTTCGGCCTCTTAACAGAAAATGGTCGCGTAGCTCAGTTGGTAGAGCACCACCTTGACATGGTGGTGGTCACAGGTTCAAGTCCTGTCGTGGCCACCATTTCCTTCAGACATCGAAAACAAGCATTTGCCCTTCAGCCGCAACATACATCAAGCCTTCAAACAAGATGATACAATACCCAAGAGAGCCGAAAACGGTGCGGACGTGCTCAAAAACCGGCCGCCTGAAAGGACACGGTATCCATGAAAATCATCGACGATCTGCAGCCCGTCACTTCTGCCGAATATCGTGAAACCGTCGAGGAATTTACGGAGTTTTTCGCCGGCAGATACGGGGACGAAGCGGCGCTGTACCGTTTTGGAAACCGGGATCATCCCCCGCTTTCGGATCTCGACCTCGCGATAGTCGTCGACGAGTCCCGGAGCTCCGCCCGCCGGATCGCCGGGATGATTGCCGACGCCCGGCATTTTGTCAGGGCGGACCGCCGCCGCCGATATCTTTTCACCCATGATATTCTGATTTTTCCGCGCCGGCGGTTCGCGCGGAGCATGTACGACATCTCTCTTTCGGAAAAAGAGCTTCTGCACGGCAGAGACATCCCCTTTGAACGGCCCTCGGACGAAGAGGATGAAAAGCGCGTGCTGCGGCTGCGTTTCGTCAGTTACGCCACCAATACGATGCGAAATTTCACCCGGGTGCGCCGGCTTGGATCGATCGGCTGCCGGGATTTGCTGAAACTGTTCAACAGCGCGGCACACCTGATCAGCGACTGGCTCGTGCTGGGGGAAGAGGCGGACGGAGAAAGCCGGGAGGCTCTTACGGCGTGGTCGGATGCGCTGGGCCGCCGGCGGAAAGCGTTCGGGACAAAAGGCTGCGGCGACCGTGAGGCGCTTCTTCGGGTTTTCGAAGAAGACGCCCGGCGGCTGGAGCTGTTTTACGACAGCTGCATGACACGGCTGTCCGAAACGGTGACGGGAGAACGGATCGACCGGAAGCTGTGGTATCTCGAAAACGGAACGCTGGTGAACAAACACCTTTTCTTTCTGTTGACGGGGGCGCTTTACGCCCGTATTTTCCGGGAAAAAGAGCTTTGTTTCGCGCGAAGGCACGGTGCGATGTACGCGCTGAAGGATACGAAAAGCCGTTTCGGGGAAGCATATGTGTCCGTCGTGCGACGGCAGGCTGAAAGCCTGAAGGACGCCTGCCGTTTCTACTATCGTTTCGGTATCATGACCGCCGGCCCGCTGATGTGCTCGTACTGCCGTCCGGAGCTGAGGGGGCGCGAACGCCTGCGTTTTCTGGTGCAGCGCGGACTGTACCGTATCCAGGGGTGGTGAGGAAAGAGAAGATGAGAGAGATTGTTTATGACCTGCAGCCTTTTGGGCGATGCGATTACGACGAGGTGACGGAGGAGTTTGTTTCGCTGTTCGCTTCGAAATACGGGGAGTCGGTGTCGCTGTACCGTTTCGGCAACGCCGGGCACCCGCCCGCATCCGATCTCGACCTGGCACTGGTTCTTGCCGACGACATGTCGCCGCGGAAAGCCCGGGAGGCGGTGGCCGATGCGAAGCGTTTTGTCCGTTCGGATGCGCGAACCCGTTATCTTTTCATGCACGGGATACTGATATATACTCCGGAGCTGTTCGTCCGTCATCCTCTGGTGCATGTCACCATAGACCTCCGGCATCTGTACGGCCCCGCCTTCACTGTTTCAGACTGCGAAGAGAGACAGGCGTGCCGGGATCTGAGATTCGTTTCGTATGCGACGAGTGCCCTGCGGTATCTCGAATGGCTGCAGCGGCAGAAGCGTACCGGACTCAGGGCGGTGCTCAAGGGGCTTCAGCATGCCTATCATCAATTTCGCCTTGTGGACGATTCCGAAGCACAAAGCGTGTGCGGCGATCTTGCGGCATTCAGGCAGGAAATGATTGCCGGAAAGTGGTCCGGGGCAAAAGAGAAAGCGCTTCTCGGGTACTTCACACCGCTGGCGGCCCGTTTCCGGCAGATGTATGCCGGGGAGATGAACCGGTTGGCGGAACGTGTTTTCGAACGGCCGCCTGTCGGGGAGGTTCTGGTACTCGAAAACCGGGGTCTCAGCCGAAGGCACCGCCTGTTTCTGGCGTTGGCCGGCAGTTTCGCAACGTTGTCCGAAACGGAAGGAAATTGTTATGCGAGGGCGCACCGTATGATGTTCCCTGTGCATCCGCGGATGCCGTTGCCCCGGGAACCCTATCTCGGTCTGATACGGGAGCAGGCGAAGGTTTTGCGGGAATTTTGCCGGCTGCACGGTACCTACGGCGTCGATCAGGTGCTCGGTCCGATGATGTGTTACCACTGCCCGGTCGGGGTTTCACGGAAACGGCAGTTGCTGGCACTGCTTCAAAAGCCGTTGCTCCGCCTGCAGGGACTGTAGCGATTCAGGCTCCTGCCGCCGCGACGATCAGCCAGTAGCGCAAAACCCTCAACCCTCCCGCAATCAGCACAAATCCCCAGAAATTCAGCCGAACGAGTCCCGCGACGAGGGTGATCGGGTCGCCGATGACGGGCAGCCAGCTCAGCAGCAGGGCACCGTAGCCGTACCGGTGTCCCCATTCGAGTGACTTTCTTCCCGTTCTCGATTTTTCGAGTTTCGCGTGGATTTTTTCATAGAGCCAGTAGCCGAGTGCGTAGTTCACGACGACGGCGAGGACGTTTCCCGCGGAAGCGGAAAGCAGGGCCGTCGTGCCGTCCATGCCCGCCGCGAGCGCGGCGGCGAGCGCCGCTTCGGAACTGAACGGCAGCACGGTGGCGGCGAGAAACGCGGAAAAAAACAGTCCCGCGGGGCCGAAGCCGTCAGGCATTCAGAAAGGTGCGGATGTTGTCGATGACCGCGGCGATGAGCCGTTCGCGGGCTTCGACGGAGGTCCAGGCGATGTGCGGGGTGATGTAGAGCCGCTCTTTGTGCGTGATGTCCATCAGCGGATGCGGATCGCTCATCGGCTCTTTTTCGAGGACGTCCAGGCCGACGTAGATCGGTTTGGCGTCGAGAATGGCTGCCAGCGCCCGTTCGTCGACGATGCCGCCGCGGCCGAGATTGAGCAGCACGGCGCCGTCTTTCATGATCAGCAGTTCCGAGTGGCCGATGAGGTTTTGCGTCGCCGGATTGAGCGGGGCGTGGACGGAAACGACGTCGCTCTCTTCGAGCAGCCGGCTGAGCGTCACCTTTTCATAGTCGGGATTGTCGTTTTTCCCCGAGGTGGAGTAGTAGCGCACCGTCGCGCCGAAGGCCTCGGCGACACGGGCGACACCGCGTCCGATCTCGCCCAGTCCGACGATCCCCCAGACTTTGCCCCGCAGTTCGTGAAACGGCATCCCCACATGGGTGAAGATCGGGCTGCGCTGCCATGCGCCGCTTTTGACGTAGTCGTCGTAGTAGCGGCTGTGGCCCGTCAGGTAAAAGAGCATGGAGAAGGTGTGCTGCACGACCGAGTCGGTGGAATAGCCCGCGACGTTTTTGACGGCGATGCCGCGTTTTTCGGCGGCGTCGAGGTCGACGTTGTTCATGCCCGTCGCCGCGACGCAGATCAGCTTGAGCGACGGTGTCGCTTCCATCATTCTGTCGGTGATGACGACCTTGTTCGTCACGACGATATCCGCACCGGCGATCCGTCCCGGCGTTTCGTCGGGTGCGGTCGTTTCGTACGTTTCGACCGTGCCGAAGGCGTCGAAGCCGGAGAGATCCGTTTCGCCGAAAGTCAGGGTGTCGAGCAGGACGATTTTCATCAGCGGTCTCCGATCTTTTCGATCAGGGCTCTGGCTTTTTCCAGCGCCGCGTCGGGTTCGTCGAAGACCAGTGCGACGGCGAGGCGGCGGCCCGGATGCGAGTCGGGTTTGCCGAAGACCCGCACGAAACTGTTGTCGGTGAAGAGGCTTTCGTCGACCTCGACGATCGGAGCGGAGGAGTGGCCTTTCGCCTTGTACGCCGCGGACGCGCCCCCGCCGTAGAAGGTGAAGCCCAGCGGCAGGCCGAGCACCGCGCGCAGATGCAGGGCGAACTCGCTCTGGCTCTGGGTGATGAGCGTGACCATGCCGGTGTCGTGCGGACGGGGGCTGACTTCACTGAAGTAGACCTCGTCGCCCTTGATGAAAAGCTCGACCCCGAAGATCCCGCGGCCGCCGAGGCCGTCGGTGATGGCTTTGGCGATTTCCTGCGAGCGCGCTTTGGCCAGGTCGCTCATCTGCATCGGCTGCCAGGAGAAGACGTAGTCGCCGTCGCGCTGGATATGGCCGATGGGTTCGCAGAAAACGGTCTCGTTGCCGTTGCGGGCGGTGAGCATCGTGATCTCGTAGTCGAAATCGACGAAGGCTTCGACGATCAGTTCGCTGGCGTCGCCGCGCGCCTCTTTCGCCATCTCCCACGACGCGTCGAGGTCGTCGGGGCTTTTCATGATGCTCTGGCCGTGGCCCGAGGAGCTCATGACCGGTTTCACGACACAGGGATATCCGAGCGCTTCGGCGGCTTCCGCCATTTCGGCGCGGGTCTTGACGAAGCGGTAGGGGCCGGTCCTGAGCCCGAGTTCCTCCGCCGCGAACTGCCGGATATTTTTGCGGTTCATCGTTTTGTTGACCGCGTCGGCGTTGGGGATGACGTGAAAGCCCTCCTCTTCGGCCCTGAAGAGCGCCTCGATGCTGATCGCCTCGATCTCGGGCAGGATGTAGTCGGGCTTTTCGCGGCGGATCAGTTCGAGGACGGCTTCGGTGTCCTGCATGTTGACGACATGGCTGCGGTGGGCGACCTGGTGCGCGGGTGCGCCTTCGTACCGGTCGACGGCGACGACTTCGACGCCGAGGCGCTGCGCCTCGACGGCGACCTCTTTGCCGAGTTCTCCCGAACCCAGCAGCATGATACGGACGGAATTGTGTTTCAGCGGAGCGGTGAACTGCATGATGGAACCTCTATGAAAATTCAGATGGGTAATTGTAACGCAGGGAGATTGAAAAGAGGGACGGGACGTCAGGAGTTCTCTTCGCGGTAATAGACACAGCCGACGAAATCGAAGTCACGGATCAGGCCGGCGAGATCGCTCAGCGGAAAGGGCTCTTTGAGCCGGCGGCGGTTGTGGTGCCCGGCGCAGTAGGTGCAGCCGTGCGGTTCGCTGTAACTTTCCGTTGCGCTGATGGTGATGACGCGCTGTTTCGGGTCGATCCGGTCGATCAGCTCCAGCGCTTTCTGTCCGGCTTCGACTGTGAAGTCGATAATGACGGCGTGATAGACGCCTTTGGCGTATTTTTCAGTGAACGCTTCGTAAGTGGTGACGGGTTCGACGTCCAGTTTGTGCTGATCGGCAAGCATCTGGGCTCTTGTCAGCGTCGAAAGGCCGGCCTTGTCCACATAGAGAAGTTTCATCGGAGTTGTTTTTGTTCGGAAATGAATTTAAAAGATTCAAAAAGCCCGAAGGCTTTTCGAAATTAGAGGCGTGACTCGTAACGGCGCATCATATACAGACGTTTGAGCATTTTCTTGCGGGCTGCAATCTTCTCTTTTTTGCGCTTCTCGGTTTTCGTTTCATGGAAACGGCGAGCACGCGCTTCCGTAACGACGAGGTTACGGTCGGTCTGCTTTTTGAAGCGACGATACGCAGCATCGAAATTGTCGTCGGGACGAAGTACGATACCTGGCATTCACATCACCTACTTTCTGTTAAAATTTTTTGGACGTGAATTATAGCACGGATTTTGTGTGAGGCAAAATCCGTGCGACATTCGACATGCGCGATTTGACATTCGGCAGACGGTTTCTTCCCCCGAATGTCACCATGTTCAATGTCGGTGCGAAGCGCCTAAACGGCGTTGTGCCACTGCGCGACGGTGACCCGCCGGCCGGCGGTGACGGGAAAGACCTCGTGGGCGAAAAGCGGATGGCTGGGGAAGGCGACGAGGGTGCCGGCTTCGGGCGCCAGGTCGGCGGGATTGCCGTTTTCGTCGAACAGGTAGTTGAACCGCAGCGTGCCGCCTTCGAAATCCTCCCCCTGCGTGTTGAGAAAAAGCACGGTGGTCACGACCCGCTGCGGGGCGACCTTTTTGTAGCCGACGCAGCGGCCGGTTTTGTCGACGATCTCGCTGGAGTCGTCGGCGTGCCGGCGGTAGAAGCTGCCCGGCAGGTACTCCAGCAGCTGGGGACGGCTGGCGCCGGCGAGAGCGACGCCGAAAAAGGACTCGATCCCGCGGCGGTGTTCCTCGAAGGCGGCCCCGTACAGCCCGTCGGCGATCGGAGGCATGGCGTGCAGCCGGGTGTTGCGGACGGTTTCGTCGATCTTTTTGTCCCCGGAGAGCAGGCCGGCGTCGATCATCTGCGACGGATCGATCGCCTCGAGAATGTTCCGGCAGGCTTCGGGCGAAAGGAAGTCCCCGATCAGCAGAAACGGCAGTTCCGCATACGGCGACGCCATCGGCCTTTTGTCGAAATCCATCGCCGTCACGGCATCGTCGGCATAGATCCGGTCACTGATGCGAAGCATTTCCGCCCCCTCTGTTTTTTCGGAACATTGTACCAAACCGGAACTCACCCGAAAATAACCCGTCACTAACCCGATAACCTAACCCGCGACTAACCCGAAACCGACTACCATACCGTTTATGATCTCCCAGGACTCCATCGACGGGCTGAAGTCGCGCATCGACATCGTCGACGTGATCGGAAACTACGTCGAACTGAAAAAAGCCGGCTCCAATTTCAAAGGTCTCTGCCCGTTCCACGACGAGAAAAGCCCCAGCTTCTCCGTCAGCCCTTCCAAGCAGTTTTACCACTGTTTCGGCTGTCAGGCGAGCGGCGATGCCATCAAGTTCGTCATGGAGTACGAGAAGCTGACCTACCCCGAAGCGATCGAGAAGCTCGCCGCCCAGTACAACTACAGTCTCCAGTACACGCAGGGGCAGCCGCGCCAGCAGCGTTCGCAGCTGATGGAGAAGCTCAACGAGTGGTACCGCAGCCTGCTCGACAAAACGCCGACGGCGGTGCAGTACCTCAGGGAACGCGGCATCTACGAGTCGAGCATCGAGCGTTTCGGCATCGGCTACGCTCCCGCGTCGCACCTGACCGTCAATTTCATCAAACAGCAGCAGTTCTCGATGGCCGAAGCGGTCGAGCTGGGGGTGGCCGGGGTGTCGGAAGGGCGCGAATACGCCCGGTTCATCGAGCGCATCACCTTCCCCATCCACGCTCCCAACGGCGCCATCGTCGGCTTCGGCGGCCGAACCATCACGGGCCACCAGGCCAAATATGTCAATTCGCCGCAGACGAAACTGTTCAACAAATCGCGGCTGCTCTACGCCTACCATCTCGCCCGCGAAAGCATCCACAAGCGCAGGGAGATGATCGTCACCGAGGGCTATCTCGATGTCGTGATGCTGCATCAGGCGGGATTCACGCAGGCGGTGGCGACGCTGGGGACGGCGCTCACCAGCGAGCACCTGCCGCTGCTGCGCAAGGGCGAACCGCGCATCGTCATGGCCTACGACGGCGACGCCGCCGGGCGCAACGCGGCGCTCAAGGCGTCGAAACTGCTCAGCGCCTCGGGCTTCGACGGCGGGGTCGTCCTTTTCGAAGGCGGACTCGACCCGGCGGACATGGTCAAAGAGGGGCGCATCGAAGAGCTCGGAGGGATGTTCCGCCGTCCGAAGCCGTTCATCGAGTTCGTTATCGAAACGATCCTCGCCTCCCGTGACCTCGGCCACCCCCGTGAAAAAGAGCAGGCGATGCAGGAAGCGACGGCCTATCTCAAGACCCTCTCGGTCCTGATGCAGGAAGAGTACCGCACCTTTCTCGCCGCGCGCCTGGGGATCTCGCCGACCCTGATCCGGCTGCAGGGGCAGCCGGCGCGACAGGTGCCTTCCGCCGCCGCGGCGGTCGAGCACAAGGACCTCTGGGAACTGTCCCTCGTCAAAACGGTGCTGGAAAAGCCGGCCGTCGCCGACCAGCTGCTGGACTTCATCTCTCCGCAGATGCTGCGCTTTCACGCGGCGGAGTTCCGGATGGCGCTCGCCGGGGAGCGGGAACGCCCGGAGCTGGTCCGCATCGTGATGGACGAGAGCATCCCGGTTTTTGCCGACGACGCCACGCTCAAAAGCGAACTGATCCTCTTTTTGCGCAAGCACTACGAGCAGCGCCGGCAGGCGGTGATGCGCGATCCC
>Ga0256843_1002194_pt1 | contig 14458 bp, 16 predicted proteins | sample AlvinellametaG_FD_191572 | JGI IMG/M metagenome (GOLD analysis project Ga0256843, IMG submission 191572) | Pompeii worm associated microbial communities from hydrothermal vent at the East Pacific Rise, Pacific Ocean - Alvinella | ecosystem: Host-associated > Annelida > Integument > Unclassified ... | reverse complement strand
TATAAAAGACGGCAAAAAACGAAAAGTTTATATCTATAATGTTTGCGACCATCAAGAAGCCTTTAAAGAGACGGGAGCTCAAGCCGTGAGTTATACTACCGGAGTTCCGGCAATGATAGGGGCAAAACTGATGGTAAAAAATATTTGGATGAAGCCCGGTGTTTGGAATGTAGAGCAGTTTGACCCCGATCCTTTTATGGATGAGCTTAACAAGCAAGGGTTGCCTTGGGAGGTTGAGGAGTTATAAATATGAAAAAAGATGATATTTTGCTATATTTGAGAGAAAATAAAGAGGCTTTTTTTCAAAAATATGGTGTTATAAAGATAGGAATATTCGGTAGTTATGCAAAGGGTTTTGAGCGTTTTGATAGTGATATAGACATAGTTATAAAAATGCAAAAAGATAAAAAGAGTTTGAAAACTTTTTTTGGGTTAAAAAGAGAGTTGGAAAAACAATTTGGTAAAAAAGTTGATTTGGGTATCGAAGAGAGTTTAAAACCGTTGGTTAAAGATAGGATTAAAAAAGAGATAGAGTATGCCTAAAAGAGACCTAAGGTTATATTTGCATGATATAAAAGACTCAGCAGAAGCTATAAAACTTTTTACTTTTGATATGGATCTTGAAACATTTAAAAACGATAGAAAAACATATAGTGCCACTATAAGAGAGTTTGAGATAATAGGTGAAGCTGTAAAAAATTTGCCGGATTCATTACTTTGCAAATATGATGAAGTTTCATGGAGAGACATAAGAGACTTTAGAAATTTGCTAATACATGGATATTTTGGGGTTGATTTCGAGATAGTTTGGAACACGATAAAAGTTGATTTACCTATTTTAGATATAGTTGTAAAGAAAATGCTAAAGGAGCTATACGGTGAGTGATAATAAAAAAGGTTCTCTAACAAATTGGATTTTTATACTATTTTTTTTCGGTACTATTATCTTTATCATAGCTGCGCCCATCTATATCGTAAACAAGATAGATAAAGAGAGCAAGATGCCAAGAGAGCACATAACAAGGAGCATAAAGTGATAAAAAATATAAAAGAGTTCGAGTATGAAAAAGTTCCGGCAGGAGAGGGAGTCTATATATCGGTGATGATAAGTTCCGAAAAAGCTCCCCATTTTGCAATGAGAAAATTTAAGATACAAAAGGGCGGATATATGCCTTATCATACAAATAGCGTAGAGCACGAACAGTTTGTTTTAAGCGGTGAAGCCAAAGTTGTCATAGACGGCGAAGAGTTTAGAGCTAAAAAAGGGGATGTGCTTTTTATCCCTGCCGGGATACCCCACTCTTATGAGAGTGTAGGAGAGGAGGATTATGAATTTTTATGCTTAGTTCCCAACTTGAAAGATGAGGTAAAGATTGTCGAGCGATAAAAGGTATGTTTTGATAACCGGCTGCAGTAGCGGCATAGGGTATCATTGTGCCAAGAGATTGAAAGAGGATGACATCTTTGAGCCTGTCGTTACCGCACGCAAAGAGAGGGATATAGAGAGGCTGATAAGTGAAGGTTTTATAACCGTAAAGATGGATATGAGCGATAGCGACTCTATCCAAAACGGCTTTAAAGAAGTTTTAAGACTTACTAAAGGTAGACTTTACGCACTGTTTAACAATGCTGGATATGGACAGCCCGGAGCTGTTGAAGATCTATGTAGAGAGGCTATAAAAGAGCAGTTTGAGACAAATGTTTTTGGAGCGATAGAGCTTGGAAACCTCGCATTAAAGGTTTTTAGAGAGCAAGGATACGGCAAAATCATACAAAATAGCTCTATTTTGGGATTTGTGGCTTTTAAGCAAAGAGGCGCTTATAATGCTAGCAAATTTGCACTCGAAGGCTTTAGCGATACGCTAAGAGTAGAGTTAAAAGGCAGCGGTATCTTTGTGAGCCTGATAGAGCCCGGACCCATTAAGTCAAATTTCAGGAAAAATGCTTATAAGCAATTCTTAAAATATATTGAAATCCAAAAGAGCCCTCACTATAAAGAGTACAAAAAGGCTTTACAAAGATTTAAAAGCGATGAGAATGATCCTTTCACACTTGATAGTGAAGCTGTCTATGAAGTTTTTAAGAAGATATTGATATCTAAATATCCTAAAGATAGATATAGGGTTACGGTACCGACAAAACTCTTTTGGTATCTAAAAAGGATTTTGCCGGTTAGGGCTATGGATTTTATCATAAGTAGGATGTAGTATGAAGATAGATAGAGTTAGCGATATAGAGAGCGTGCTTGAAAAGATTCCGACACCATGTTATGTGCTTGAAGAGAAGCTTTTTAGGCAAAATCTGGAGCTTTTAAAGTATGTGAAAGAAAAAAGCGGAGCCAAAATACTTTTGGCTTTAAAGGGGTATGCTTTTTATGAGAGTTTTGAGATGGCAAGAGAGTATCTTGACGGATGTTGTTCGAGTGGGCTGTATGAGAGTATTTTGGCAAAAGAGGAGTTTAAAAAAGAGATACACACCTACTCTCCCGCTTTTAAAGATGATGAGATAGATGAAATCATAGAGTTATCCAACCACATCACATTTAACTCCTTTTCCCAATATCTAAGATATAAAGAGAAAACAAAAGGTAAGACAAGTGTGGGTATCAGAGTAAATCCTCAGCTATCTTTTTCGAGTGTAGCTCACTATAACCCGTGTGCTATGAACTCAAGACTCGGGGTTACGATAGTGGAGTTTAGAGAGGATCTTTTAGACGGGGTTGAGGGGCTTCATTTTCACGCTCTTTGCGAAGAGAATGCAGGAGCTTTGGCGGCGGTACTTGAGAGTTTTGAAGAGAGGTTCGGCAAATATATACCTCAAATGAAGTGGGTAAACTTCGGTGGAGGCCACCACATCACGAGAGAGGATTATGATGTGGAGCACTTGATAGAGATCATAAAGGATTTTAAAAGAAGATATAACGATATAGAGGTCTATCTTGAGCCGGGTGAAGCCGTGGGGTGGCAAAGCGGAGTGCTTGTGGCAACGGTGGTCGATATAACCCACAACGGCATAGATATAGCCCTGCTTGATACTTCGGCGGAAGCTCATATGCCGGATACCATCATCATGCCTTATCGAGCCGAGGTGAGGGGTGCCGGAAAAGAGGGTGAAAAAAGATATACCGTAAAGCTTGGCGGCAACAGCTGTTTGGCGGGAGACTTTATGGGTAATTATAGTTTTGATAAAAAACCTAAGATCGGGGATAAGATCATCTTCGAAGATCAGATGCACTACACTTTTGTAAAAAATACCACTTTTAACGGGCTTAGACTTCCAAGTCTCGGGATTCTTAGAGAAAACGGAGAGTTTGAAGTGGTGAAAAGTTTTGATTATAGCGATTACAAGAGAAGAATTTAGTTTATTTTTTAATAGTAGCCTAAATAAAAAAAATAGTATAATTGTAAAAAAGTATCGAGGAAAATATGGATATTATTATAGCCGGAGCCGGAGGGGTTGGTTTTAGGCTTGCAAAAACACTCTGCATGAAGCACAATGTAACGGTTCTTGATAAAAATGAGGATGCTCTAAATAGACTCCAAGAGAGTATAGATATACTAGCTATCAGCGGAAATATCGAGGACCCAAAAACTTATCAAATGTTGGTAGATAAGGATTATGATCTTTTTATAGCCGTTACGGATGTGGATGAGACAAATATCATCTCGACTTTGATAGCGGATGAAACCATCGTTGTCAAAGATAAGATCATCAGACTTAGAAATGATTTTTTCGCTAAAAGTTCCATAGGTGACAAGCTTGGCATAACCGCTTCGGTGTTTCCGTTTAGTCTTGCCGCTTCTTCTGTGGAAACTCTTTTGCACTTTCCAAAGGCCAATAATGTAAAAAGTTTTTACGATTTTCCTCAAAAGCTTATATCGGTACGAGCTAAAAAAGCAATATCGGCTGAAGAGATTATATCAAATACGGTAAAGATCGTAGGTATCGAGAGAGATAAAAACTTTTTTATCCCCAGTAGTTATGAAAATGTGGAGGCGGAAGATTTGATCTATCTTTTTGGGGATGAGAATGAAATTAAAGAGCAGTGCGTCAAGATAGATCACCAAATGCCCGAAGAGATAAAAAATATTGTAGTATTCGGTGCTGATACTCTTGGCGTTGAGATAGCAAGGCTTCTTTCTACTCATAATGTTAACCTTAAACTTATTGAAAAAGATTTGAAAAAATGTGAAATGGCTTCCGATGTCTTGCAGGAGAATGTGGCGGTTATAAACAGTAAATACGGAGACTACCACCTCTTTAAAGAGGAGGGGCTTAAGAATGCAGATATGATGATAGCTTCGACTAAAAATGATGAAGAGAACATCATAAAATGTCTTGAGGCTAAAGAGTTCGGTATAAAAAAAGTGGTAGCTATAAATAACGATATGGAACACTATCATCTTATGCATAAGCTCGGTATCATAGCGGTTAGAGGTCCTAAAACCAACGCTTACTACTCTATTCTTGAAAATATCAACTCCAGTTCCATCATCTCTCAAAGACATTTTTGCGGTGGCAAAGGGATGCTTCTGGCAAGAAGGATATTAAAAGGCTCTTATCTGCTTGAAACCAAGATAAAACCATACAACAAAGAGGATTCTTGTGTTTTTGTCATCAGAGGAGAAAAGATACAAAATTTTACCGAAAAAAGAGAAGTTGAAGAGGGCGATGTCATCGTCATCTTCGGACTTAGCGAAAATGAAGAGGATATGAAAAAGTGGATAACCTCTCTGTAAAGAATATACTAAAATTTATCTCTATCACCGAGATAGCGTTGAGCCTATTTTTTTTATTGCCGGCAGCAGTCGGATATATATATCATGAAAATGCAAATGATTTTTTGATCTTTGATATAGTCTGTTTTATCATTAGTGTCTCCATCTTTTTATCTTTGAGAAAACATAAAGTCAACCTAACCATCAAAGAAGGCATACTTTCGGTCAATCTAGTGTGGATACTCTTGGGTTTTATGGGCGCTTTTCCGCTTGTGATATATACAAATGTGGATCTAAGTTCGGGCTTTTTTGAAGCTATAAGCGGTTTTACTACTACTGGTGCGACGGTATATAGCGATATAGAGTCGTTGCCGAAGATGGTCTTGATGCTTAGGTCTTTGACTCATTGGCTTGGCGGTATGGGTATCATCGTGCTTGGAGTGGGGCTCTTTTCTCTTATCAATCCCAGTGGTTCTTTGGCTCTTTTTAAAGCAGAGTCAACAGGTATCTCAACCGAGAAGCTAACACCCAAGATAAAAGATACTGCCCTTAGACTTTGGGGGGTTTACGCCTTTATAACTCTGCTTGACATCATAGCTTTGCATCTTGAGGGAATGAATCTTTTTGATGCCGTCAACCACGCTTTCGCAACTATCTCGACGGGTGGGTTTTCGACAAAAAACGCATCTTTGGGTTACTTTAACGACAACTCCATCATCATTTGGACGACAACATTCTTTATGTTGATCTCGGGTATCAACTTTTTGGCCCATTTGAGATTTTTCTACAACGATATGAGTGGATATGAGAGTGAAGAGGTGATATGGTATATAAAAGTTTTTCTATTTTTATCCATATCTCTATCTTTGATACACTACAACAATACTACCGATAGTCTATACTTTTCTTTGACCCACGGCTTTTTTACTATCTCATCCATACTCACAACGACGGGTTTTGTGACGCTCAATTATGAACACTGGGGGCAGTTTGCCGTCGTTTTTGTCTTTATAGCGATGCTGATAGGAGGAAATACCGGCTCAACTGCGGGAGGTATGAAGGTCGTTAGGTATGTTATCCTTTTAAAATCTCTAAATATGGAGATAAAAAAGATCCTATATCCAAATGCAATGTTCAATATATTTTTAAACGGAAGTAAAGTAAAGGGCAATGTTTTGGGAGCTACTATAGGTTTTTTGATGCTATTTTTGATCTCAAATACGGTTTTGACCTTTTATCTATATGCAAGAGGTTATGACGCTCTTACATCCATAAGTGCCGCCGTAGCTTGCGTGGGCAATATAGGTCCTGGATTTGGTAATGTCGGTCCTGTGGATAATTACGGCTTTTTTTCTTGGTACGATAAGATCATACTTGCTATATTTATGATCATCGGAAGATTGGAGTTTTATACGGTCGCTCTACTCTTTACCAAAAGTTTTTGGAAAAAGTTTTAAATCAGCCGAATTTTTCATAAAGAGCCTTTTTTGTCGCCTCTTTTCCTATGGCTATAAACTCTTTTGCTTTGTGAAATTCGTAAAAATCTCCTATCGACATAGGTATATTGATGGTAATATCGGGAGTATATTCGGCCGTTTTGTATCTTGATAGTGCCGTTTGCATAAGATTTATCGATGTCTGCATGATCTTAAAGTAGCTTAGTTTTTCAAAACTCTCTTTGCTTTTACTTTTGTATGGGTTTGGTATGTCGGCATTTAGATTGACGCATATGGTAAGGTCTGTCATATCGCTGATAGTCGGAGCGACAGGCAGAGGATTTAGCACCCCTCCGTCAACAAAAAAGTGTCCGTTTATCTTTTGGGGGGTTACGATCGTGGGTATGGAGATGGATGCTCTTATAGCTGTTTGAAGATCTCCTTTTTGGAACCATATCTCTTTTTTTGCCGTTATATCGGTGGCTACCGCCGTAAATTTTAGCGGCAAACTCTCTATGTCTCTTTTTCCGAGTAAGCTATCGAGATTTTTAAATACTTTATCACCCTTTATGAAACCGGAAGAGTTGAAAGTTATATCCAGAAGTTTTAAAACATCTAGCTTAGAGAGGGTTTTCACCCATCTTTTATAATTTTCAAGTTTATCGCAAGCATAAAGCGCTCCTATCAAAGCCCCTATAGAAGAGCCGGAGATGGATTTTATCTCATATCCTTGGGCTTCAAGCTCTTCGATAACTCCTATGTGGGCATATCCTCTAGCTCCTCCGCTTCCAAGGACCAAAGATACGCTTTTCATGTTCGAACTACCCCGTATAAAAAGGCATCGAGTATCTCTTTTGCCAGCTTTTCGTCACACCTATTTTTTGAAAATTCACTGAAGCAGTACTCTATGTGTCCTAAAACATAAGCACTGTATGAGAAAGCTAGTTGCAGGTAGTTTTTGTTTTTTAACTCATACTTTTTATCCAACTCTTTAAATTGTTCGGTTAAAAACTCTTGTATGATGATGGAGGGGTTTTTGCTGTTTAGTTTCATGAAAAAGAGAGGATCTCCCGCTATGGGGTCTTGTATGACCTTTCTTTTTTGTTTGAATATATCAAGCTTCATCTTTGTAAATATCAAAAGTCTCTCTTTTGGGGATTTGACCCCTTTGCAAGCTTCCTGGAGAGATAAAAAGAAGTTGTTTATCTGATAGAGTACATATTCGTAAAATAGCTTCTCTTTGGATTCGAAGAGTTGATATATCTGTCCTACGGATATGCCGCATTTTTTAGAAAGGTCGTTTATCTTTAAAGCGTTGTATCCTACACTTTCGATATATTTTCCCGCCTCTTCCAAAATAAGCTCTTTTTTGTATGCTAAAACTTTGGATTTTATCTTTTCTTTCATCACTCTCCTTTAGAGCAAATTATATAAATATTTTTCTTAATTCAGAATAAATTTATAAAAAAATGAATATAATTCATTAATTAAAAATGGAGTTTATCGTTATGAAAAAAGTCGGAATGATCGTTATATTGATTATGGTTGTAGTCTTTGGCTATATGGGGTATGACTATATAAGCTATAGATCTAAAAATGCGGTTAGTGATGCAGGTTTTGTAAAAAGCGACTCATTGACGATACTTGGTTTTAAAGTGGGGGGAAAGATTTTAAAACTCAATAAAACCGAGGGAGACAAGATAACAAAAGGGGAGCTTCTTGCCGAACTGGATGATAGCGACTTTCAAATAGCCAAATCCAAAATACAAAACAGTATCGACTCGGCAACTAACAGCATAGAGGCCCTTGAACTTAAAAAGATGAGACTAAAAAAGGATATCTCCATAGCTCAAAAGGTCGCATCTACCGATATATCAAGCTATAAAGAGAAGATTTCATCCATAAAACTATCTATAAAAGCCGAAGAGCAAAAACTCTATCTTTTAAACAAAGATACAAAAAGATTTAAAAATCTTCTTGCAAAAAAACTTATCTCTAAAAATAAATATGAAAAGATAGAAACTTCAAGAAACTCTTTATATAACAAGATAGCTTCCGATAAAAAGGCTTTAAAGGCGGCTCAAACGAAACTTGACAATGTTTTGCAAAACTTAAATCTTGCAAAGAACAAAGAGTTGCTTATAAAAGAGTTGTCAAAAGAGATAGAGGCACTAACATACAAGAAAAAGGCTTTAAAAGAGGGGCTTAAAGAGGTCGAAAAAAAGATAGGATATTGCTATATCTATGCGCCTTTTGACGGGAGGATAGCGAAGAGATTTGTCAATAAAAATAGAGTAGTAGCCAGAGGGTATCCCGTCTATGCAGTGGTAAATCCGAAAGATTTGCACGCTGAAGTGCTGCTGTCTGAGAAAAAGCTTCATGGCGTAAAAGTGGGAAATAAAGTGACCCTTGAAGCGGATGCCATAGAGGACAAGAAGTTTGAGGGTGTAGTGGAGTCTATACTGCCCACCTCTGCCTCTACCTTTTCGCTTGTGCCAAGAGATATAGCAAGCGGGGAGTTTACCAAGCTCGACCAGAGATTTGTCGTAAGGATAAAGTTAAAGGATAAAGAGGGGTTGAGAGTCGGAATGAGTTTAAATGTGGCTATAAAGAGGGATTGATGCAAAAAGAGAGTTGGGATATAACCCCTAAAGAGAGGGCTATATATAGCATCATCGTCATGACGGGGGCATTTATGGCTATCCTCGATACGACCGTGGTGGATGTGATAGTGCCGAAGCTCACGGGACCTCTCTCTAGCGATATGTACGGAGTGCAGTGGATCATCACAAGCTATATGATAGCGGCCGCCATAGCTCTTTTGATAACGGAGTATCTTATAAAAACTTATGGGGCAAAGAAGATATTTTTGCTTGGCGTGGCTATGTTTACCGTAGCATCTTTATTTTGCGGTTTGAGCGATACGCTAGCTACCATCATATTTTTTAGGGTGACCCAAGGAACTGCAGAAGCGCTTATCATGGTTACTAGCCATATCATGATATTCTCCTATTTTCCTCCAAAGCAGCAGGGGCTTGCTATGGGTATATTTGGACTTGGAGTTAGTTTTGCTCCGGCACTCGGCCCGACACTCGGCGGATATTTGACGGAGTATTACGGTTGGAGGATGGTCTTTTTTATCAATGTTCCGGTCGGCATACTTCTAACAACGGCGGGACTTGTGTATCTGCCGAAAGATTTGAAATTTGAAAAGTTAAAATTTAACTTCATAAGCCTCTTTTTCATCTCTCTTGGTACGATAGCTCTTTTGATAATGCTTTCTAAAGGTCAGCAAAGAGGCTGGTTTGACGATACATTGATAGGTGTTTTGTTTTTTACGACCATTATAGGTTATCTTTTGTATATCTTTAGTGAGCTATACTCAAAACACCCTCTTATAGACTTTTCGCTATTTAAAAATTTTGAATTTACAAACGGCATATTGCTCTACCTGTTTATCATGGGTTTTAGTATGTATCAATACTTTTATCTTTTGCCTGTCTATTATGAGCATATCAAGATGCTACCAACGCTTGATGCCGGTATAGCGGTTTTTGCTTTTGCTATATTTATAGGTTTTTTCGCTCCGGTGGCAGGAGCTTTGAGTGATAAGATAGGGGCAAAAAAGGTTCTTTTGTATTCCACTATCATCTATCTTTTGACATCTTTTTTCTTGATGCCGAGCCTCAACTACTACACTCCGTTGGTGAGAGCGGAGCTTTTGACGGTACCTTTTGGTATCTCTATGGGGCTTTTTTTTGCTCCGGCCACCGTGCTTCTTTTGCAAAATGTTCCAAGAGAAAAAGGGGAGCTTGCTATCGTTTTGATGGATTATGTTAGATTTGTCGGCGGGAGTTTCGGGACGGCTTTGGCCACTAATAATATGGAGTATTTTAAAAATTTGAATTTTTTACATATGGAAGAGTTGCAAAATCCGACATATATAGAAGGTTATCTAAAAGAGCTCCAGTATCTCATAGGAGGTAGTTTTGACCAAGTTAAGGCCGCTTTTGGCAATTATGAGAGATTTATGAGCTATAACTACGGCTTTGGAGATGTGTTTTTCGGAGCTGCTTGGTGGGGAGCTTTGGGGGCTATTTTTGTGCTGCTTTTATTTGTAAAGAGAAGGAGGGTTGAAGTTTGAAAAAGTTACTATTTGCCGTTATGTTACCTTTGGCAGTTTGGAGCACTACTCTTGTGGATGTATTGAAAGGAGTTGATAACAACCTTCTTTTAAAGTCAAAGAGTAAAGAGGTGAAGGCTTTGGAGCAGATGGTTAAAGTGGCAAAATCCAAAGATTATCCTACGGTGGATCTCTCTTTGAACGCTTTTAGACTAAAAGATACCCCGACCACGCTTTTTGTTTTTCCTCCTTTTCCTCCTGTGACCATTCCTCTTGGAACAAAAGATAATGTAAATTTGGAGATAGGCTTTGTTTACCCTATCTTTAGCGGATACGCCATCACCAACTCTATAAAAAAGTCAAAACTTGAACTTATCAAAGCAAAACTTCAAAAAGAGAATCTAAAAAGAGAGCTTTACTTAAAAGCTATCTCTTTGTATGGAGCCATATATGCAACGACCCATGCGATAGAAGCATCAAAAGAGGCACTAAAGAGTGCCGATGAAGCTTTAAAAAAAGCTAAAGAGCTTTACAAGAACGATCTTTTAAATATCGCTGCCGTTTACAATATAGAGGCTAAAAAGTTTCAAATAAAATCGAGCATAAAAAGATTGGTGGCCAAGAGAGACTCTCTGTCAAACGATCTGGCTTATTTGAGCGGATTGAGTATAAAAGAGGGCTTGAGGCTGGATAACTTTTTGAAAGATTTGGATGAGGGTAGTTGTATAGCTAGGGCATTGAGAGATAGAAAAGATATAAAGGCTATCAAGGAGCAGTTAAATATCACCGAGTACGATATAAAACTTGCCAAAAGCAGATACTATCCGAGTGTTGCTTTAGTAGGAGCGATAAAAAGGCAGGGTGATAACTTTAGACTCAACGGCAACGGATATACAAATGCCGATAGCAGCTATATAGGGGTGAGTTTTAAATGGAATCTTTTTGACGGTTTTGCCAAAGATCATCAAAAAGAGGCGGCTATGAGAAAAAAGGAGGCGACGGCTCTATATTTGATTGATTATGAAAAAAAGGTAACGACGGATATAAAAAACGCCTTTTTGAAGTTAAGCTCTTTAGAGTCTATGCTAAAAGCTTCCAATAAAGAGTTGCTTTCTCAAAAGGAGTATTTTCGCCTTACAAAGGGCAGATTTGAAAATGAGCTAGCTTCGGCTGATGAGTTGAGTAGGGCTATCTCCTCTTTGGCTATGGCTAACGCAAAATTAAAGGAGATAGAGGCTGAAATCTTTGTGCAAAAAAATATGATACTTTTGATGAGCGGCTTAGAGAGTATGCAAAAAGTGATAGAGTAGTTTTAGCGCCAAAAGATATAGTATGAGCGCCATAACCTTTTTGATATGCTTTTGCTTTAGTTTGAACTCCATAAAGTAGTTGCCGATGTATCCTCCTATGATAGCTGAAGCGCTAACGCAAAGTAGAAGTATCCAGTCGATTTTTACATAGCTGACATATGTAAAAAATGAGCTCAAAGTGGAAAACGGTACGACAAAACTTACGGTTACGGCTACCTTTTTGGGCTCATATCCAAGAAGTATCAAAAGCGGTATGAGGATATTGCCTCCGCCTACCCCGAGTACTCCTCCGGCAAACCCCACTGTCGCCCCGACGATATACAAAACAGCTTTAGAGTTACTTTTGAAAAGAGCTTTTTTCTTTCCGAACATCATCATACTAGCACTATAAAAGAGCAGTATCATAAATAGAAACTTAGCGACATCCTCATTGATATATTTGCTACTATACGCACCAAGCGGCGCAAAGATGAGAAGCATAGATGCTATGGGTATCATAAAGGAGAAATCCACTACTTTTCTTTTGATATTCATGATGCTTGAAGTGATGGTTGTGGAGGCTCCCGCAAAAAGTCCTATAGCTCTGGCGGCCAAAAAGTTTACGCCAAAAAAGTTTAGTATGGGTATGATGGCTATCCCCGCACCTGTGCCACCCATAGAGAATATGATAGATAGTATCAGCGTTATAAGGCTAAATAGGATATAATCACTCACCTATCATCACCTCAACCGCTTTTGAGGCGTGTATCTTTGTGGTATCAAACACCTTTATATCACAATCTTTTTGAGAGATGAGAAGCCCTATCTCTGTGCAACCGAGTATCACGCCTTGTGCCCCTTTTTTTGATAGATCTTCGATAATATCCAAATAAGTCTTTTTGGACTCCTCTTTTATCTTTCCGAGACACAATTCGTTATAGATGATTTTGTGTACTAGCTCTCTTTGCTCTTTATTTGGGACAATAACTTCAAGTGAAAACTTCTCTTGAAGTCTCTTTTTATAAAAATCCTCCTCCATAGTGAAAGCTGTTCCAAGAAGAGCAACCTTTTTTATGCCCTCATTTTGCAGCCTCTCTCCGGTAGCATCGGCGATATGTAAAAGGGGTATATTTATGCTGTTTTGGACGGTATCGGCAACTTTGTGCATAGTGTTGGTGCATATCAGCAAAAAGTCCGCTCCCGCCAACTCTATCTTTTTCGCCTCTTTTGCGAGCATATTTCCGAGTTCATTCCATTTGCCAAGGTGTTGAAGCTCTTCGATAGGCTCAAAATCTACACTATTTAGTATGATTTTGGCGCTATGGAGTTTTCCGAGCTTTTCTCTGATACCTTCGTTTATCAAACGATAATACTCCAAGCTACTCTCCCAACTCATTCCGCCAAGAAGTCCCGCTGTTTTCATCGTCTCTCCTTTATCCCAAACTATGCAATAGAATTCATCATATTAGCATTCATCATTGAACCTATGGTGTCTAAAAAACTTTTTGACTTATCACCTTGTAGATAAGCCTACAAAGTTTGTTTAAATACCATAAATCCAAGCATAAACACTACTACAATAAATTCTATTGCATAATTTGGGTTTGTGAGAATTATATCACACTTTTTTAAAACCTATTTTTATATTGTTGATGATTTTTACGGCTATTATGGTGAGGATAGTGCCTACAACGATAGACAAAGTGATATGCTCTTTTAAAAATATAGCACTCAGCAAGATAGCCGAAAAAGGTACGAAAAAAATAAAACTACTTACTCCCGCCGCCCCTAATTTTTCTATACCGAGAAAATATATAGTGTTGGCATAAGTTGTGGAGATGAGGACAATGGAGGCTATGTTTATCCAAAAAAGAGTATCAAAACTGCTAAAGTCTATGGATTTAAAGTTTACAAAAAGCAGGGCGTCTAAAAAAACGGTGACGATATAGAGATAAAAGGTAAAGACTATAGGGGAGATTTTTGTGGCTTTTGCGCTTATGATGGTGAGTATGGGCCACAATAAAGAGGCAAGGATAAAGTATAGGTTTTGTATCACCAAAACTTCCTTTAGATCAAATTTCCATACATTTAGCATACTCATAACCCCGATAGCACCTATGATAAGTGCAACGATATCCTTTTTTGTCAACTCCCTTTTACCGAGGATTATCAAAATGATAAATGTGTTTATGGGTACTAGTGTCGTCACTAAAGCACCCCCGAGAGATGCGGTGCCGTATTTGGTGCCTAGAAAAAAGTATCTCATATAGGCTATCAAAACGATAGAGGATAGAGACACAATAAAAAAACTTTTCAAATCGATCCTAAAGGATTTTTTGAGTACCAATATGATGGGTATCATAGTCAATGCCGTAGCAAAAAATCTAAAAAATATCATTTCAAAAGCATCTATATATCTTGTGAGTACTTTGGCGTTTACCCATGAAGCTCCCCATCCCACCATTGCTATAAAAAGAAGTATATAGAAGAGATTTTTTTCGTTTTTCATAGGGGTATTATATCTTGATTTGGCTTTTTAGTATTGTAAAATATTGCTACTTTCTAAAATATTTGAAGGTGTATAGCCATAAATTTTTTTGAAACTTTTAATGAAGTGGGATTGGTCGCAAAAACCGCTCTTTGATGCTATTATGGAGAGATTTTTCTCCTTTTTGATAAGCATCTTGGCACGATTTACCCTTTGGGTAAGGATATATTTGTGAGGAGTGATGCCGTAATGCTCTTTAAAGAGTCTTAAAAAATGGTATTTGCTAAGGGAAGCTACAAGGCTAAGTTCATCAAGGGTGATATTTTTATCAAGATTGTCGCAAATATACTCTAAAGCTCTTTTTAAAGAGTTTGGCCTATCGAAGCTTATCTCTTTTTCTGTGT
>Ga0256843_1002192_pt1 | contig 14459 bp, 9 predicted proteins | sample AlvinellametaG_FD_191572 | JGI IMG/M metagenome (GOLD analysis project Ga0256843, IMG submission 191572) | Pompeii worm associated microbial communities from hydrothermal vent at the East Pacific Rise, Pacific Ocean - Alvinella | ecosystem: Host-associated > Annelida > Integument > Unclassified ... | reverse complement strand
ACAGGGAAAACTTCTTGCCCAAACTCTCATTCAGGATGATACCAAGCTATTACTTCTCTTTAGTGATGGTTTACAGACCAATGGAGAGTTGCTTCTCAATGGGATTAATGATGTCAATCCTCACATTAAAGTAGCAGGTGGTATGGCTGGAGACTACTCAACCTTTACAGAGACTTTTGTCTTTACAAAAGAGAAGATAGTCTCCAAAGGGGTTGTAGGTGTTGCCTTAAACAGTCAACGTCTTAAGCTCTTCAATGACTACAACTACAATTGGCAAAAAGTAGGAAAGAAACTTACCATTACCAAGTGTGATGAGAACCGTGTCTACGAGATAGATGGTAAAAGTGCTGTAGAGACCTACAAAGAGTATCTGGGGGCACCTGTAGCTGAGCGTCTTCCCTCTATTGGTATTGAGTTCCCTCTTATTGGCTATAGAGACAATATCGATATCGCACGTGCTGTCTTGGCAAAGCATGAGGATGACTCTTTAAGTTTCGCAGGCAATATGTATGAGGGTGAGGAGGTCTATTTTGGTTATGGAGACTCCGATGAGATTATGAAAAATGCCTATACTATTCCTCAGCGTATGGTTTCGTTTGCCCCAGAGGCGATTTTTGTTTACTCTTGTATGGCACGTAGACACTTTATTGGTATGAGCATAGAGGAGGAGCTAACACCCCTTCAAGCACTCGCACCTATGGCAGGATTTTTTACCTATGGAGAGTTCTTTTTTCATAAACAGAACAAACTTCTCAACCAGACCTTGACTGTTGTGGGGCTTACCGAAAAAGAGCATGCCTCCTTAAATAAGTTAGAAGATATCTATACGCAAGCAGAGAACAGAACCTATAATTCAGTCAACGCACTGATTCACCTTGTCAATAAAACCAGCCAAGAGATGATGGAGCAACAAGTCTTTGCTGAGACCTATGCTCGGTTTGAACAGCTCTTTGAGTACTCAGGAGATGGTATTGTTGTACTTCGTGGCGATGAGATGATTGAGTGTAACCAGAAGATGCTCTCCTTGTTTGGTTCCCAAGCCAATAAAGCCCACTTCCTCACACAAGATTTTCATAATCTCTTTGTCAAAGATACAAAACAAGAGAGTATTGAGGCTATTTTAAAGCGTATGGAGAAGAACCATACGAGCCACTACCTCTTTGAGGTGGAGTGTAGAGGAAACAAAGAGCAAACCTTCTGGGCTGAGGTGATGCTCACAAAAATCACTATTGACAATGAAGAGCTTCTCTATGCTGTATTTAGAGATATCTCTCAACGTAAAGAGATGGAGATTGAGTTAACAACGCAAAGAGATATGCTCTACTACAAAGCCTACCATGATGACCTTACAGGTTTACCAAACCGTAAGTCTATTATGCAGTCTATTGAGGAGGAGATTAAGATTGCCCAAAGAGAGAAGCAGAAGTTAGCCCTGCTATTTCTCGATTTAGATAAGTTGAAAATTGTCAATGACTCCTTGGGACATAGTGTAGGAGATAAGCTTATTAGCCTTATTGCCAAACGGATTAAAAAGTCTATTGCACCTGAAAACATTGTAGCACGTTTGGGAGGTGATGAGTTTCTTATCTTGTTTAAAAATGTAGATGAAAAGGGCATTACAGCACAAGCCGATAGAATTTTACGAAGTGTACGAGAGGAGATTATCTTCGATATGCACCATCTCTATACGGCTGCGAGTATTGGTATTGCCCAGTACCCTCAAGATACCATTGATGCCCAAATATTGATGAAGTATGCTGACAGTGCGATGTATGAGGCAAAGGAGAAAGGGGGTAATCAGTACTACTTCTACAACAGTGAGCTGACACAAAGAGCCCATGCCCAAGTGAAGCTTGCCAAAGAGTTTAGACGAGCCATTCGTCAAAAAGAGTTTGAGATCTACTACCAACCCCAAATCGATATGAAAACAGAGAAGTTAGTAGGATTTGAAGCACTTATCCGTTGGAACCATCCTGAAGATGGACTTCTCTCTCCTGTAAACTTTCTCCCTGCCATAGAGAAAGCCAACCTGCTTTACCGACTTGACAAATGGGTCATGAACCATGCCATGAAAGAGATGGTACGGTGGTATAGTGAGGGGTTAAACCCAGGACGTTTGGCACTTAACATTACAATGTCTGAGTTGGAAAACAGTAAGTGGGAGAGTAAGCTTATGAAGATTATGTCTCGTCTTTGTTTTCAGCCAGAGTGGTTAGAGGTTGAGATTACAGAGACAGAGATTATGAAGCATCCAAAACGGGTAATTAGCCTGCTCAATACCTTACGAAACCACCAGATACATATTGCTATTGATGATTTTGGTACAGGGTACTCCTCACTCTCTCAGCTGAAACATCTCCCTTTTGACAAGATAAAGATAGATAAAGTCTTTATTGATGATCTTCCGGAGAGTCACGATGCGATTGTGATGTTTAAAACCATGACCTCTTTGGCACAAAATATGAATATCCCCGTCTTAGCAGAGGGCATTGAAACCAAAGAGCAAGCAGACTATCTTCTGACGCATGGGTGTCAATTTGCACAAGGCTACTACTATGCGAAGCCACTCTCTCCAAAAGATGCTCACGCATTTCTTCTTAAACAAAAAGCCGACCATAGCTAGATGCCTCCAAGGGAGAGGTGTTTGGTTTAAATTGCCTATATTTTAAACACTATATTGTACTTTATAGTAACAACCATGCTATAATTTTTGAAAGATTTTACGAAAGAAGTATCTTATGTCAAAAGAGAATATAGAGACCTCCACCTTTGGATTGGCAAAAGGCAATCAACTTACTGGAGATGACTTTTTTGAAGTCAAAGTGTTAGAGAACATTACCGTAGCTGTGGTGTGTGATGGGGTGGGTTCTGCCATACAAGGAGCACAAGCAGCAAAACGTGTGACACGTTTTCTTATTCAGTCACTTAAAAATAGACCAAAGTCATGGAGTATGGAGAAGTCTATTAAACACTTTATTGCCAATATCAATCGTGTACTCTTTTTGGAGTCTATGGAGGAGTATGAGCGTGAAGAGTTGGTGACAACCCTTACTTTGGTAGTTATAGAAGGCGATAGGCTCTATGGTGCCAATGTAGGTGATAGCCGTATCTACCTACAAAGAGATACAACCTTCTCTCAACTTTCTCATGACCATGCTATGGATGAGGAGGGTATGGAGAATGTCTTGACCTCTGCTATGGGGTTAGAGGAGAAGGTAGACCCCTACTACTTTGAAAACAACCTAAAAGCCAACGATAGGATACTCTTGTGTAGCGATGGTCTCTACAATGAACTCTCAGAGGAGGAACTCTCTACCCATCTTCATATGGGTGCTTCCTTTTTGGTGAAAAAAGCGAGCCGAAAACACAATGACAACCTTCCAGACGATACAAGTGCCATTGTCCTTGAGATAAAGGAGCTTGACCCAAGACTTAAACTCAAACAGAGTAATCTTACCATTCAAGAGCACTACCTTCCCAATGAAGTAATTGATGGCTATAGACTCTTAGAGCCACTTATTCAAAACAACCGTACATGGTTGTGCGAGAAGAAAGGAGTGAAGTATGTGATGAAGTTTGCCCCTGCTGAAGCACTTGATGATGAGACAATTTTAGATCTTTTTGTCAAAGAAGTATGGGTAGCTAAACGGCTTAAAGCAGGTTTCTTTCCTAAAGCAGTCATTCCAAAAAAACGGACACACCGTTACTATATTATGCGTTTTATTGAGGGGGTATCGTTAAAAAGCTTTATTGCCAAACAGCCTCTCTCTGTCGATATGGGGGTAGAGTTGGCACACTTTCTACTCAAAATGTCCCACTTTCTCATTAAGATGGACTTGGTACATGGTGACATTAAACCAGAAAATATTATGGTGAGTAAGCGTAAAGAGAAGTTTGTCTTTAAGATGGTAGATTTTGGTTCTATTACTGAAGCTTACTCTAACATTTCTCAGGCAGGAACACCCTCCTATCTGGCACCAGAGCGTTTTAAACAAGCTCCTATAACCGAACAGACAGAGATCTATGCGATTGGGGTTACACTCTATGAAGCGTTAAGTAAGAAGTTCCCTTTTGGGGAGATTGAGCCTTTTCAAAACCCTAGTTTTGAGAAGAGTCCTAAACACCCTACAAAGTACAATGCCAAGATACCAGCGTGGTTAGAGAGTATTGTACTTCGTGCCATTGAGACCAATACAGATAAACGCTACCAACACTACTCTCAGATGCTTTTTGAAGTCTCCAATCCTCACAAAGTAAAACCCTACTTTGACAAGCATATCTCCTTTATTGAACGTCATGAGAAGATGGTCTATAAGGTAGGTTTTAGTGTGATGTTTCTGCTCAATATAGCGCAACTACTTTTTAGGTAGTGGTTGCCTATCTTTTTTTACTTTCTCTATGTTTTTTCTATGTTTTTTAAAGGTACTTGTAAAGTCATGTACCCCCTCTTTATTTCTCATAAAGTAGAGAAAATCACTCTTTTTAGGGTGTAGCGCTGCCTCAATAGCATGGCGACTCACTGCCCCAATAGGGGAGGAGGGGAGCCCTTTGTGTTTGTAGGTGTTGAAGGTGGAGTTGTCCTCTTTAATGCGTTTGGGGGTAACTTTGACATGTGAGTAGATACCGTAGTTGAGTGTACCATCCATCTGAAGACGCATCTTCTTTTTAAGACGGTTGTAGATGACAGAGGCAATAAGGGGCATCTCTTTGGTATTGGCAGCCTCTTTTTGTATAATGGAGGCAACAGTAAGTACCTCTTTCCATTGGGTGGTGTTGTAGTCGTTAAATTGTTTCATTGCCATCTTTTTGTAGCGTCTTGTTGAGCTTCTAAGTAGAAACTTGATGAGGTTTCTCTCATTCATCTTCTTTGGAGCAAGGTAGGTATCTGCCATAATACCAGCTTCAGGGTAAGAAGAGAGTTGTGTGTAGGCATCTAAGAGCTTAGTCTGGTTTACCTCAAGGGTTTGTGCCACTTGCTGAAAGAAAATCTCTTTGGTCTCCCCAGGAATAAGCATAAGCTTTAAAAGAGGTGGACGTGCCTTAGTGAGTTGGTGGAGAAAGTCTAAGCGAGAGAGGTAGGGTGATTTGAAGCGTACATCTCCAGAGGGTAAAGAGGGGAATTTAGAGAGAATCATCGCATCAATTTTCCCTACATTATAGCCTTCCAAAGCCAGCTGTGTTATAATACTTTCACTATTGCTATGTGGAGGGATATGGATGGTCTTATCACTCTTAACTGGCAAGGAAATATAAAAAAGTAGAGCCATGACAGACAGTAAAAAAAGATTCTCTATCCATAAAATCATACGAAATATTAGTTTGAGTATACTTTTCATCTTTTTGGCTCTTTTTATTGGATTGAAAGTAGGTATTGTCGTACCTAGCCTCTCTTTTGGAGAGTATCATATTGAGAAATTATACATTAAACTCAATAAAAAGCTAACGCTAAAAGTCCAAAAAGTTGTGATTCCAAAGACAAAGGCTTCTCCCTCTTCTACCAATATAGATAAAGTATTTCATCAAGTCAAGTCTCTTTTAACGCTGTTTGATGAGATTACACTTGAAGAGATAGACTTCGAAAATAACACCTTTAAGATTTTTTTTATTGACAATATCTTCTATGTGGTGAGTGATGACTATGAAGTTGCTGGTAATATTGAACATATTGGTAAGAAATTGGTTGCCGATATCTCTTTGCTCTACATCAAAAAAGAGCGTGTGCGTGTGACAGGAAAGGTTATCTACTACCTTAAAGAGGACAAACTAGAGAGTGTTGGAAAGTTTGAAGCGTATGAGATTAGAGGTTCATTTGCTGCTAAAAAAGAGAAGCGTGATGTCGATTTTTCTATTCAGAGTGAAACCTTTACCAATCTACGTACACTCATTCAACGTATTGGACTCAAACCAGCTGTAGAGCGTTGGATTATTGATGAGATACATGCCCAAAAATATAAGCTCTATAGCCTTGCTGGAAAAGGAACCATTACCCCAAAAGGGTTTGTCTTAAACCAAGATGCCTTAAGAGGAGAGGTACTCTTTGATGATGTAACTATCCGTTATCATCATGACCTTCCTCCTATTGTGGCAAACTCTTTTTTGCTTCGTTATGCGAAAGGTACACTCTACTTTGACCTCAAACACCCTACCTATGAGGGGCGAGATTTGGAGGGGAGTAGTGTACGCATTACACATCTTGTTGGAAAAGAGCCTACAATGTTACTTCTAGATTTGAAGATACATTCACAAATAGACAGTGTCGTACAAAAGATTTTAAAAGCCTATAAGCTCAATATTCCAGTAAAAGAGAAGGGAGAGAAGGCACTCTTAAACATTGCCATAGCCCTTCCTTTAGTCGCTTCAAAAGAGAAGATAGAGGTAAAGGTAGATGTGACACTAAAAGAGGGAGACGTCTGGATAGATGGTGTCAAACTACCTGTAAAAGAGGGGAGAGTCTCCTACCGTGATGGGGAGATTTTGTTACGTGACATAGTGTTAGAGGGGGGCTGGTATAAAGGGGTTGTCAATGGAAATGTTAATCTTCTTAGTAAAAAAGCAAATCTTACTTTAGCCAATCCAACTGTAGCATTAGGAGCAAAAGAGAAGTTCTTTCTTTTGAAGAAGAGAAAGCTTTTGCTTACTTTAGAGTATACAAAAGGGGTGAAGCTCTTACTACCTCTTCTTAAAACAACCATTCAAAGTCAAAAAAAAGGGCTTAAAATCTCTCTAGAAGATCTTCGTAGCATTGCTCCCTATCTACGCAATGTTGGGTTTAAAGTAGAGGGTGGACACTTAGATATCTCAACCAAAGATTTTCAAACCTATCGTTTTCAAGGGGTTTTAAAACGTAATGGTTGCTTCTTCTACAACAAGCATAACCTCTGCTATACACAAGTACCTATTAGTGGAGAAGTAACCCCTAAGAACTTTCTCCTTTACGCATTTGATAAACGTTTTGCCTATAACAAGCAAAAAAATCTTCTCACGCTCAATGGGCTCAATTTAGATCTTAAAAAGTTCCTTGCTTCAGATGAAAAGGGGAGTAAAAAAAGTAAGAAAAAGATGCAAATTGTAGGGAAAAAAAGTACCATACGCTATGGAGAGTATCAACTTGTGACAGACCGTTACCGTGTCAATGTCTCTCCTAAAGGTACCATTCGTGCAGAGGGCTTTAAAGATGGCGATAGAGTCTCATTCTATAAAAAAGGCAAACAGATAGAGATTAGGGCTAGTCGTGTCAAAGATGCTTTGTTACATCCTCTAATTCATTTTAAGGGTTTAAAAGGGGGGCGTTACTCTCTTAAGAAGTGGGGAAATATTGACAAGGTAATGCATGGAGAGATACTTATTGAAGGGGGTATGGTAAAGGGGTTTAAAGCCTACAATAACACCTTAGCCTTTATCAATACCCTTCCAGCGTTGGTGACACTCCATGCTCCTGGTTTTTCTAAAAAAGGGTTTAAGATTAAAAAAGGTGAGGTGAAGTACCGTATGGAAGGGAAAAAAATCTTCTTTGAACATATCTATATTAAAGGGGCATCCTCTACCATTGTAGGGACAGGAAACATAGACCTTAAAAAGCGTACAATTGAGATGAAACTTGCTATACAAACAGCTAGAGAGCTAGGAAGTGTGGTAGGAAACATCCCTTTGGTAGGTTACATCTTAATGGGTGAAGATAAGAGCATGAGTATTGGCTTACATGTCTCTGGTACGTTAGATAACCCTAAGGTAGAGACTTCAGCATCAAAAGAGATTTTAACACTTCCGTTTGAGTTTATCAAACGGGTGGTTGAGTCTCCTATCAAACTCCTAAAAGGAGAGTGATTACGACTCGTTTCTTAAGACACTCAATGGGTCTGTTTGAGATGCTTTTTTAGCAGGGTAGAGGGAAGCGAGTATCACAATGACTGTAGTACCAAGTAAGATGAGTCCAAAGTCATTGAGGGTTAAGTCAACAGGTAACCTGCTTGTTCCATAGACATCTTCTGGCATAGAGATAATGTCAAAGGTCTTCAACACCCAAATGCCAAAGCCTCCTAAAAGTGTACCTGCCAACATTCCTGTTGTACCAAGAATAAGCCCCAACTTAAAGAAAATCTGACGTACCTCTTTTTGTGTTGCTCCTAGGGTTCTCATAAGTGCTATCTCTTTTCGTCGGCTCATCACTGTCATAAGCAAAGAGGAGATAATGTTAAGTGAAGCAATTAAAATAATGAGCAAAAGTACCAAAAAGAGGGCTTTTTTCTCCATCTCCATTGCTGAGAAGAAGTTTCCATTTTGTTGCCACCACCCCTCAATGGTTACATTTTCAGGAAGGCTCTTTTTTAGAGTATCAATCACCTTCATAGGTGTTGGGGTATAGAGGTGAATACCATCGTAGTTCTCTTTGGAGCGTTTAAGTACCTTCTCAAAGGCTTCAAGGGTGGTGTACATAATGGCTTTATCGTAGGCTTTGAGTCCAGACTTAAAGAGACCATCTACTACAAAACGTTTTTGTAGAGGCATGGTACCAAACCCAACAGCTTGTTGTTCTGAGAAGTAGAGGGTGACTTTTTCTCCCTTTGGTGCGTCTATCTCAAAGGAGAGTCCCTCTCCTATAACCACTTTAAAACGAGAAGGTGATGTACCTTTGGCTTTTTTAAAAATAGTATTAATCTGACTCTCTTTGTTAAAATCTACCCCATACAAAAGTGAGCCTTGTACAGCACCTTGGCTTTTGGTAATGACTTGTGTGGTGTAGTAGGGGCTTAGTAAAATCTTTGGAAATTTTTTATGTAGGTTCTCTAAAAGAAGAGGATTTATGGCATTCTCCTCTAGGGGTAAGATGGTAAGAGGGTAGTTCATGACAAAGAGTTTTTTACTAAACTCCTTTTGTGTACCATTCATAATCCCCATACTAATCATCAGTACCATGACACCTGTAGCAATCCCTAAAAAGGCAAGTATCGCTGAGATAAAAATAAAGGGGTTCTCTTTGTCATATTTGAGATAGTGTCGAATGATGTGCCTAATAAATTTTTTATTAGGCGATGGGAGGGTTTTCATTATGCCAAGAGACCTTTTTTAGGTCCACTCTGTCCACAACAGTTTTTGTATTTTTTTCCACTTCCACAAGGGCATGGTTCATTTCTTTTTGGTTTCTTTGTTCCTGTAATAGGGTTAAGATTTGTACTCTCTTCTGTAATGGTTCCCTCTTCAAACGATTGGTTGAGTGTTGCCTCAGCTACTTCACTCTCCAACTCCTCTTTAATATGCTCAATCGCCTCCTCTTCCTCTTGAGGTGAAGTGAAGTCAAATTGAACAAGGTGTAGTACCTTTACAGCTTCATGTTTAATGCGTTCTACAAGGTCAGTAAAGAGTTTGTAAGAGTCTTGTTTGTACTCAGTAAGTGGATCTTTTTGGTTGTAGCCTCTAAGACCAATACCCGTTTTAAGTACATCCATCTCATAGAGGTGGTCTCTCCATTGTGGGTCAAGTACTTGAAGGTACAAGATACGCTCTATCTCTCCTCTTTGTTCTGGTTCAAGCTGAGACATCTTCTCTTCATAGATGTTCTCCATCATCTCACGAATCATCTCATGAATCTCTTCAGCCTCTTTCTCTTCAAAGTATTTGCTCTCTACATCAATATGGAGCTCCTCTTTAATGAGTGCTGTGAGTCTCTCTAGGTTAAAGTCCTCTTTTGGCATACCTTCAAAGATTTCACACTCACCAAGAAGGTGGCTAATGTACTCTGCACGGTTCTCTTTAATCTTCGCATCAATGTCAAACTCTGGATCAAGGAGTTGGTTTCTAAAGGCGTAGATGGCTTTACGTTGGTGGTTGGCAACATCATCGTACTCTAAGATGTGCTTACGAGACTCATAGTGTTGGTTCTCTACTTTTTTCTGAGCCTTTTCAACAGAACGTGTTACGATTTTAGAGTCGATGTACTCTCCCTCTTCAACGCCGAGTTTACTCATAATGTTTCTAATCTTCTCTCCACCAAAGATACGAAGTAGGTTGTCATCGAGGCTTAGGAAGAACTGAGACTCACCTGGGTCACCTTGACGACCAGAACGTCCACGAAGCTGGTTGTCAATACGGCGAGATTCATGACGCTCTGTTCCAAGTATCATTAGCCCTCCAAGTTCTCTTACTTCATCGTCTATCTTGATGTCAACCCCACGACCAGCCATATTGGTAGCAACAGTTACAGCCCCTTTTTGCCCAGCATTTTTAATAATCTCAGCCTCTTGCTCATGGTTTTTGGCATTGAGCATATTGTGTGGGATTTTCTCTTTTTTGAGTCTCTCATCAATCATCTCTGACTTCTCAATAGAAGCAGTCCCTATGAGTACAGGTTGCCCTTTAGCATGAAGCTCTTTGACACGACGTACCACAGCATCCATCTTCTCACGCTCTGTGTTGTAGATAAGGTCATTTTTGTCTATACGGGCAATAGGTACATTGGTAGGAATAGAGATAACATCTAGGTTGTAGATTTGTGAAAACTCAGTCGCTTCCGTTTGGGCTGTTCCTGTCATACCTGAGAGTTTTTCGTAGAGTCTAAAGTAGTTTTGGTAGGTAATCTCAGCTAAGGTTTGAGACTCCTCTTGAATCTCTACACCCTCTTTGGCTTCTAGGGCTTGGTGTAACCCCTCTGAGTAACGGCGTCCTTCAGAGAGTCTTCCTGTAAACTCATCAACAATAATAATCTCATTGTTCTGTACCACATAGTCCACATCTTTTTCAAAAATGTAGTGGGCTTTAAGGGCTTGGTCAAGGTGGTGAGAGAGGACAGCATTCTCTAAAGAGTAGAGGTTCTCTACCTCAAAGAGATCTTGTGCTTTTTGAAGTCCTTGCTCTGTCATAACAATGGTTCTGTTCTTCTCATCTACAATGAAGTCACCTGTGGTCTTCTCATCTTCACCTGGTTTGGTGTCAAGCTTCTCTCCACGCTCCATCTTTCTAGCAATCTCATCTGCTTTGGCGTAGTGGTTGTGGTCACGTTGGGTAGGACCAGAGATGATGAGAGGGGTACGTGCTTCATCTATAAGAATGGAGTCCACTTCATCAACAATGGCGTAGTGGTGCTCACGCTGTACCTTCTCTTCAGCACGTACTTTCATATTGTCACGAAGGTAGTCAAATCCATACTCATTGTTGGTACCGTAGGTAATATCGGCTTCATATTGGGCTTTTCTTGCCATCTCATCGTGAATATCGGCTGTAATACACCCTACACTGTAGCCTAAAAATGCGTAGAGTGGAGTCATCTCAGCACTGTCACGTGAGGCGAGGTAGTCATTGACTGTAACTACATGAACCCCTTTGCCTTTCATGGCATTGAGAATAACAGCAAGGGTTGCTACCAATGTTTTTCCCTCTCCAGTTTTCATCTCAGCAATGTTTCCATCGTTGAGTACCATACCTCCTACCATCTGTACATCATAGTGCCTCATACCTAAGGTACGCTTTGATGCTTCACGGGTGATGGCAAAAGAGTCATAGAGCACATCGTCTAATGATTTTTCACCATTTTGAACTGCTACTTTGAGGGCTTGAAATGCCTCTTGAAGTGCTTGATCGTCCATTGCTTCATAGGTTGTCTCCAACGCATTAATCTGCTTTACTTTTTTTAAGTAGTTTTTGACAATCTTATCGTTTTGTGTACCAAAAATTTTGAGGATACTTTTTATCATCTTCTCTCTTTTTCTATTTATAAATTGAGATTATTTTATCGAAAAAGTGATTAATAAACCGTTATAGTTTTATCTCTATCATAAGATTTAACTATTTTTCCACAATCATTGGGTAAAATTTTAAGATTAGATGCCTTAGGCTCATGAAGGAAAACAATGAAAATCATATCGCTTTACTTGCTGTTGGTTGTAGCTATTTTTGCACAAGGCATTCAGATGCCAGAGCATTTTCAAGCAGCCTTTACTCAGACAATTACTTCACCCAAAAAGAGGGTGATTACCTATACTGGAGAGGTCTACTTTTCAGCGAACTCATGGTTGAAGTGGGCGTACCATACCCCTACAAAAAAAGAGGTTTGTAGCCATAACCATATTATTAGGGTGGTTGACCATGACTTAGAGCAGGTCTCAGAGTATCGTATGGAAAAAGGGATGGATCTACAAGCCATTTTAGAGGGGGCAACACACCACCATGGCAATGTCTATGTAGCACACTACAACCAAAAACAGTACACTTTGGCACTCAATGCCAAAGGCTTTTTGGAGAGTATGGCATATTATGATGAGCTAGATAACAAAGTACAAGTGCTCTTTAGAAAAATTCGTGCAGGAAAGGGGAGTCTCTCCCCCTCTTTAATGCAGTGTCCCTACCCAGACTACTACGACATCATAAAAGGTTAAGAAATGGAAGCACTTATCTCAAAAGTTGAGGGAGACTCAACCCTTATGTTTTTAGTTGCTATGGCAGTGGTTATTTTACTCTTTATTGTCTTGGTTGTGGTGGTTTCAGCCATGCGTGTAAAGAGCTATAAAGATCGTTTTATCAATGCGCAAATAGACAACCACGCAAAGCAGAAGCAGATTGATACGCTTCAAGAGAGAGTAGAAGCACTCAATATTCAAAATGCGAAAGATGCCCAAGAGTTAGCCCACTTTGGACAGACAAAAGAGAAGTTAGAGAAGAGTGAAAAACATCTTGCTGATGTCCAAAATCAGAGAAATGAATTGGCAAAACTTCAAAGTCAAACCCAAGCCAATCTACAAAACTATAAAGAGATGTATACGCAACTTCAAGAGGAGCATGCGAGTATGGTAAAACGTTACGATGAGATGCAAGACGATATCAATAAGTTACGTGTAAACAATGCCCGTTTGCTTATGAAGCTGGAGACAGAAGCACAATTCTCTTCGGTTTTACAACAGCGTAAAGTAAAAGGAGACACGAAGTAATGCAACAGATGGTCTATACAAAAAAGATTGCAGAATATAAAAAAAGCCCTAAAAAAGTCTTTAAAAAAAATGGTAATATCTCACGCCGTTTCTATGAAAAAGAGCTCTCTAAACTTGAATATGAGTTAGTAAAGCTTCAAAAGTGGATGCTTGAAAATGAGAAGCGTTTACTACTTATCTTTGAAGGGATGGATACAGCAGGGAAGAGCTCAAGCATTAAAGCCTTTAACGCCTACCTTAACCCTAGGGCAGCACGCTTAGTAGCCTTGCCTAAACCCAACTCAAAAGAGCTTGGACAGTGGTACTTTCAACGCCACCTTAAGCAGATACCTAATGCTGGTGAGATGGTATTTTTTGATAGAAGTTGGTACAACCGTGCAGGTATAGAACAAGTGTTTGGTTTTTGTACCCAAGCCCAACATGACCTCTTTTACACCCAAGTCAATGGGGTAGAGGAGATGCTTGTAGATGATGGTATTATGCTCTTTAAGTTCTACTTGAACATTACAGAAAAAACACAAAAAAAACGCCTTGAAGAGAGAGTAACCAACCCTCTTAAAAACTGGAAACTTTCTGAACTAGACTACAAGTCTATGGAAAAATATAGTCAATATGAGAGCCTAAGAGACAAAATGTTTCGCCTCTCAGGAACAGCAAAAGCCCCATGGGTAGAGCTTGATGCTAACGATAAAAAAAGAGCCAGACTCAATGCCATACGCTATTTACTACTCAACATCCCGTACAATGGAAAAGATGAGAAGCTTATCTGTGGGGTAGATGAGAAGGTAGCAACCCTCTACAACACACATAAAACAACTTAAGGAGACAAAATGTCAGTAAAAATATACCACAACCCAAGATGTAGTAAATCTAGAGCTACGCTAGCACTTTTAGAAGAAAAAGGGGTAGAAGCAGAAGTAGTCAAGTACCTAGAGACACCCCCAACAAAAGAGGAACTCAAAGCACTCCTTAAAATGCTAGGGCTCTCTGCTAGAGAGCTTATGAGAACCAAAGAGGAGATCTACAAAGAGCTTGGGCTTAAAGAGGTAGAAGAGGAAGAGGCTCTCATAGATGCCATGGTAGCCAACCCAAAGCTCATTGAACGTCCTATTGTAGTCAAAGAGGGAAAAGCAGCCATTGGTCGTCCTATTGAGAATGTGACGGCATTGTTAGAGGGGTAGGGTGTATTTCAATGCACCAACACAATACAAATATTAAAAAATACGATATTTTAAATGTTCATATTCCATTTGACGGTGCAATAAATTGCACCCTACGATAATAAAATATATCCAAAAAATACATTTTACAACACAAAATCCGTAGGGTGCATTTCAATGCACCAACACAAAACCATAATCAATAAACATCATCCTATTAAAAATCAAAATGTTATTGGAAAATATGATATTTAAATGTTCATATTCCATTTGACGGTGCAATAAATTGCACCCTACGATAATAAAACATATCCAAAAAATACATTTTACAACACAAAATCCGTAGGGTGTATTTCAATGCACCAACACAAAACCATAATCAATA
>Ga0256843_1002191_pt1 | contig 14463 bp, 17 predicted proteins | sample AlvinellametaG_FD_191572 | JGI IMG/M metagenome (GOLD analysis project Ga0256843, IMG submission 191572) | Pompeii worm associated microbial communities from hydrothermal vent at the East Pacific Rise, Pacific Ocean - Alvinella | ecosystem: Host-associated > Annelida > Integument > Unclassified ... | reverse complement strand
CTTGGTATATGGCTTTTAACCAGCGTAGAACCGACTTCGGCATCACCGTAAACTACGGAAAGTGCATCTTTTACCGCATATTGGGAACTTATGAAAAGTTTGGCGAACATATAGGCTGTCATCGGGGCTTCCGGTGTCGGCTTGAGTACCACGGCATTTCCCGCACCCAGTGCCGGTGCGATTTTGTGTGCAACAAGATTCAAAGGAAAATTAAACGGGGTAATACAGGCTACGACACCGACAGGCTCCCGTCGGTAAAATGCCAGTGTCTTTTTACCGCTTGGCATAATATCTGTAGGGATCGTCTCTCCCGAAAGACTGGAAAGTTCAAGTACGGTCAATTTGACCGTCTCTATACACCGGTCCACTTCAATACGGGAAAAAGCGATAGGCTTTGCCACCTCTTTGGTCAGCATCAGAGCAAAAGCTTCTTTGTTCTCCTGCAATTTTTCAGCCACATCCTCAAGCCATAAAATACGCTGTGAAAGCGGTGTTTTTGCACTCTCTTTTGCCGCACTCTGTGCAATATTCAGTGCCCGTGTCGTATCTTCCGCATTACAGGCCTGTGCAATACTCACCACAATACCGTCATAGGGACTGCATCGCTCTGTCTTTTCCTCTTTTGTCTCTTCTGTAGAACCGAAGAAAATTTTGGCTTCTACCTCTTCTTCATCAAACATATCTGCCGCCTTTATTGGTAAATTAGAGTGATTATAGCAAAAAAAAATGTAGGATTGGTAAAGAGCAAGGCTGCAAAACAGCCTTCATAAACGATTATTTTTTAGTTGTGGTATTCTCGCAGGAAGTTCTGCTGCAATGTGATTTTTTCAGAACAAATTTAAAAACAAGATCTTTTGTCATCAACGCCAGACAGTATACCCACAAAAGATCCATAATAATATTGGGTTTGTAGTCAAGACCGTAAAGAAGCAGCGGCCATCCTATGAGAATGACATATTTCATATAATAAAAAAAGAGTATTCCCACTCCGTAAATCTCTTTTACAAAACTAGGCAAACAGACTCCTTTCTTTTCTACTCGGCATTAAAATTCGGGCTTCCGTCAGGCATATGTTCCATATTTTCCCGTTTGGCTTCCTGCTCTGCCTCATAGGCATTCATCTGCATACGTACCTCGTTGATCTGTTCCGGAGTCACATTGTCGTCACTTGACCAAAGCACATCTACCATACCGTCATACTCTTTGCCCATCTCTTCTATTTTATCTGCATATTCATAGATATCCATGCAGAACAACGGCTCGGCATCCTCTTTCATTGTGTCCGTCAGTTCAATATACCATCTTCCCAGAGGAGAGGTTTTAATGACTGATTCAATTACGCCTGCCATCTTAGAATCCCAACTTTTTATGTCTCAGGTCACCGTGGTAGACAATATCTCTGACATCAATATCTTCATCGTTCAATACATCAGGTACAGGATTTTCCGCTTCAAGACGTTTTACCTCTGCATCCAGTTCGTCTTCCTGGTAGGTCATCATCATATCGGCTGCAATCACATGCGGAAGACGCTGTATCTTGACAAGTTTTTCAATCTCCTCTTCCACACCTTTGCCCTCGACGGTTACAATAATCTTGCCTTTCTCTTTATCATGAAGATGGTAGTCAACATAATCTGCCTTCTTAAAAAACTCTACCAGTTCATCTACATATTTCGGTAATGCCTGAACTACGATACTTGATATATTCATTTTCTATACTCCTTTTGTTCTTCATTCTGAGCTTGACTCAAAATCCCTTACAATCCAAAATAGTTTTTGAATCCAAAAGATCCTGACTCAAACTCAGGATGACTTATCTGTTATTTTGTTAAATCCCACACCAGTACAGTACTGTCATCACTCGCAGAATAAAGTCTGTTCTCATCTTTGAAAATAATCACGTTAAGTGTACTCTTTTGCCCTTTAAGCAGGGCTGTTTTTGATTTGCTTGAGGTATCGAATATGGAGATATTGTTCTTTTCATCCATAGCAAATGCCACTTTTGATGCAGACGGACTCAATGCGGTACTGTAGATCAGAAAACTGCCTTTGATATACTCTCCTTTACCTGTCTTTACATTGTAAAGTGCCCCTCTCTGATCCTGTCCCGCAGCAGAGACCATACCGTTTTTGAAATCTACACGGTAAACATTGTCTACATTCTGTCCCTTAAGCTCTTTGATCACCTTTCCGCTCTGTACATCTACCACACTCAGTACACCGCTTTCACAGGCAGTAACCACTTCTGTTCTCTTTTCATTCAAAGCAAAGTCCGAAAATTTAGACTCGCTCATCTGTATACGGTATTTCTCTTTTTTGGCGGCAATATCATACAGTGCAATCTCATCACTCAGGTAACCGAACAAAATATGGTTTTCATCAATAAATCTCACTTTGATCAAAGGTTTTTGATCTTCATGGGAAAGAAGCTGTATCGTTTTGCCGTTTTCATGAATATAGAGATTGGCATATCCGCCTATCCCGCTGTCGCTCAGTAAAAGATATTTGTCTCCTATGACATCCGTACTCATGACCCTTGCAGGCATAATGTCACCCATAAAGTCTTTCACATCGGGGATGGAGACTTCTTTGATCTTCTTGTTGGTGTCGATATCATAGACTTCAATGTGCCCCATATCGGTTGCGATCACCAGTCTGTTTCCATCAAGTACCATATCTTTGGCTGTACCGTTGACTTCAATGCTCTGCACAGGTGTGATCTCCTGTACGCCCCAGGCAAAAAGTGAAAACAGTATAATTACAATAATATGCTTCACAGGATCTCCTCTACCTGATTGAGGATAAGAGCCGTAAGCTCCTCTTCACCCAAAGCAGTTTTTACACCGTAAAGATCTTCTTCTGTCGCCATAAAGTTCTCAAATACTTCATTCTCATTGAGTTTGACCATAAACTCTTCCATTTTAGCTTCACCAAGAGCCTCTTTTACCGGTTCTGCAATGTAGATGATAAAATTATAGTCATCCGGATCAAAATCAAACTCTTCAGAGTCATAATCCTCATAATTTTCATCAACATTCAGCAAATGACGCAATTCGATATCTGTATCTTCAAGTTTGTCAAAAAGTTTGGGATAGACAGTTTCTAAATTCATTTCTTTTTTCTCCGATCTTTTCTACTGCAATAGTAGCATGATTTTAACAGGATAGCTTGAGCCGTATCAATTTATCCTTTTAATTTTCTACTCTTTCCAACAGGGGGAAAACTTCAAAACTGATAGCCTGTGTAGGACACCGTGACAGACAAAATCCGCAGGCGGTACATCTCTCATCATCTATCACCGGATTGAACATACCGTTAAAAAGAATCGCATCATCAATACAGGGTTCTTTGCAGGCATAGCAGATCACCCCATGATGTGCCACACAGGCTTCAAGCGAAATACGAAATACCGCATTCAGATAATCTGCACTCTCTTCATGTTCCAAAGAAAGAACATTTGATTCACATACTTCCGCACAGGCATCGCAAAAAGTACAGCCGTTTTCCCGGAATGTCAGTGTCGGGGTACCGTCATCAGCTATAAAAATAATCTTCTCATCACAGGAAGCAACACAGGCTTTGTTTTCACATGCCGGACACTCACTCTGAAAAAGAGATTCATCTTTGCCGTAAGGCGGTCTTACCAGAAGAGGAGTCTCCTCTCTGGTCTGACGCAAAGGCTTGCTAAAAGATTTAAAAAAATCTCTTCGGTTCGCCACTATTTAACACCTGCATTCATTTCATCTGCAAGGTTGGAGTGTGATTTAAACGCACCTGTCAATCCGTCAGGCTGGAATGTATTTCCTACCGCAGTATCAATTTTTGCCTGTGGCGCATGACACTGTGTACAGTTAAATCTACCCTGATAGAGGTGGTTCAGTTTTTTTGCTTTTGCAATTTTAATATCACTTACGTTACCCATATCACCTTTGGCTCGTCCAACTACTTTACCCTCTTTGACCAATTCTCCGTTTTTCAGTACGGTTGTCGGTCTGTAGTTTGTAAAGTGAGATGGAGGAATCGGCGTTGCACCCATACTTTTTGCAACATCAGGCATGTGACATCCAAGACACTGGTTGTTGTTTTTTGTAATAGGAAGCAGACCCTCTACAGAGTGAGGAATCATCGGCGGTGCATTGACATAGGCTCTTTCGAACTTGGTTGCCTGTCCCGGAGGCGGTCTGTTGAAATCCGGTGCAGCCGTAGGCACAACACTGTCTTCTTTATACAGATTGGCTTTTCTCAACCCCAGAGTAGATTCGGTAATGACTTTTTTGTTTCCGAGATCTTCTTTGTTAAGTCTTGCGCTATTGGCTACATTTTTATTGATATCAATTATTTTTGATGATGCAGCCTTTGTAGTCTTGGCAGCCGGTGCACTTGCCCCACCGCCTTTGATTGATGCAGCGATCGCTTTTATATCCGCATCGGAAAGTTTTGCAACCTGTCCTTTCATCAATCCTTTCATTGCTCCGCCGTATGTACCGGCTTTATAGCCTTTGAGTGCTGCAACAATATCTGCTTCACTCATATTTTTGACTATTTTAGATTTTCCCATTGCAGCTTTTTCAAAATGCTGCCCGTGACACCCTACACACGCAGCAGTACTCACAGCATATACAGCAGAAGTTGCAAGCAGTGAACCCAATGCGGCTATTGTCATTAATTTTTTCATTTATGCCTCCTTATTTTTTTATTTCGGCAGCCAATGCTTCAATTGCTGCATCATCCAAAGAAGCTACCTGCCCCTTCATAACGCCTTTCATAGCACCACCGAAAGTACCATCTTTATAGCCTTTAAGTGCTGCAATAATCTCTTCTTTGGACATATCTTTTACAATTTTAGATTTTCCCAGTGCAGCTTTTTCAAAATGCTGTCCGTGACAGCCAACACATGCAGCAGTTCCTCCGGCAAATACCATTGTTGATGCTACCATTGAACCTACTGCTATTACTTTTATCATTTTTTTCATTCTTCTCTCCTATTTATTTTTATTTCCGAAACTTCGGATACTGAATTCCAAAGCATTGTCATCACAAACATCAATACAGCGACCACAGTTTGTACATTCACCCTCTGTGACTGAAATACTCTCTTTGTTGATCATATACAAAACCTGATTTTCAGGACAGACCACTTTGCACTTCATACAGGCAGTACAGGCTTCATGGTCATGCTTTACCCTGATGAGACTGTTTGAGCCTATAAGGGAGTACCCTGCTCCCAGGGGGCACAGATGTCCGCACCAGCCGTTTTTTACACCAAACAGATCGAACAGGAAAATAGCGATTACCACTGAAATTCCCGCACCAAATCCAAAGATAATACCTCTTTGCATAATAGTAATGGGGCTCAATACTTCAAACGCTGCAACCCCTACTACGGCAGATACGATCAAGCCCAGTACCATTATCCAGTAACGTGCGCTTCTCTTGAGAAAACGGTAATTAACTTCTTCTTTATCCAGCTTGAGTCTGCGTCTAAGCCAGTTTGCCAGGTCTGTCACCATATTGATAGGACATACCCATGAACAAAAAGCCCTGCCGCCTACAACAAAATAGAAAAGTGTAATAATCACTGCTCCAAGCAGTACATCACTTCCTACGACAAACCCCGTTGCAAGTACTTGCAGCGTCGTATAGGGATCTGCCAGAGGAATTACGCCAAAGAGCACAGAAGAACCGAAGGTTCCTTCCAGAATATGCCAGCCATAGGCATTGGCACCAAAATAAAGCACCAGAAGCGTTACCTGTGTTATTCGTCTCAGAAGCAGATACTTTATATTTTTCATCAGTACTCTACCTCCGTATTCAAATAATCAGCAGGAGCTTCTTCGCTCCGCTTTGTTTTAGTCTCTATCTGGTCAAGCTTGCGCTTGCCTGCTCTTAACTGGTCTTTTTTATCCCAGCCTTTGACATAATGGTCTCCCGCTTTTCCTGTTGAATACTCTCTTGGGAGTATAAAAATCGCCGGTTTTTCCGTTACACAGGCTTTTTCACACAATCCGCATCCGGTACAGACATCCGAGTGAACAATAGGAAGCAAAAATGCATGCTTCCCTGTTCGTTCGTTTTTCTGATACTCCAGCGTAATTGCTTCATCCATAAGAGGGCAGGCTCTGTAACAGGCATCACACTGTATACCCCAGAAAGCAATACAACTCTCTTTATGTACCACTGCCAGTCCCATACGGGCCAGATTGATATCAAGTTCACCTTCTTTATCGGTCACACTTGCTTCATTCAGGGCACCCGATGGACAGACAGGTACACAGGGAATATCATCACACATATAACACGGCACTTCCGTAGGCACAAAGAACGGTGTACCAATCATATGATGGTCGCCCCCTTTTGCCATTTGAAGCGTACCAGGCCGTTTGCTTCCGTCTCTGTTTTTGTTAGTATCTCGATTGACACAAGCCTCTGCACAAAGCCCACACTTGATACACGCCTTGAGAAATTCATCCTCTTTGAGTGCACCCGGTGGTCTGAGTACCAGAGGCGATGCTTTGGCTTCATCGGTATATCCACTCCACAACAATCCACCAAGCGCTGTCAGACCGACACTTTGAAGGGTTGTCGCCATGAACTTCCGTCTATTGTTGCTGGAGTTTGCCATCTATTTACGCCTTTGTAATTTTAACTGCACATTTTTTGTAGTCTGTCTGCTTGGACATTGGACATGTAGCATCAAGACATACTTTGTTAATAAAGACTTTTTCATCGAACCAAGGTACAAATACCAATCCCTGAGGAGGTCTGTTACGTCCTCTTGTCTCTACTCTGGCTTTGACTTTTCCTCTTCTTGATTCAACCCATACAAGCTCACCTCTCTTGACACCTTTTTCTTTGGCATCTTTTGGGTTCATGTAACAGAGTGCTTCAGGAACCGCTCTGTAGAGTTCAGGTACTCTCATTGTCATTGTTCCTGAGTGCCAGTGTTCAAGTACACGTCCTGTACATAACCATGTATCATAGTTTTCATCCGGCATTTCCGGTGGATCCATATATGGTCTTGCAAAGATCTTCGCTTTGTTCGGCAATGCATATTTACCCAGTTTCTTGTTTGGTCCTGTCAGGTTACCCTGAAGAATCTTTTTCGCCAATGGACCGTAGAAGGCATGTGTACTTTTACTGCCTGATTTTTTCACAGCTTTTGCCGCATACGGGTCATACTTGACGTTAAATCTCCACTGGGTCTCTTTACCGTCAACAACAGGCCATTTGAGTCCTCTTACTTTATGATAGACAACAAACGGTGCAAGGTCATGTCCGTGTCCTCTACCAAAGTATGCATACTCTTCAAAGAGATACTGGTGAATCATAAATCCGTATCCTTTAAAGACTTTTCCGTCTGAACCTACAACATTTCTGCTGTCACCGAGACATTCAGAGTTGTCATAACCTTTTTGAGGGAACTTGGATGTATCTATTTTATATTTTTTCGCATCTTTGTTTGCAAAGAGGATCTCATACATTGTCGTATTTTCGTTATATCCCATTTTTTTCGCATCGGCAATAACGTTAGGCAGTTTCTTCTTGTTTCTAAGAGTCCATTCACCCCAGAGATCTTTGACCGTAAATCTTTTTGAGAATTCAACCCACTGCCATGTATCTGACATTGCGTCACCTACAGGAAGTACCTGCTGTCTCCAGTGCTGTGTTCTTCTCTCTGCATTTCCGTATGCACCCCACTTTTCATAGATCATCGCTGATGGAAGTACAAGGTCGGAAACTTTTGCGGAAATACCCGGATATCCGTCAGAAGTCACAATAAAGTTGTCCATCTCTCTTGCCGCTTTGATCCAGTGGCTGGCACTTGCAGAATCCTGGTAGGCATTACATACGTTGACCCATGCAAATTTAACCACACCGTCTTCGATATCTCTGTGAATTTTCATAATGTGCTGGTTACCTACAGGGTTGAGTGTACCTGCAGGGATAGCCCATTTTTTCTCAACGATCGCTCTGTGTTTAGGGTTTTTCACCATCATATCGGCAGGAAGTCTGTGACAGAATGTACCGACTTCTCTGGCCGTACCACATGCTGAAGGCTGACCTGTCAATGAGAATGCACCGTTTCCTGGCAATGCCTGCTTGTTCAGAAGGAAGTGCACATTGTATGAAAGTGTATTATCCCAGGTACCTCTAGTGTGCTGGTTCATACCCATTGTCCAGAAAGAAACGACTTTTCTGTCTTTTTCAATATAAAGGGCTGCAAGATCTTTGAGTTTTTTCTTGAATGATTCAAGTGATTCGTTCGGGTCACCTTTTACAATTTTTGCAACATAGTCCAGTGTGAACGGCTCAAGAGATTTTTTATATTCTTCAAATGAAATTTTCCAGTGCTTAAGCGTACCTGGAGTGTTTTTCATTACGTCACCCTCTTTGTATCCGTAAGGCTCCAGTGCAGGTGCCTCTTTGGCAGATACTTTTTTAGACATCTCTTTGTTGATCGTCTGCATCTCAAGCGCACTGTATTTACCTGCCGAACCATCTTTACGTACCGGAGTAATAGACTTTTCACCTTTTCTTCTCATACCGTAACCGATATTGACCGGTCCTGCGGTAAAGACAATATTCTGCTTCACAAAATCCCAGTCAATCGCTTCAGGATGGTTATAGACAATTTCATGTGCAATATAGTTCCACAATGCAAGGTCTGTATTTGGAGAGAAGATAATATTAAAGTCACTCAGGTCACAGCTTCTATGTGTATAGGTCTGAATATTGATTACTTTTACTTTATCAGGATTGGAAAGTTTTCTATCTGTTACCCTTGACCAGAGAATTGGGTGCATCTCTGCCATATTTGATCCCCAGGCAACGATGGTATCTGTAATTTCAATATCATCATAACAGCCTGACGGCTCATCAATACCGAATGTCTGGTAGAAACCGACAACCGCAGAAGCCATACAGTGACGTGCATTCGGATCGATCGCATTGGATCTGAATCCGCCTTTCATCATTTTCTGTGCTGCATACCCTTCCATAACGGTATACTGACCGGATGCAAATACCGCTACACCTTCAGGACCGCTTGCTTTGAGTGCTTTCTTGGCATGTTTTTCCATTTCATCAAATGCTCTTTTCCATGAAACAGGTCTGAATTTTCCGTGCTTGTCAAATTCACCCTTGTCATTCATTCTGAGCAATGGTGTTTTCAGTCTGTCCGCACCATACATGATCTTCGCATTAAAATACCCCTTAATACAGTTAAGACCTCTGTTGACCGGTGCCGCAGGGTCACCCTTTACCGCTACGATCTTACCGCCCTTTGTCGCAAGCATGATACCACAACCCGTACCACAGAAACGACATGCCGCTTTATCCCATCTCCACTCTTTCTGCGCGTCTGTTGCAGCAGCGTTCAGACTGGATGGAACAGCAATTCCCACAGCGCTGGCAGCAGATGCTGCCGCTGCACTTTTCAGAAATTCTCTTCTATTCAAAGCCATATTACTTCCTCCGTAAATTGATTTTTGGTTATACGTCAAAAACCCTCTCAATACACCGTACTCAAGATATATTAAGAGAGTCTCCACGTACAACTACGCATATAGTTTAACATAGATACTTTCATAAAAAAGATGATTTATATCAAGGGAAATGAATTATGTCATAAATAGAACATATAGGTAACAGTTTATTTTGGAGTAAAAAAGTCTTAGATAAATTATAGAAATGAACTTAGGAAAAATAACAAGTTGAGTTGATGAAAACAGGAGAAAAAGACTCCTGTTTAAGGAAGAGAAAATAAAAAAATCTTGCCAGACTTTACATTCCGGCCAAAGCCTGTTTTACATTGTCATGTGCCATAGAGATATTCCAGGCCGGTTCCCAGACTACCTCAACTTCAACTTCTCCCACATCTTCAATGCGTTCAACTGCCTCTTTTACCCATTGGGTGATCATCTGGTGCAGAGGACATCCCTGGGTTGAGAGTGTCATAACAACATGTACATTACACGCATCATCAATAATGGCATCATAGATCAACCCCATTTCAACAAGATTGAATCCTACTTCCGGGTCAATCACCGTGGAAATAGCATCAAAAACCGCTTCTTTTGTAATACTGCACATCGTTTTTTCCTTCAAAGTTTATTGTTATATCTTATTTATTATATGTTTTATCCAAGTATTTCATGCAGGATCGATTTATAGACCAAGCACCCTACTAACAGTATTATTTTCCATACGCCAACATTTTATTCATCGTTACGAATAGAAAGATCGCACCTATAAAAAGAAAACTTGCACCGGATTTAAAAAACAGATCGCTTTGTGTCATAAGACCCAAACCACCCAGAACAACACCTGCTGCCGTAAACCAGAACATCATATTTGCACCCTCTTTGGAGTACATTTCATGCAGCATGGGTACTTTCTCTTTCCCTACCAGGGGAGCAAAACGCTCAAACCAGACCAGGAAAGGTACAATCTTGTACAAATGCCCAGTAATCATTGAGGCAATAAAACCCAACAAAAGGAACCAGACGCTCGCATGTAAAAACGGCGTATGCCCGGACAATGTATAGACCATCCATAAAACAATGGCAAACCCCAGTGCTCCAAAAGCAAATATCATCGATTTTGCCCAGATATCCAACTCTTTACGTACTGTCAGTTTGGCAATAATATAAATTTGGTACATATAGAAAAGTACCCCTATCAAATTGACAAGATAGCCTATCCACATAAGCCATTCCAATCCGAAAAGCGCTCCGGCAAATACAACGGAAACACCGACAATAACCAACTTGAATGCCCTGTTTATCGCTGTTTCGTCAAAACCGTGTGCCAAGGAAAACATTGGTATTAAAATAAGTGAAAGGCCAATGATCGTCAGCATTACATACCCGCCAAGCACTGCATACACATGTGCTTTCAGCATAAGAGACACATCAATACTCAGATCACCGCTCAGGCCCAAAGCTATGGCAAAACCTGTTAAAATCCCTAAAAGAAGATACCCGTTACTCCAGGCAACGGTTTTTACCGTCAACGTTCTGATAGTCGTCTTTTTAAGTGTGGCAATATTTTCTGCGGCAAACACAATCATGGCAATAAGTACCATCAAACCACCGTAAGGCAATAATGCAGGCAAAAACCAGAAACCGACTACCATAAGTGAAGCCCCTACAAAAAGAAGCGGAAAAATAATATAATAAACATCTACGACCACATGCCCTGACTCCAGCACAACAGGAATTAACTGAGCCATAGCACCGAAGATAATCATCATGACAAAACCAAGCAAAAAGAGGTGTATCCATCCTGCTACATCCATCTGTTCATACGCAAAAGAGGGAGAAAAAAAGAGTAATGCCATCATAGAAAGCATATAAAAAACTACACCGTACTGAAAGAACGGTGCAATCAGTCTCAACGGCGGTGCAAAATCACTGGAGATCGATTTCATCTCTTATTACCCTTCACAGGAAGTTTGTGTCAGATCAGCTTTGTCACTCTCTCCGGGACGGTATGAAAAGATCAGTTTGACACGTCCGTCATCCATATCTTCTGTGGCAATATCGTAATTTTCACCGATCTTGTCAAGAAGACCCATCGGTTTTTTATGATTGATCATTGCCAGTTTTTTATGAGGACCGTCAATATACTTTAATCCTGCCATTGCATTGACCATCGGCTCCGGCGGTCCGCATTTGGAAGTGTCAAACTCAAAGATCTGGTCTTCACCGAGTGTGTAGGTAAAAAAAGGAACCGTTGCTCCTTCGACTTCAATGGGTTGTTTATTTAATTCAGACATATATACTCCTATTTAGTTTTCTGTATTCTAATGACTTATAGTTTAAATAATCTTGATTTATATCAAGATTTTGTCAAAACTTGTCAAAATCATTTAAATTTTTCCGAGAAATATTTCTCTACCAAATGATCAAAATATTTCATTCGTTCCGGACCTTTGGGCATGGTAGTACGCAAATTTTTCATTTTTTTCAAAAATTCACCGACCGAATCGGGAATGATCTTTTCAAAATGCCGGCGGATATGTTTGGCAAATGCCGGGGAAGCGCCTCCTGTTGAAAAGGCAATGGTCAAATCATCTCTCTTCACATAAGAGGGGAAGATGAAATCACAATAATCCGTATTGTCCACAGAATTCACCAGTATTCTGCTGCCCCGTGACTCTTCATAAATCGCTTTGTGCAGATCCACCGTATCTGTTGCCACAATGACAATATCAAAACCCTCAATATCTCCTGCCCGGTATGCTCTTTGGTAGAGTGTCAGGCAATGCTTTTGAATGAGCGTATTGGCTTCAACACTTACTTCACTGGCAATCACAGTGATCTCTTTGGTAAAATCCAGCAGTTTTTCCAGTTTTTCAGTTGCAATATTCCCACCGCCTACCACCAGAATTTTAAGTGCATTCATATCCATAAACATGGGGAAAAAAGACATTGTGTACCCTTTTGTCAATTGTATTTTATAATGTATCAAAAGTCTTATCTATTTGCTTTGATATGTATCAATACTTTGCTACACTACTATAAACTATTTTACGGAGTATGATGATAGATGGAAAATGAACTACTTTATGAAATGCAAAATGCCTTTCCTATGACAAAGAGACCCTTTAAAGAGGTAGCAGAAAAACTGGGTACTACGGAAGAGGAGGTACTCTCAACCGTACAAAAGCTCAAAGATGAAAAGATCATAAGACAGACCTCTGCCATTTTTGACACAAAACGTCTTGGATACAAATCTTCACTGGTCGCCTTCAAAGTAGATGAAGACAGGGTAGAACAAGCTGCCGAGACCATCAATGCCCATCCGGGGGTCAGCCATAACTACCTGCGCAACCATGACTACAATATCTGGTTTACCATGGCGGTGGCTCCCGACAGCAAACTGGGACTTGAAAAAACCATTGACATACTCAAAGAACAGACCGGTGCCCAGGATGCCATCATTCTACCTACGCTGAAAATGTTTAAAATCTCTGTCAAAATGGATACCACTGGCAAACGTGCCAAAAAAGAGAAAGTTAAAAAAACGGCGCATAAAGAGATGGAACTTACCCCCAAACATATAGCGGTCATCAAAGAGCTGCAAAAAGACATTGCTGTGGTCTCTGAACCCTACAGGGATGCAATAGAAAGACTGGGAATGGACTATAACGCATTCTTTGAAATTGCCAATGAACTCAAAAAGAACGGTGTTATGCGCCGTTTTGCCACCATTTTGAACCACAGAAAAGCCGGCTTTGGAGCCAATGCCATGTCTGTCTGGGCCGTACCTGAGGAAAAGGGTGAAGAGATCGGCCGCCAGATGGCGGAGTTCTCGGCAGTCAGCCACTGCTACCTCAGACCCAGCTATCCAAACTGGCCCTATAACCTCTTTGCCATGGTGCATGCAAAAACACAGGAAGAGTGCGATACGCTCATTGAAGAGATGGCAAAAGAGAGTGGTCTAAGCGAATACGGAAAACTCTACTCGACGGTAGAATTCAAAAAGCAGCGTCTGGTTTATTTTGATGATGCATTCAAAGAGTGGGAAGCCAATCTCTAAAAAACAGGATAGAGTCAGGGAAGTCCCCCTACTCTTTATAGCCTATCTGCTGCTTGAAATGGGCGATACAGTTGGTACAGTCTTTGATCGTATTGGTCTCGACAATATTACAGAGCGCTTCTTCATTTTCCAGAATGATCATCTGTTTTTTAACAGAAATAATTCCCTCTTTTTTGAATTTTGTCAAAATACGGGAAAAAGTTTCTGGTGTCAGGTTCAACATAGAGGCAATTTCATTGTTTTTGAGTCTGTGGAAAAGCGGCAGTTTCTGCATCATCAGGTCAGCTACTTTTGCTTCTGATGAAAGGACTGTCTCTTTGTGTACCAGTGCTGAAAGCAGTGCTACTTTTCCCGTAAGTGATTTGATGATCTCCAGAGAAAAATCCGAATTGTTCAAATGTTTGTAGACAAATTCAAAAGGCAGAAGCCCCATCACACCATCGGTTAGGAATTCACAGCTTGCAGGGAAGGGCTGATTTTCAAAACAGGCATACTCACCTATCAGGGAAGGAGCAGCCATACGGTTAATCTGTATCTGCGTACCTTTGGGGGTTGTTTTGTAGAGTTTGATACTGCCTTCAAGCAGAATATGCAGATATTTGCTTTCATCCCCTTCATAAAAAACAATACTGTCTTTGGAAAACTGCTTAAGGTGCGTCTGATCGTAAAGCTCTTTGAGATGTGCCCCCGTCAGCGCCGAAAACATAGGAATCTCTTCAAGTTTATACATGCAATACCTCTTTCATTTCACTAAGAGGGTACTATACTGTAAAAAAGATAAAATTACTCCTATATAAAAAGCAATTCTCTGTAAATCCGCTGTATTATTCCTTCTCGAACCAGCTGAGCTGCTCTCTGAGCTTTACTACTTCACCCACAACGATCAGGGCAGGCGTAGGCAGATCTTTTGCCAGGTCA
>Ga0256843_1002190_pt1 | contig 14473 bp, 14 predicted proteins | sample AlvinellametaG_FD_191572 | JGI IMG/M metagenome (GOLD analysis project Ga0256843, IMG submission 191572) | Pompeii worm associated microbial communities from hydrothermal vent at the East Pacific Rise, Pacific Ocean - Alvinella | ecosystem: Host-associated > Annelida > Integument > Unclassified ... | reverse complement strand
TATATAATTATTGGGGTATATACACCCTGAAAAGATTAAAGTCAGAAGTACTACTATAAGTTGTTTTAATCTTTTCATAAATAGGTAGGGTTATTTTTCTTCTACGATTTTAATTGTTCTAGGTGCTGGACAATCTTTGAATATAGCACAGTCATCTCTTAATCCGTGTACATAAGATGCACGAGCAGAAGAGATTACTTGTCCTGTCATATTATCAATTACTCTAGCATTTACCATAATTCTTTTATATTGTCTAGAGTAAGTTCCTACAACTACATAAGTGTTTTGTATAGCATTTTTTAGTTTTGCTGGATCTCTTGTTATAAAGTATTCACCATTGTTATTAACAGATACTGATAATTGTCCTCTAAATTCAGTAATATTAAAACCTCGAATAGATAGCTCATTTAACATACTCTCACTTAATATTCTTCCAAATTCAGTAGTCTTTTTTAGATTATCAAGTCTTACAAAAGATGTCACAATAAATGATTTATTTGTATTGATTTTTTTATTTTGCATCATCTGCATAGCCAAAGATGAGATAGTGCCTTCTAGTGTATCTTGAGAAGTTATAGTTGCCTCTGCTTCTCTTGCTCTTCTTAATTCCTCTTGTGCTAATCTTAGCTTCTGATCTTCAATAGCTGCTTTAGATTTAACTTCTGTAACAACTTTTTTTAGATCGGTATCTTTTTCAACAGCAAACAGTGTAGAACTGATTAAAGATGCGGCTAAAAATGCTTTTAAAAAATTTGATTTATGAAGCATGAATAATCCCTTTTAGTATAATTTTATAAATTTTATTTAATTTTTGCTTATACTCCCTTGAATAAGAGCTTTTAATTATTGATGAATTGAAAATTATGCAAGAAAGTAGTAAAATCTTGTATAAAATTTGAAATTTGGAGATAAATCATGAGTAAAATTATTGTTCCACTTGGTAAAGGATTCGAGGAGATTGAAGCGATATCAATAATTGATGTATGTAGACGAGCAAATATTGAAGTGGTAGTAGCTGGAGTTGAAGAGATGATGGTTGAAGGCGCTCAAGGTATTATCGTACAAACAGATTGTATGATAGATGATGTTGATAGCAGCACTTTAGATATGATAGTATTACCTGGTGGTTGGGGTGGAACAGATATTTTAAATGCAAATGTAACAGTACAGAATATGCTCAAAAAGATGAATGAAGATGATAAATTTATATCTGCAATTTGTGCAGCACCATTTGCTCTAAATACAGCTGGTGTTTTAAGTCAAAACTATACTTGCTATCCAAGTGTTGAAGAACAAATTAGATTGCAGGGGTACAGTAGTGATAAAAAAGTAGTACAAGATGGTAAGATCTTAACATCAAGAGGACCTGGAACTGCTATTTGTTTTGCATTGGAAATTGTAAAGATTTTAGAAGGAGATGAGATGTATGATATGTTAAAAGGTGGCTTGTTAGCTGATTATTGCTAGTGTTTTAAACTAACCTTAAACTATATTAGAGTATAATCCCAAACTTTTTTCTCTATGCTTGTGTAAAGTGTAGAGATAAATATTATGAAAGGAGATTCTTACTATGCCAAAGATGAAGTCTAATAGTGGAGCTTTAAAGAGATTTAAAGTAAAGAAAAATGGTTCAGTTAAAAGAGGAAGCGCTTTTAGAAGCCATATTCTAACTAAAAAAACTCAAGAGCGAAAAAGAAAGCTAAGAGGTCCACAAACTGTTGCAAATGTAGATGTTGCAAGAGTTAAAAGAATGTTAAATAAAGCGTAATTCAAAAATATTTTTGATTACATAGTCACTCCGTAATATACGGACAAGTTCAGTATATAATACTGACACCTACAACAAAAAGTTGAAAAAAAGGTAAAGGGGAAAATATGCCTAGAGTAAAAACAGGAACTGTAAGAAGAGCTAGACACAAGAAAGTTCTTAAGGCCGTAAGAGGTCAATATAGTGGTAGAAGAAAACACTTCAGAAAAGCAAAAGAAGCATTAGAACATGCATTAGTATATGCTTATAGAGATAGAAGAGCTAAAAAAAGAGACATTAGAAAACTTTGGATTGTAAGAATCAATGCTGCTTGTAGATTAAATGATATTAACTATTCAAGATTTATGAATGGTTTAAAACTAGCTAATATTGAATTAGATAGAAAAATCTTAGCTGATATGGCTATGAACGATGCACCAGCGTTTGCATCACTTGTAGAAAAAGCAAAAGCAGCAATCGCATAAAATAAATGTGATTTAATAAAAAAGGCAGATGGATTTTCTATCTGCCTTTTTTTATATGTAAAAAAACTATTATTTCTTTTTAAATAGTTTTAAAATACCTCTTGGTATAGATAATAAAGCATAAACAATAAAAGTAAATACAAAAGGGTGTACAATTCCAGGGACACCAAATGCACCACCATTTGACATATTTGTAAGATGTATTATTGGATGATCAAACCATTGCTCCATATGCCAAAAAAATGCTATGCTTATAAAAAGACTTACATATATTAATATCTCTTTTTTCATTTATACTCCATTTTTTACAATAAAAAAGCCCTTGAAATTATCAAGGGCTTTAAAATAGTTTTTGATTTTATTTATTAAGCTCTACCAGAAAGCATACCATACTGAGTCATTGGTTTTAGTAGGTATATTTTTAGTAGCCACCATATATATCTTTCTTGAGTTGGATCCAAGAATGGTAATAGTGCTGCATTTTTACCACTTCCAGTTTTTTTAGAAGCCCAGTTAAATTCTGCTAGCATAACTGTACCAATATTTGTAATCAATGGACAAACAGTGTATCCTGCATACTCTTTATTTGTTTTAGGAATTGATCCAGTTTCCATCATAGAAATAAGATTATCTACAACAACTTTATATTGTTTTCTTGCACTTCCACCAGTTTTACCCATTGGAACAGCTGCAATATCACCTAATGCGAAGATATTTTTATATTTTGCGTGTTGTAAAGTCTCTTTTTTAACAGGAACCCAACCTTTTTTAGAACCAATTTTTGATTTTGCAATCTCATCTGGCGCTTTCATTGGAGGAGTTATATGTAAGAAATCATATGGAACTTTTACCTCTTCAGTTTTTTTAATTACACTGTACTCTTCTAAATCTTCATCCCATGCACCTTTTTCTTCCCAGTGATGTTCAAATGTAGCAATTCTGTTTACCCCATCTACTGCTACTAGATTATGCTTGTAGCTCCATTTAAAATCTCTTGCTTTAAATTGATTTACAATTGCAGTATGATAATCTTTAATTCCAAACATGCTTCCACCATTTGGATAGAAGTGAAGATTTGCATTTGCTCTAGCTCCTGCTTCATTTAATCTTGCATTTGTAAGATACATAATTTTCTTAGGTGCTCCACCACATTTGATTGGTGTATTTGGGTGTGTAAATACACCGTTTACTTTTTTACCACTTTTTGCATCTGCAATAAATTTTTGCATATTTTCCCAAGTAGCTTCTGCTCCATCTGCAGTATAAATAGAAGATGCTCCAACAGAGTTTAAAACATCAACAAGTTTTTTATTATCACCTGCAGCATAAGCTTCACCAGCTGCTTCTAAACCTTTGATCGCACCATAGTTAAGAACAATACCAGCTGCAACTATCATATAGTCGTATGATATTTTTGTACCTTTATCAGTTGTAACTGTATTATTATCTGGATCAAACTCAACAGCTTTTTCCTCAACTATAGTTACATCACTTGGAATAAAATCATCTCTATGGTAAATTATTTCACTTTTTGGCCATAAACCACCACCTACGAGAGTTTGCCCTGGTTGGTATTGTGTAGAAAGAGGATTTGGTTCAATTACTGTAATCTCAACATCTGGAGCTGAGTTTCTTAATCTTGCTGCTGTACTCATTCCTGCAAGTCCACCACCGATAATTAAAACTTTACCTTTTGCACTACTTGCTCTAACTTCAGTTGCAGCTTCAGCTTCAGATGTTCCACCCATCATAAATGCGGCACTACTAAGACCCATCATTTTCATTGCATCTCTTCTTGAGATACCTTGTTCTTTTAAGATAGAATCCAATTGTTCTAAATCCCTTTGAAGATTTCTATTTTCCATATTTATTCCTTATATTTTTGTTTAAAAACTATTTTAAGCTAAAGTAGAATATCAAAATTAAAATAACACAACACTTAACTAATTGACGCTATAAGTAATAAAAATTATAAATTATACTTATTCATATTCAATTTTTTTTAGAAAATAAGTATTGCAGGGGTAGTATTATAAGAATATAAATTATAAGTGTTATTGCTATTGGGTGCAGGATAAATAATCCACTGTTTAGAAGATGTTTAAAATGATCAATTGGATAATTTAAAAAGGCATTAGCATGCCATATCAATGCTAGAACAATAAGTGTAATAAAAAAAACTTTTAATTTTTTAAACATATTATATTATATAAAAGAGGGAGCAACTCCACTCTTTTACATTAATCCTCTCATCATTAGTTGCCAATACATTGTTTTTAGCATATAAAGATCAAATATCCACCAAATAGATCTTGGAACTGATGGATCTAATAGTGGAAAAGAAGGTGCTGGATCTTTACCATAATTAAATTCTGCCATTAAGATTTTTCCATATTGTGTTTTTAATGGACATACTGTATATCCATCAAATTTATGAGTAGGTTTTTCACCATTCATTACAGCAATTAGATTATCTTGAAGTACTGATGCTTGATGTCTTGCAGTACCTCCAGTTTTACCCTTTGGAATACCTGCAATGTCACCTATACCAAACACATTTTTATATCTTCTATGTTGCATAGTCTCTTTATCAAGCTCCATCCAACCTTTTGCGCTACCTTTTTGCCAAGCTAGTTTTGAATTTTTAAACTCATTTGATGCACTCATTGGTGGAACAATATGAATAAAATCATATTTCATCTCTACCAAAGATGTTTTTTTGATAATTTCATACTCTTCAAGATCCTCATCCCAAGCACCTTTTGTTTGTGTTGTTACCTCATATGTTGCAATTTTGTTTTTTGGATCTATTTTTACAAGGTTGTGTTTCCATTTATTTTCAATATTTCCATACATTGGTTGAACTTCATTTTTCAAAGTATTATTGTATTCTTTTACTCCAAACAGACCTGAACCAGCTTTAGTGAAGTAGTATTTTGCATTCATATGTACATCTTCTCCACCTTTTGGACCATTTCCTCTTAGATTGTCATTACTTAAGTACATAATCTTTTGAGGTGCACCACCACATTTAATTGGTGTATTTGGTTGTGTACAAAGTACAGTAATTGGGTTCTCTTTGGATGCATTTTTTGCAGCTTCTCTCATCTGATCAAACCATTTTGCAGTTGCTTCTCCACCTACTGAAGTTCCTTTTTCAGGATTATTTAAATAAACAGAAGAGATACCATATTTTCCAATCATATCCTCTGTAAGTCCCTCAATTTGATCATATTGATAAGAGATTCCAGCAGCTACTATTAAATAATCATATTTTACAGTTTTGCCTGATTTTGTTTTTACTTGATTGTTATCTGGATCATAGTGTACAACTTTCTCTTTAATCCAATTCACCCCATCAGGAATTAGTTGATTATTGTCCCCTTTAATATCATCAAGTGTATAAAGTCCAGCAGCCATAAAAACTTGTCCTGGTTGGTACAAATGTACCTCATTTGGTGCAATTATAGTGATTTTTGCATTTGGAGCATTTCTTCTCATTCTTGCAGCCATCATAATTCCACCAGCACCTGCACCAACAATCACTATATGGGCATCTTTTTGACTAGATGCATTAGCAATTGTAGCTGATTGCGCTTGAGTAGTACCTCCCATCATAAATGCAGCACTACTTAGTCCCATCATTTTTAAGGCATCCCTTCTTGAGATATTTGACTCTTTTAATTGATCCTCTATAAGGTCAATTATCATCTCTTTTTCTTTACTATTTTCAATCATATTGTTCCTTTATAAATATAATACAAAATAGTAACATAAGTTAATTATAGTATAACTTAATAGAATAATAATTATTACCTATACTTAATTTTATAATATTTTCTTATAGTTTAAGTGTTTTTATTGCTTCTTGATATTGTTGTTGTGTATTTAGATTTAAAAACTCTTCAGAGTTATCAAATTTTACAATTTGTGAGTTGTGATTTTTAACCAGATAGTTAATCTTGTGTATATTTTTATTTATTAAATCATCTATTGTTAAAAGTAGATTACAGTTATATATCCCACATAGATTGTGCGTATATTGTGAGTCAGATGCTATAGTAATATCATAATTGTCACTTTTTTTTATAAGAGTTTTTATAGTTTCCTCTTTTACAAAAGGGATATCAACACCTATAATAAATACTTTGTTATTAAACTGTTCTAGAATTGTTTTTAGTGCTATCATAGGTGAATATATATCACTATTATCTAATATAAGTTCTGCGTTAAAATTAAATTTATCAGTTTTACTTGAGATATAAACATCTTTGAATATTTGTGAAAGTTTAGAGTATTGATACTCTATTAAAGTATTATATTTTTCAAATGGAAGAAGAGATTTGTCCTCCCCCATTCGGCTAGATTTACCACCTGCAAGTATTACACATGGTATATCTTTTATCATTTAGATTGTAGTTGGGTCTGTTATATATCCGCTAATTGCACTAGCTGCTGCAACTGCAGAATTGCTTAGGTAAACTTTTGAACTTCTACTTCCCATTCGTCCTACAAAGTTTCTGTTTGTTGTAGAGATACAAACTTCATTATCCCCTAAAATTCCCATATATCCACCAAGACATGCTCCACAAGTTGGATTAGATACAACTGCACCAGCATCAACCAAGATATCAATATATCCAAGACGAGTAGCTTCTCGTAAAATCTTTTGAGTTCCTGGAGTTACAATCATTCTAACATGAGGTGCAACTTTTTTACCATTTAACATCTGTGAAGCTACTTTTAAATCACTAAGTCGTCCATTTGTACAGCTTCCTACAAATACTTGATCAACTTTGATATTATCTTTTACCGCAACACTCATAGGGTGTCCATTTTCTGGTAAAAACGGATAAGCAATTACAGGCTCTAGGTTTGCAACATCTATCTCAAGCACTTGGCAATATGTTGCATCTTCATCACTGTAATGCTCTTTTGGAGTATCTCTTAATCCACCATTTGCAGCAGCTCTTTGATCCAAAAACTCTCTTGTTATATCATCAACTGCTACAATTCCAGATTTTGCTCCAGCTTCAATAGCCATATTACATAAAGCAAATCTATCATCCATAGTTAGGTATTGGATTGTATCGCCAGTAAATTCCAAAGTCTTATATAAAGCACCATCAACACCAATCATTCTGATAATCTCTAAAATTAAATCTTTACCAGTAACAAAAGGTTTTGGTTTTCCATTAAATATTACTTTGATTGATTGTGGTACTTTAAACCAATTTCCACCTGTAATCATAGCAAAAGCTAAATCTGTACTTCCCATACCTGTAGAAAAAGCACCAAGTGCTCCATGTGTACATGTATGAGAATCAGCTCCAATAATCACATCTCCAGGGATTACAAGACCTTTTTCCGGTAGAAGTGCATGCTCTATTCCCATATCTTTTTCATCAAAAAAATGTTTAAGATTATGTTTTGCTGCAAAATCTCTACTGATTCTGGCTTGGTTTGCACTTGCAATATCTTTTGCAGGTATAAAGTGATCAAGAACTATTGAAAAACCATCTGGATTAGCAAGTTTTTCAACACCACTTTCTTCAAATGCTTTAATTGATATAGGAGTGGTAATATCATTACCAATTACCATATCAATAGGACTTCTTACAATCTGTCCTGCATATACTTTTTCACCAACATGTGCACTAAATATTTTTTCTGTTATTGTTTGACCCATTTTTTCTCTTTGTTTAATTTTTCCGAATTATATCTAAAATCTTAATCGACTTCAATTAATCGATCCAAGATATACCTTTGTAGCTCTTTTTTCTGAATATCTTTTACAATTGCTTCATTGTAAATCTCATCAACTTTGTCTCCATACTCTTCATATGGGAAATGGGGAAAATGTATTTTCCAAGCTGTAGTTATCCTGTTTAATGCTATCTCATCACTTAACCATTCTCTAAACATTCCAAATGTTGCAAATATCATACCTGTAAAAAATATTGCTACAAGTATAGATACATGACAATCAACCATTGCAAATACTTTATGAGCTATAAGTGCTGCAGGGATGATAAATATATGAGTAAGAAGTACAAAAACTAAATATGCTCTACCTATTCTAAGACGAAATCCCAATTTTTTACCATCAAGATGCATCCCTTCATTATATAGTTTATTCGCTTGTAACAGCTCATGAAACAATACAGGTTTATTTGATATTTTAAATACATATGTAATGATTTTATGTTTTAAAGTTTCAAGCATATTTATATCCTTAATTTATTATAGCTATGATTATATCTAAAAATTCTTTTTATACCATTTACTAAAGATATATAAAGAGTAAAAGTGTTGTTTAAATTTATTCTCTTTTGCTTGAGTATAGATAAAATCAAGATAGTTTTTATTAAAGAATTCAGTTTGATTATTTACTTCAAGAATAGTTTTATATAAATCATCACCAAAAGTTTCAAAAAGCCACTCATTATAAGGGGAGTTAAACCCCTTTTTTGTTCGGTTTATAATCTCTGAGGGGATATATTTTGAAGCTATTTGTTTTAAAAGATATTTATTTGTATCTCCCATTTTTATATTGGAATCTACACTAAAAAGATAATTTACCAAATCTTTATGTAAAAATGGATTTCTCACCTCTATGGAGTTTGCCATACTCATTTTATCAACTTTGCTTAGCAGTGCTTCCCCCAGCCATATTTGCAAATCGATACTGCTCATATGATCAACTGGATCTTTTTTGCTTGAGGGTGATTTAAATGATGGATTTTTTCTAAATAAAGCTTTTCTTTGTTTATCATTGAAAATCTCCCCAAATGAGTTATATATATTTTGTTTTTTTACCACTCTTCTTAGATATTCACTCTCTTTTGTTTGGTTTTGAAGTGCTGATATTATTGAATCTAAAAATTCTTCTTGATCACTTTGCAGTGATGAAGCAAACTGATAATATCTTAAAAATTTGGCATAATTATCATATCCCAAAAATATCTCATCACTTCCTTCTCCACTTAAAACAGTTTTTATTCCACTGTTTTTAATAGTTTTTGTCAAAAGATACAAAGGGATTGCTGCACTATCCCCATGAGGCTCTTCAAGTTGATCCAAAACCTCTTCAAAACTATCTATATATTGATTTTTATTTATTATTAAAGGGTGATGAATACTATTGATATGTTTTGCAGTGATATTGGCATAAGGAAGTTCAGAGTATTTTTTGAAGCTGTCATACCCCACACTAAATGTTTGAATTTTTTTACCAGATATATTTGTATAAAGTGCAGAGATTAAAGAGCTGTCTATCCCTCCACTTAAGAGTGAACCAACTTCTACATCTGCAGTTATTCTTTGTTCTACTGCTTTAAATAAAAGTTCTTCTATATCTTTTATGGCAGTTTGTTCATTATGAATCTTTTTATATGTGTTTATTTTATAGTATTTTTTTATCTTTAAAGATTTTGCTTTATTTTCATAAATTAAATATGAAGCAGAATCAAGCTTTAAAATATCATTAAAAAAAGTGTTTGGACTAAGTGGTACAAAATATTGTAAATACTGAGCAAGGGCAACTTTATTTAGTTTTGGTTTTAAATCAAGAGCTTTTAAAATTGGTTTTATTTTACTACAAAAGATAAATTTGTTATCAAAAGTTGAGTAAAAAAATGGCTTTTTACCATATCTGTCCCTTGCACAAAAATATAAATCTTTTTTAATATCATAGATGCAAAAACTAAACATCCCTTCTAGTTTATTTAAAAACTCAATTCCATATTTTTGATAAAGTCTTATTAAAACCTCTGAATCACTTTTTGTAATCATATTTAAATTTTCTGATTTTATAAGAGTTTTATAGTTGTAAATCTCTCCATTAAATACTAAGATTAGATCATCAAATACCATTGGTTGATTTGCTTCATTATCAAGATCTATAATGCTAAGTCTTGTATGCCCAAAATAGTTATTTTCAATCTGAAAGGTTGCTTGAAAATCTGGACCTCTGTTGAATAACATATCTGTAAGAGTTTTTATATTTTGGTTTGGTTTAAAATTACACCCTATAATTCCACACATATTAACTCCATAAAAAATATTGAATAATTTGTAAATAAAAGTATAAAATGGCTATAAATATAATAGTTGTAATTAAAATAGAAGCTGTTAAATCATAAGGTTTACAATCATATAGTGCAGCTATATTAACTGTATTAACTGCAAGTGGTACCATAAGTTCTATTAGTAACAGTGATGCAACCATTGGATCAAGATTTGTATTTATAATAACTATCAAGCCAATAGTTGGAACTATTAGATGTTTTGCAAATGCTACTTTTAAAGATAGGGTATAGTTTATTGTTTTTAGTTTTATTTGGCTTAGATACATTCCAAATATAATAAGCTGTATTACAATAGTTGCATAGGCTCCCATTTGTAGTACTTTATCTATATTTTGATCTATTTTAAATCCAGCAAGATTAAATATAATAGCAAGAAGAGCAAACCATAAAATTGGAATTTTTAACATACTTTTTATTGAGTCAAATATATTAAATCTCTCTTTTGCAAAGAAATAAATACCTACAGTATATATAAAAAATACATTTGCTATATTTATTATACTTGTATATGCAACACTACTTTCTCCATATAAAGCAATTCCAAGAGGTATACCTAAATTACCAGTATTTCCTATAAGTGAAGCAGCTATAAATATCGATTTCTCTTTTGAATCCTCTAAAATATATTTAGCCAAAAACATTAAAATAAACAAAGCAATAGTGATAATAATGAAGTAGTAAAATGGTGTTTTTATAAGGTTTGTATCAATTGGAACTCTTGTAAGTCCCCAAAAAGTCAGAATTGGTTGTAAAAAATATAAAGATAAAATTATAAAACTTTTTTGGTCAAGCTGATCTTTGAAAGTTTTTTTTGCTATAAAACCAATTAAGATAAAACAGTAAATAGCTCCAACAGATATAAGTGCGTTGATAGAAATTCCCTTTAATCTTTTTTAGAACTATTTTTATCTTCAGATTTATTAGATTTAGATTTCTTTTTGGAAAATCCTGCACCCTCTTTTGTCTTCTTTTTTAGATTTAACTCTTTTATTGGTTCTTTATAGTTAATATCTGCAGAATTCATATGTGCAAAACATTTTGCAATTACAGCAATAGTATTTGGAACCTCATTTTTCTTTTTGTATGCTTGAATATTTTTTTCACTAACTTTAATAAGGTTTGCAAACTTTGGTAAAGTGATCTCTGCATCAAGTAATAATTTTTTAAAATCTATAAATGTCATAAATAATCCTTATTTGGATATTCTACATAAATAACTATAAAATATTACTAAAATATATAAAACTATTATGTATATAATATGTATAATTTTGTATTGTATAGCCTACTGTATAGGGCTTTTGATACAATTTGTAACAAATTGTGTCAGCAAACTGTAAAGAAATTATAAGAATTAGCTTTTAATGGCTTGACTTGATATTATAAATATATCAAAACATAAAGGGAGAGTTATGAAAATTTTTAAAAAATCGATGTTGGCATTAGGTGCAGTTGCATTATTGAGTTCAAGTGCAATTGCAGCAAAAAAAGAGCAAAAGTATATTATTGCTACAGCTAGTACTGGAGGTACTTATTATCCAGTTGGAGTTGGTGTTGCAACTATTGCTTCACTTAAATTGGCAAAAAAATACAAAATGACATTTTCAGCAATTACAAGTGCAGGAAGTGGTGAAAATGTAGATATGATTGATAAAGGTGAAGTTGACTTTGCAATTTTACAAGGTTTGTTCGGTTCTATGGCTTGGCAAGGAACGGGTAAATATGAAGGACATCCTAGAAAAAATCTAAGATCAGTAAGTATGTTATGGCAAAATGTAGAGCAGTTTGTAGTGTATAATGATTATGCAAAAACTGGAAATATTATGGATATTAAAAACCTTTATGGTGAAAATTTTTCTATAGGTAAAAGAAATTCAGGGACTAGAGTATCTGGTGAGACAATTTTGGGAGCACTAGGAATTGACCCAACAAAAATGAATCTACAATTTATGGGATATGGGCCTAGTTCTACAGCTTTACAAGATGGAAAAATAAAAGGTATGAATATCCCTTCAGGGGTTCCTACAAGTGCTGTTACAAATGCATATGCAACAATAGGTGCTGATAAAATTTCTATTTTAGAGTTCTCTGATGAAAATGTTAAAAAGATTCAAAAAGCATATCCTGTATGGACACCATATACTATTAAAGCTGGTTCATATCCAGGATTAAATAAAGATATTCATACTGTTGCTCAACCAAACTTATTGGTTGTAACAAAAGATACACCTGATGAGGTTGTGTATTTATTAACTAAAACTATGTATGAAAACTTACCATTTTTAAATTCTGTACATAAAGCTACAAAAGCTATGGCTTTATCAAAAGCGATTTCTGGTTTACCAATGCCATTACACCCAGGTGCGGCTAAGTTCTATAAAGAGCAAGGTATAGATATCCCAGCAAGATTAATTGCAAAATAGTTAGATGCAATTTAAATATTCAAAACAAAGCATAAAGAGATTTACATTTCTTTATGCTATTTTTATATCTTTATTTCATTTTTATATAAATATTCAAGGTGGCTTGAGTAATTTGTGGTTTAATGCTGCTCATTTCTCATTTTTAGCTTCTCTTGGTTTTTTAACTTATAAGGCAAGTAAATACAATGATGAAGAGTATGTAAATATATTTGATATAGTTTTAAGTATATTGGCATTGATTCCATTTTTTTATTTAGTAGCATTTGAAGAGTCTTTATATGAAAGTGCAAATATCAATATGCGTTTTTGGGATATTAATGTAGCCGTTTTATCAATTATTTTAGCTATTGAGATGACAAGACGAACTACAGGTATTATAATTCCAGGACTTATGTTAACTGCTATTGGGTATATACTTTGGTTTGGAGAAAAACTAACTGGAGTATTTGCATTTGGTGGTATGACTGTTGATAGATTTTTATATAGAATCTATTTTACGGGTGAAGGGTTATTTGGTTCAATTGCAACTATCTCATCTACTTATGTATTTATGTTTATACTGTTTGCTGCATTTTTACTAAAAAGTGGAGCAGGGGATTTTATAGTTGATCTATCTCGTGCTATTACAGGAAGATTTAGAGGGGGAGCTGGACATGTTGCAGTATTCTCTTCAGCATTAATGGGTACTATTTCAGGAAGTGCTGTTGCAAATACAGTATCAACAGGGTCTATTACAATCCCTATGATGAAAAAAAGTGGATTTAAACCTATCTTTGCAGCTGGAGTAGAAACTGCAGCTAGTACAGGTGGTCAAATTATGCCTCCAATTATGGGAGCAGGGGCATTTATAATGGCTCAAATGACACAAATACCTTTTGTAACTATTATCACTTTATCTATTCTACCTGCAATTTTATATTTTGCATCAATTGCATTTTATATACATATTCATGCAAAAAAATATGATATAAAGCCGAATAAAGATGAACAAAAAGTTAAGATATTCCCAATCTTAAGAGAGGGATTTCACTTTTTAATACCACTTAGTACGCTTATAGGTTTGCTTATATATGGATTTACACCAACTTATAGTGCAGGAATATCTATAGTTGTGATTATATTATCTTCATATCTTACAAAAAATAAAAGAATGGGGATAAAAGAGATTTTAGATGCTTTGGCACTTGGTAGTTATAATATGATAGTTACAGGGGTTTTACTTGTATCTGTTGGTATTATTGTGGGTGTTATTAATATCTCTGGAATTGGTGTTATTTTTTCTCAGCTTATTATGGAGTGGTCAAATGGTAATTTGATGATTGCATTGGTTTTAATAGCTGTTGCATCTTTGATACTTGGTATGGGATTGCCTGTAACAGCTTCATATGTAGTATTGGCAGTTTTAAGTGCACCTGCGTTGGTTGGACTTATGTTAAGTCCAGAGATGGCAGCATTGGCTGCAGCTGGTATTGATTTGCCTGAAATTACTATGTATTTGTTAAGTGCGCATTTAATAATATTTTGGTTATCACAAGATTCCAATCTTACTCCACCGGTTTGTTTAGCTGCATTTGCTGCAGCTGGTATTGCTAAAACTCCACCTATGAGAACAGGAGTTGAATCTTGGAAACTAGGAAAAGGTTTATATATTATGCCTTTACTTTTTGCATTTTCACCATTAATTACAGGGGAATGGATAGAAAGATTTGAGGTTTTTTCTTTTGCAAT
>Ga0256843_1002189_pt1 | contig 14476 bp, 16 predicted proteins | sample AlvinellametaG_FD_191572 | JGI IMG/M metagenome (GOLD analysis project Ga0256843, IMG submission 191572) | Pompeii worm associated microbial communities from hydrothermal vent at the East Pacific Rise, Pacific Ocean - Alvinella | ecosystem: Host-associated > Annelida > Integument > Unclassified ... | reverse complement strand
CGCGTATACAGCGCCTGATAGGGATGGGAGGTGCGAGCATCGTTAGTAGAGTAATGGGCTTGATACTTGCCTCTGTTGCTGCCTCGAATGTTCTGGAGGGAATCAAGGTCTATTTTTCACTGTAAATATCTACTGTGGGTTTTTTAATATCCTGAAAATATATGATGACCTTGATATGTTAAATGCTTTTTATTTTGAGGACATTTTCTTTTTTATATGTTCGATACCCCTTAGCGTATTTTTTGTAGCAGGGTGCTCCTTCCCAAGTACCTTTTCCTGTATTTTTAAAGCTTTGGCAAAGTAGTCCAGCGCCTGCTGGTATTTTCTCTGCTCGGTATAGACCCCCGCGATATTGTTATAGGTTTTGGCTAGCTCAGGATCTTTCTTCCCCAGTACCTTCTCCTGTATCTTTAAAGCTTTAGCAAAGTAGTCCAGCGCTTGCTGATATTTTCCCTGCTCGGCATCGATAGTTGCGATATTGTTATAGGTTTTAGCTATATCTTGATTTGCCTTTCTCGATACTTTCTTTTGTATCTTCAATGCATCGGTAAAGTAGTCCCGTGCTTGCTGGTATTTTTTTTGTTCGAAATAGATAAATGCAGTATTGTTATAGGTCTCAGCTATCGCAGGATCTTCCTTCCCCAGTATTTTTTCTTGTATTTTCAAGGCTTTTGAAACAGACTCCAGTGCTTGTTGATATTTTTTTTGCCCCGCATAGGCAAATGCCATATTGTTATAGATCTCAGCTATATCACGATCTTCCTTCCCCGATACTTTCTCTCGGATCTTCAAGGCTTTGGCATAATAGTCCAGAGCCTTGTTATATTCGCCTAATCCTGTTGCATAGAAACCGATATTGTTATAATCAGTAGCAATATTTTCACTCTCTTTTGGATGTGCTTTAAGGTCTTTCTCCAAATCTTTCATTCCGTATTGCATAGCACATTTATAGTCGCCTGCTTCAACACATTTCTTCGCCGCATTAAAATTGGAAGTTTCAGCAGATAGTGATACACCACAAATAAGCATACCTGTAAATAGTAGTTTTTTCATTTCTTCCCTTTAAAAATCAGATGTCTGTATTATAATAAAAATAGCTGATATTTATACTTCTTTGACTTGTGTAACCTCCCGGATTGCAGGGTTAGGAATTTTTGAGAGTTTCTGGGGGTGTTATGAAGGGGGTGGTATATTCTTTGTTAAAAGTCAGTTCACATACCACCTGTGCATGATCAGAGCTAAGTAAAGAGCCATCCGGATTCCCTTGTAGGTGTTCATCCAAGACGGTATAGTCTGTAACTTCTGCGATGTGCTCTTCGTACGTTTTACTCAAATGCTTTGAGATGAAGATGTAGTCCAATACATTTCCTCTTCCAAGAAAGTAACTTGTTGCTTTTCGTTCAGATTCTTTGGCTTCTGGGTGAGAGTTGTATACCGTTTGCGTATAGTGATAGGCGGCATCTTCCAAGAGGTAACTCTCTTCTTTTGCCTTATCATGGTACTGGTTGTTGGTAAGTGCCTCTATGGTGAGAGAGAACTCTTTGTCATTTAAATCACACAGCAGTACGGCGGGTTTGCTCTTGGATTTACGTATATCATAAAAAAGAGACGAGGCTTCGCAGAGTCTCTGTTGTAAGGCCACTGAGTGTTTGTCTGTGAGGGTTTGAAAGACGAGCTCTTTTTTATGCGCCAGGCTATGTGCTTGCTTAAATGCATATTCAAAGGCATTGTTTCTGTTCGATTTGAGGTGACAGACATAGACGAGAAGTGCTTGTTGGCTGGGTAGGGTAATGGTCGCTTTTATGGGCAGTCTTGAAAATGTAAAATGCCCTTTAAAAGAGTGACTTTTAAGACTGGGAGTGTGAGGTCTTACTTTTTGCAAGTTCTCTATGGGGTACTTGGAGGCCAGGGCTACTGTGGTGGTGACGAACTTCATAGGGTTGTTTTGACTCAGTTTTGCCTCATCAGCTGTGACAAAATACTCAAAACCCAACTCTTTAACGAGACTCTCTAAGGCATCTTTGGAAAATACCTCTTGAAACCCGATGATGTCACAATCCATCTTGTGTATCTGCTCTTTTATCCATGTGGTTTTTTCTTTCCACTGTCTGTTGGTGAACTTATCTTTTTTAGTGTACCACGAGTAGGGAGGTTTGGCAAACTGAAAAAGGTTAAATGTACCTAGTCGTATCTTCATAAGAGGGAGTATAACAAAATAGTTATAATGGCAAGCATGCATAAAATGCGTTAAAATATGGTTATAAAGAGAAAGCTTTTTAAGATTCATCGTCCATACTTTGTCAGCAATGTTGGTCTATGGGAGAAACTGGAGTGTTGTAGAGAAAAATGCAATGCTGAAATAAAAAGCCGTTACCTATACATAAAAAGAGAAATAATGGAAACTTTAAAAATATCCAACACTGTCACCCTTGATGAGAAAGAAATAGAGATAAGTGCCATACGTGCTCAGGGCTCAGGCGGGCAGAAGGTCAACAAGGTCTCTGCGGCGATCCATCTGCGTTTTGACATTGCTGCCTCGTCACTCCCGGAGTGCTACAAAGAAAAACTGCTCTCCCTCAAAGACAAGCGGATTACCAAAGAGGGTATCATCGTCATCAAATCCCAGCAGCACCGCTCTCAGGAGCAGAACAGAGAAGAAGCATTGGAGCGCTTGGTGGAACTCATTAAAAGTGTGAATGTCACGCAGAAGAGGAGGGTGCCGACCAAGCCTACGAAAGGGTCTGTGAAGCGGCGGTTGTTTTCCAAAAAGAAGCACTCTAACAAAAAGAAGCTGCGTGGAAGAGTGAAAGATATGTAGGGGCAATCTCTTGTGGTTTCCCGAGCGGAGAGGATGTTTGCAGGTAAAGGGTAACCATAAGGGTTACCCCTACAGTAATTGAATCAATTCCCAAAGGGATCAAGTAACATTCTCTCTTCTTCATTTGAAAGAAAACGCCATTCACCGCTCCCGATATCCAGCTCAAAGTTACCAATGCTGATACGTTTCAACTCCAGGACCTTCAGCGGTGTTCCAAACTTCGGGTCTTTCATGGCTCCAAAGAGTCGGCGGATGTGCCTGTTCTTTCCTTCGTCTATGACGATGCGGAGTTTTGTTTTGGCTCCGCCTATACCTAGTTTCTCTACGACAAGTGCTTTGAGCAGACCATGTTTGCTCTCTATGCCTCTTTTGGCCTGAGCTATGTGTTCGTCAGTGATGTGACCTCTGACCCAGACTTCGTATACTTTCATACAGCCTCCGGGTTTGGTCAAAGCATTGCCTATCTGTCCATCCCTGGTGAAGAGCAGAAGCCCTTTCGATTCGAGGTCAAGCCGTCCGATAGGCATCCAGCCATCATCGAATGCCCAGTCGGGCAGAAGATCGTACACTGTTTTTCGTCCGCGTTCGTCAGAACGTGTGACCACATACCCTTTGGGCTTATGGAGTATCAGGAGTTTGTTATGGTCGTTTAGTGTTGTACTCTGCATGGGTTTGTTCCTCAGAGATCATAAAAGATCAATTTACACACAAAATACCATACATTCCCATAAAAGGATATGCCCAGAGGTATTTCCTCTCTGCCTCAGATATATTTCTATCTGAATTTGGCTATAATTCAGGCATCTGAAACAAGGACGACCCATGTCAAAACACCCCTCACTCTTACAGCATTTCCGCTCTTTCGCGTATCAGAACAATATCAAAGATCTCGATACGGCACTGGAATATTTTGCTGTGTTCGGAGGAACAGGCTGGAAGGTCAATACATCAAAAAGTGCAGAGACCCTCATAGAAGAGAAGATACTTCGCAACTACGAGCCCCTGCACCAGAGTATGACACGCTACACCCATAACAACCCCGTATATCATAGACTTCTGAGCATCATCGCACTGGGTACGAAGCATGAACATGATGCCTTCAAAAAGGCAAAGATAGGGCGGGACAGGGGTGAAGAGGCGATAGACTACCTGGAGCAAAAAAGCCTGCTCAGGTTCGATCTCTCGGTGGAAGAAGCTGCCAATGAGAGTGAAAGACTCTCTGACAGACTGCTCTTTCGTCTGCCCTTCATGCGTTTCTGGTTTGCTGCGATCTCTCCGTATTATCAGAGTATTTCTGTAGGGAACTATGGGGAGTTTAAAGAAAAATGGCAGCAGCTCAAAGGGAACTTTTCCATTGTTCTGAGCAACCTGCTCATACGTGACCTTGTTGTACGGCGTATGGCGGACGGGCATGCCGAGGACCCTATCAGTACTATTGGGTCATATTATGACAAAAAGACGCGTATAGAATTGCTTGCCATACACAAGTCAGGTAAAATACTGGCAGGTGAATGCAAATATTCGCAGAAGCCGGCACAGGTACATATGCTCTCTGCGCTCAAAGAGAAGTGCCAAAAAGCAGATCTGGAGGCTGTCGGGTATGTACTCTTTTCCAAACACGGGTTCTCTGAAGAACTGGAGAAGATGGAGGGAAAAGAGGTGACCTTGTTGTCCCAGAAAGACCTCTCAACGCTGCTGGATGATTTGACGAAAGAAGACCTGCTGGTCTATACAAATAGAAAGTATTGAAGAGAGAAGTGCAGCATAAGATATCCAAGGGTAACCACGAGGGTTATCCCTACGGTTGGATTGAAATATTGTTTGCATATGCAGGGGCGATCCTTTATGGTTGCCCTTTGATGAAACAAAAGTTATAATCACAAAAAGTGAAGAAAGGGAAAAATATGCTCATACGCAGTGGTAAAATACAGTTTCTGTTCTGGACAGCTTTCTTTTCGGTTTTGATCTATCTTTGGATTGTGGGGGTAGGAGTTCAGACATTTGTACTGCCCGATGAAAAGCCGATGGAACTGCCTCAGAATGCTGTTGTTCTAATGTTCATACTGTATGGATTGCTCATTATTTCTGTATTGGCAGGAACGATTGTAGCCGCAATGATAGACAACAAGTTCTATAGAAACTTTTTTGGTATCTTTATTATTATTGCATTTGCAACACTTTTGCTTGCAAAGAGTCTGTTTGGATAGGTATGTTGGAAAGGGTTCTGCCTAATAAAAATATTGCATTTATGTTTCCAATGAGTGATTAATAAAATTTTTATCTTTGATCACATACATGTATCAAAGATAAATAATTTTATATATAAAACTTGATGCAAATAGACTAAACATTAAAAAACGGTTAAACTTTCCTTTTTATAATATGAAATATTAATTATAAGGAGTAACCTATGTTTAAGAAAAAATTTTTACTTTTGGCATTGCCTTTTGCAACGATACTTTCTTTGCATGCAAATGATCCTATGAATGATCCATTCTTTAATGACCCTTTTGGGGATGATATTTTTAAAGAAATGATGCAGATGCAGAAAAATATGGATAAAATGTTTGAACGTATGCAACATCGTATGAATCAGCGCTCTTCAGGGCAGTTAAGTCCTTTGGGTACCTACAAGATAGCTGTTCCAAATCAGCTTGTAGACAAAGGTAACCATTATGAACTCTTAACCAATATTCCCCAAAGCAAAGAAAATCATATTGATATCAATACAGCCAACGGGATGATGAATATTACTGCAAAGATTGTACAGGAAAAAGAGCAGAAAAACCAGTATGGGGTAAGCCAGTCACGTTCTGTCAGAATGTATCAGCAGAGTACTTCTTTACCTCTTGATGCAGATGATTCGGCTATTTCTACTAGCTATAAAAATGGTAAGCTTGTTGTAAATATCGGTAAGAAGCAGGGAAGTGTAAAAGCAATTGCCACGCCGGCGGCCAAACCTGCTGTACAACCAAAAGCAGCAAAATCTGCTGAAAAGGTAGTGGTTCCGAAACCTGATTACGGTAAAAAATCGGAAACAAAGAAAGAAGAAAATACTTCAGTCAAAAGTGTACCTGGAAAAAAAACGATTCACAGTGATACACCCTCTATGAGTTAAAGGCAGATTGCCTGTTTGGTCTTCTCCTGATTAAGCTTTTTAACAAGCTTGGCGGAGAGGTCGGCATAATGCGGTTCATCGAGATTTAGTTTTGTACAAATTGTCTCAGTTGGGGTTTCTTCAGCCCAGGCTTTAAGAAGTTTCAGCTCTTTCTTTGTAAGTTTTACTTTAAGTGTACCAAGTAGCGCTTCTTCCTCTTTTAAAGGGTGGATTAGTTTTTTAATATGTTTTTGTATTTCTTGTTGTAAAGTATTCATTCTTTTTCCTAAAATATAATTTTTATTATGCTTCTATCGCTTACGTTGATGCTCTATAAATGTTTTATCTATCTCTTTTTGCATATCTTCACGAATTTTGTCAAACCAGGCTTCATCAGTTTTATCTGCTGTCACAGTAGGAAGAAACTTGTAGTGTACTGTACCACTGTGACCGGTCCTGTTATGTTCATTCAAGACCCATTTGCTTCCTGTTATTACAATGGGTTGTACTTTTAATCCAAGCTTTTGGGCGATCATTTTGGTACCTTGTTTAAAAGGAAGTACCTGTTGCTCTTTTGCTCTTGTGCCTTCAGGGAAAATAGCAACCGCACGCTGTTTTTCTTCAAGAGATCTTTTAACATCTTTCATGAGTTTGATAAGGCCTGCTTTATTGCCTCTGTCAAGAGAGATCATCTCGGCATTACGTAGAAGATGTCCGTACCATGGGGTATCAAAAAGCTCCTTTTTGGCAATCCAGCATAAATGTCGGTTTTGCAGTGCTTCCATTCCGACAATATCAATAATACCCTGATGGTTCATAATGTACATATCAGCTTCAGGATCCATCTCTCCTTCCTGAACAGCCTTACTGCCCATTAAAAAAAGAGAAACCCTGTTTAGATGATGTAAAATAGCACCTTTATATTTGGGAAAGAGTGTAATAGCCGGAATCATCACTGCACCACTTACAAAAGCAATGACAAAGGCACCCCAGTAAAATCTAATTTTTGCAAAGATCTTCATTTTTAATCCATCCTATAATTCCATGTTTGTATTCTATTTTGCGGAACTCTCCCCGTTCTCCGAGGAGTGGGGTTTCAAAATCTTCATCAGCTTTTGTTCCAATAGTGCTGGTATATGTTGGTAACAGATAGATAGGTGCTCCCTGTTTGACACAAATTCTCTTATGAGGAATGTAAAAGGTCAACAGAGTAATAAGGGAAATAACACCCAGTACAAGAAAGAAGAAATCTCTTTTGACAAGAAACATAAAAAAGAAAAATCCGACCAAAAACATAAATGTATATTTCTTCAGTTTTTCAAAACTGTCTTCCTTGGGATTAAGGTCTGACTGGGTGACAACCGTATCGTCTGCCAGCTCGGCAGAAGCTTCAAGAAATACATACTGGTTCTTAATTGTATTGAAATAGGTAAATTTGATATTTTTCTGTGCTACGGGAAGAACAACGTAAAATTCTGCTTTCACTTTGGCAAATTTTCTTTTAAGGTCTTCCACACCTGATTCTTCCACACCGTTAAGATGCATATCTTCCAAATTGGCTTCGTTGGCCTCAATACTAAGAGTAAGGAGATGATTCTTTTCATCATAATTGGAAACCTGAGAATTTTTTATCTCCATATCGGCAGCATAAACACCACAAAAATCTTTTCTTGGCTTAAGATGTGCAAGATGTATATTTTGCGGTTCAAGAGAAGTATCTACGGAAGGAGAGACAATAAAAAGGCGAGGAATCGTAATATCTATCTTCCCGGCCTTAAAATAGAAGGTGTAAAAACTGTCATGGCCATTATGAATTACCAGAGGTTTGTCAAAGATGGGCTGCACAGGACTCATCGTATCGAACTGAAACTTTGGGTTGTCATCTTTGATACGTTCTGTATCGATTACGGTGAGCGGAAAGATCTGGTTTTCATAAACTTTTTTAGGTACATAACTGTATTTGTATTCTGCGCTTGCGTTCAGTAGGGTGGTGAAAGAGAACACCATCAAGAGCATAAAGCCCACGAAACGCAGAAGTACCATTAAGCTTCAAACCCTTTAAGCATACGGATACCGTCTTCACTTCCAAGTATTGCTTCAAGAGCACGTTCCGGGTGGGGCATAAGTCCAAAAATATTTTTGGACTTGTTGCAGACACCGGCAATGGAAGTAACTGAACCATTGACTACGACAGGGTTACCGTTCTCGTCAGAATAACGCAGGAGGATCTGATTATTTGCTTCAAGTTCTTTGAACCCTTCATCGTCAATATAATAGTTTCCGTCCGCATGGGCAATGGGAACGTTGAGTACTTCACCTTTTTCACAGAGATTCAAAAAAGCATTGTCATTGTTAATGACACAGAGATGCTGGTGTTTTGAAATAAAATGCAGGTTGTTGTTTCGTTTCAAGGCTCCGGGAAGAAGGCCTGCTTCTGTCAAAATCTGGAAACCGTTACAGATTCCAAGGACTTTACCGCCGTCTTCTGCATACTTCGAGACAGCTTTCATAACAGGAGAAAAACGTGCAATGGAACCGGAACGAAGGTAGTCTCCATAAGAGAATCCTCCAGGGACAACAACCAGATCTATATTTTCAGGAAGTGTTTCTGTTTCATGCCAGACCAGTTCTGTGGTATGACCCAGTTTTTCAAAAGCATATTGTGTGTCAAACTCACAGTTGGTTCCGGGAAATCGTAATACGGCTACTTTCATACTATCTGATCTCTATAGTGTAATCTTCAATGACCGTATTGGCAAGCAGTGTTTCACACATCTCTTTGACTTCTGCTTCTGCTTTTGCTTTGTCTTCAACATCAAGTTTCAGTACGATCTGTTTTCCGATGCGTACATCTGTTACGCCTTCAAATCCGAGTGAATCCAGTGCATGGTGTGCTGCTTTTCCCTGCGGGTCAAGAACACCCTCTTTCAAAAATACATTTACGATTGCTGTTGTCATTATTTATTCTCCCCTAAAATTCTGTTAAGTACCTCTTCGTACGCCACTTTGAGTCCACCAAGTCCCTGTCTGAAACGGTCTTTGTCCATACTCTCTCCACTCTCTGAGTCCCAGAGTCTGAAGTTGTCCGGGCTGAGTTCATCAATGAGGATGATATTGCCGTTCATATCTCTTCCAAACTCAAGTTTAAAGTCGACCAGTGTCAGTTTACGCTGGGCATAGAAGTCTTTGAGCAGTGTATTGATCTTTCTTGCCATATATCTGATGTAGTCAAGTTCTGCCTCTTCTTCTACCAGTTCAAGGATCATACAGTGTTGGTCGTTGAGTTTCGGGTCACCGAGTTCATCATTTTTGTAATCAAACTCTACCAGTGTAAAAGGAAGTACCTTTCCGTCTTCAATGCCGAGGTTTCTACTGAGACTTCCCGTAGCAATGTTTCTTACGATCACCTCAATAAGGATCACTTCGGCTTTTTTATGAAGCATATGGTTGTCATCGAGCATTTTAACAAAATGGGTAGGAATTCCTTTGTCGTTAAGAAACTTGAAAAGTTCTGTAGATATTTTATTGTTCAGTGCACCTTTTCCCGCTTCACTGGATTTCTTTTCACCGTTGAATGCTGTCAAGTCATCTTTAAATTCAGAAATATAAAGCCCTGCATCTTCCGTTGACCATATTTTTTTGGCTTTGCCTTCATAAATGAGTTCTTTTTTATCCATTTAGTTTTTTCCTTTATGTGTAATAACCAGTGCCTTAAGGATATCTACACCGATCTTTAACTGTGCATCTTTGTAGAGCTGTTTTTCTGAAATAATTGTTTTATTATCTTCTTTTTTAGATACTGTTGTTGTATTGCTGTCTACTCTGATCGATTTTTTTGTAGCATTTTCATCAATCTTTTCCAGCTCCTCTTCGAGGTGTTTTTTCAGATCGGCCTCTTTAAGAAAGAGAGGATCTTCTTTTTTAGGAATTTCTCCATAATGTACAACAATATCTGGTGTGACACCTTTGGCCTGAATAGTTCTGCCGCTTGGCAGATAATAACGGGCTACGGTAAGTTTAAGTGCTTCATCATCACCCACCGGCATTACTATCTGTACGGAACCTTTTCCAAAGGTTTTCTCTCCTACAATAATAGAACGGTTAAAATCCTGTAGTGCACCCGAAACAATTTCACTGGCACTTGCAGAGCCACCGTTGACAAGTACGACCATTGGTGTTTTGGTATCGGTATTTTCCGGAGTAGCCTTATATTCTACATTTTCAAGTTTGCTACGTCCTTTCTGGCTGACGATAACCCCTTTTTTAACAAACATGTTAACAAGACCTACCGCCTGGTCAAGCAGACCGCCCGGGTTATTTCTCAGATCAAGAATGATCCCTTTTGTATTGTTATGGTCTTTAATGGCTTTTTTCATATCTTCAACGACCTTCTGGTCAAAAGAGGTGACATGAAGATAAAGCAGATTTTTGTCTGTTTCAAATTGTTTTGCATAGACAGACTGTATCTTGATGATAGCTCTGGTAATCTTGATAGTAATCGGTTTTGGTTCATTTTTCCTGATAACGGTCAGTACAATATTTGTACCCGGTTTCCCTCTCATCAGTTTGACAGATTCGTCAATACTCATACCAATGGTCGCCTTGTTATCAATCTTAAGGATGATATCACCTGCTTTAATGCCGGCTTTCATTGCTGGAGTACCTTCAAGCGGTGCAATAACGGTCAGTGCACCATCCTTCATTCCTACAGAGATACCAAGTCCTCCAAACTCTCCTTTTGTCTGAACGGTAAGGTCTTTGTATTCCTTTGTATCCATAAAGGTAGAGTGTGAGTCAAGATTGGTCATGAGCCCTTTTAGTGCTTTGTCTACGAGTTCACTGGTATTGGTTTCATCTACATACTCTTTCTCAATAATATTGAGAATCTGTGTAAATTTAATATAGGCTTCAAGTTTGTCTTTTGCACTGGATTGGCTGGGGGTACTCTTTGCTTCTGCAAAACCGCCGACAAGATAGGCTGCTGTCAGCGTTGAAATGAGTCCGGTTGCAATAATTTTTTTACTTTTTTTGATCATGGGTGATTTGTCTCCATTAATTGAGTTATTATTTTATAGAAATCTCTCTAAGAGGTTGCTGTTTTGGGAGTATAGAGAATGAGAGTAAATTGAAGTTAAACATTCCAAAATATGCTAAACTCTATATATGGAAAATTTTTTTGAATAAACTTAATAATTTTCCTAAAGAAACTTGACAAGAAGTGACTAAAGTTGTATAATATGTCAAATTTATCAATTATCAGGAGAGTGTTATGAGTATTTTAGAGAAATTAACCAATCAAATGCAAGGGACTATCGAATCGGGAGTCTCTCTTGCATTACATAATAAAAATCAAGAAGTAGAACCTATTCACCTTATCTGGGCATTGCTGACCAACAGCAATTCTATTTTAAACCAGGCACTCAATAAAATGAATGCCGATAAAGCAGCCATTGAACTGGAAGCAAAATCCATTGCGGACAAACTTCCGAAAGTTTCAACAGTGACAAAAGAAAATATTAAACTGGGGCAGAACCTTGTACGCTCTTTACAAAATGCAGAAGGGGTAATGGCCGCCAACGGAGACCAGTATCTGGCTGTAGATGCCTGGCTGCTTGCCAATGCGGATGAGAGTTTCATTAGAGATATTCTTGGAAAATATCTGGATATTTCAGAATTCAAGAAAACACTTGAGTCCATCCGCGGCGGAAAGCAGATCGATTCTCAAAGCGGTGACGAGACACTTGAAGCGCTGGCACAGTACGGAGTTGACCTCAACCAGAAGGCACTTGACGGTGAGCTTGACCCGGTCATAGGGCGAGACGAAGAGGTGCAGCGTGTGATGCAGATCCTTATCAGAAAGACCAAGAACAACCCTATCTTGATTGGGGAGCCTGGTACGGGTAAAACCGCCATTGTTGAGGGGCTGGCACAGCGTATTGTCAACAAAGAAGTACCGTTGAGTCTTCAGAATATGCGTGTCATTTCGCTTGACATGAGCCGTCTGATCGCCGGAGCGAAATATAGAGGTGAATTCGAGGACAGACTCAAGGCGGTAGTCGACGAAGTCAAAGAGGCAGCCAATGTCATTCTTTTCATCGATGAGATCCACACCATCGTAGGTGCGGGAGCGAGCGAAGGAAGCATGGATGCGGCAAACATCCTTAAACCGGCACTGGCACGTGGTGAACTCCATACCATCGGTGCGACCACGCTCAAAGAGTACAGAAAGTATTTTGAGAAAGATGCGGCACTTCAGAGACGTTTCCAGCCGGTCAAAGTGGATGAGCCGAGTATTAATGAGGCACTTCAGATACTTAGAGGTATCAAAGACAGACTGGAGACACACCACAATGTCATCATTACCGATGGTGCGTTGGTGGCGGCAGCAAAACTCTCTGACAGATACATTACAGACAGGTTCCTGCCGGATAAGGCGATCGACCTTATTGATGAAGCGGCAGCAGAATTGAAAATGCAGATAGAAAGTGAGCCGACCGATCTTGCGAAGATCAAGCGTGAGATCTCTACACTTCAGGTGGAAAAAGAGGCACTCAAGATGGAAGAGAGTGAAAAGAATACCGCCCGTCTTGAAGAGATAGAGAAAGAACTGGCAGATCTTGAAGAGAAGAGGGTTTCTCTGCAGAACCAGTTCGATAATGAAAAAGAGGTCTTTAACCAGATCGCAGAGGTCAAGGCTGCCATTGATTCACTGAAAACACAGGCGGAAGCCGTCAAACGTGAAGGTGACTTCAACAAAGCTGCCGAGATCGAGTATGGGCAGATCCCTGCCAAGCAGGAAGAGCTCAAAGCGCTTGAAGACAAATGGAACCAGATGATGGCAGAGGGAACACTGCTGAAAAATTCTGTAGATGAAGAGATGATCGCCAGTATCGTAAGCCGCTGGACAGGCATTTCTGTCAACAAGATGCTTCAGGGTGAAAAAGAGAAGATCCTTGCCATTGAGAGCATCCTCAAAGAAGAAGTTGTCGGACAGGAAGAGGCGCTCAAAGCCGTGGCACGTGCCATCAAGCGTAACAAAGCAGGCTTAAGTGACCTGAACCGTCCTATCGGAAGCTTTATGTTCCTCGGGCCTACAGGTGTCGGTAAGACACAGGTGGCCAAGACACTGGCGAAATTCCTGTTTGACTCTGAGAAGTCACTCATTCGTATCGATATGTCCGAGTATATGGAGAAACATGCTGCCAGCAGACTGGTCGGTGCACCTCCGGGATATGTCGGGTACGATGAGGGCGGACAGCTCACAGAAGCAGTCAGAAGAAAGCCGTACTCTGTCGTTCTTTTTGATGAGATCGAAAAGGCACACCCTGATGTCTTCAATACGCTGCTTCAGGTACTTGATGACGGTCGCCTGACAGACAACAAAGGGGTAACGGTGGACTTTAAGAATACCATTATCATTATGACCTCGAACATTGCGTCAGACAAGATCATGGAGTTCAGAGACCCTGAAGACAGAAGAAAAGCGGTCAATGACGAGTTGAAAAAGAACTTCAAACCGGAGTTCCTCAACCGTCTGGATGATATTGTCATATTCAACCCGCTCGATCTTGATGCGATCACCAATATTGTCGATATCCTCTTTAAGAGTATTCAGGCAAAACTAGCAGAGCGTGATATCAAGATCACCCTGACACCGGCAGCAAAAGCGTACATAGCAGAAGCCGGATTTGACCCTGTGTATGGAGCAAGACCGCTGAAAAGAGCACTCTATGAAGTGGTAGAAGACAGACTGGCAGAGCTTATCCTTGAAGACAAAGTCGTTGAAGGAAGCAGTGTTGAGTTTGATGTGGTCAACGGTGAGATAGACGTACATATCTCTTAATCAATATTAAGTTACACTACAAGTCACCGCGATACACCGCGGTGATACAGCTCTTTATTTCCTATTTTTACAATAATATTTATTTTCAATTATAATGATTTTGTCTCTGTATTTTAACAGTGTTTAAATAGATGGGATTTTATATATAGTAGTGAATGTATCTTAGGTACCAACGTTGGTTATGGGGGAGGTAATGTGTTAATGGGTAGTTAGCACACTTTGACGTTTTTAAAAAAGGAGGAAGAATAAAAAAATGTCTTCGCTGATACCTAAGATATGACGAAGTATATCTCAAATAAGATAAAATTTGTCTTAATTGAGAAAATAATTTTTATCCTTTTCGAAAAATTAACATACCAGCCAGTTTTCAATCTTGAAAATGTCCGCTGTAGCAGGCATTCCTTTCCATCCGTTACTTTCAAGGAACATCATTTTGTTTGCAAAATATCCCACAATATACTTTTCTTTATAAATAGGAAACATACCTGAATCAAACATTTTAAAGATATCATCAAAGTTTTTTGGTGTTTCATAATAGGAAAAATCAAAACTGTGCAGTGAAATGATGGCTGTATGCAACATTTCATTTTTCACCATGCTGCTGCTGAGGATATAGTATGAAGGGTAGGTCAGTGCAGGATCTTCAAGAAGATCACAGATATACAAACGTTCTTTTTTTTTCTGATACATAAAGAAATTATAGGTTATTGTGGAAAAA
>Ga0256843_1002188_pt1 | contig 14478 bp, 14 predicted proteins | sample AlvinellametaG_FD_191572 | JGI IMG/M metagenome (GOLD analysis project Ga0256843, IMG submission 191572) | Pompeii worm associated microbial communities from hydrothermal vent at the East Pacific Rise, Pacific Ocean - Alvinella | ecosystem: Host-associated > Annelida > Integument > Unclassified ... | reverse complement strand
CGGTTTATATGCAGTTGTTCCCTCTTTACATAAAGGGCAGTTATCAGGTTCATAAATTTCAAATGTAAAATCATCCAATGCAAAGAAAGGAAGATTTTCAGGCAGTTTGCACTCTGTTTTTGCTACCTGTTCAGTTCCGTAACGTTTGCAAAACCCCCTGTTTGCCAACGCAGCATAGGCAACAACCTTAGCACCCTGTTCTTCTACCACATTTGCAGCTTCTAAAGCAGATCCGCCCGTTGTGATGATATCCTCACAAATCAACACTTTTTCACCTTCAGAAACTTCAAATCCTCTTCTAAGTGTCATAATTTTATCAACACGTTCGGTAAAGATAAACTTTACACCCAAAGCACGTGCTAGCTCATAACCGGCTAAAATCCCACCCAATGCAGGAGAACAAACCGTATCTACTTCAATATCTGCTTCACGAATCTGTTTTGCCAATTCATTTGCCAAAAGTCCTGCTGTTTTAGGATTTTCCAAAACTTTTGCACTTTGAAGGTAAAACTGAGAATGATTTCCGCTACTTAATAAAAAATGCCCTTCAAGCAATGCACCCGCATCTTTATATATTTTTTCTAAATCAATTGCCATTGCTATACTTTTAAAAGTTCCGCTTCTTTCTCTTTTACAGAGTCATCCACTTTTTTGATAGCTGCATCGGTAATCTTTTGCACTTCATCATGCGCACGTTTACTCTCATCTTCCGTAATCTCTTTCTCTTTCTCGAGATTTTTGATTTTATTATTTGCATCTTTTCGGATATTACGAATGGCAACTTTCGCTTTTTCTCCCATCGCTTTGGCTTTTTTTGCGCTTTCTTGTCTTTGTTCAACAGTCATAGGAGGAAAGAAAAGTTTGATCGTTTCACCGTCATTATTCGGATTAACACCGATATTTGCTCCCTGAATCGCTTTTTCAATTTCAGGGAGAAGATTCTTTTCCCAAGGAGATATCGTAATAGTCGTAGCATCCGTTACTAAAACCGATCCTACCTGATTCAACGGAGTAGGATTACCGTAGTAATCTACTTTGATATTATCAACAATTGTTGTAGATACTTTTCCGCTTCTTAATGTAGTAAAATCTCTTTTAAGCGCAGCAAGAGCTTTTTCATTGGACTCTTTTTGATGTGCATATATTTCATCTAGTGTCATGAAACCTCTCCTTAACTTATTTCGTTGCCGGTGCAGCTGGTGCTGTAGGTGTTTGTACCGGTACACTTGGTACTGTAGGTGCAGGGATATTTGTATTGATTGTATCTACGATAGAAGATTTATGCTCTTTGTTGTAGATATATCCCAATACCAATGTATTTAAAATAAATACAAATCCAAGAAAAAATGTCAGTTTCGTCAAAAATCCCGCAGGACCTTTCGCTCCAAAAACAGACTCGTTGCTTCCACTATAGGCACCAAGACCGATAGAAGAACTTTTTTGTAACAAAATCACAATTGTAAGCACCACGGCTAATACAAATTGGATGATTAAAAGGATTGAACTCATCTTTTAAAACCTTTTTTAGATATAATTGAGCGATTATATCCAAAATATTTAAAAGTACTATTAAATGACGAAAAAATCGGGCTTGCAGACAAATCACACCATGGAGTTTTCCAGGCGTGCCAAAAGCTATCAAAAGCACAATATCATCCAAAAAAAAGTGGTCAAAGAACTGATCTCTTCCATACCTTCAAAACCAAAAAAAATTTTAGATCTGGGATGCGGTAGCGGTGCAGTTTATGAGTTGATTGACTGGTCGTTTGATAAATTTGTAGGTATAGACAAAGCGGATCAAATGTGCAAACTCCATCCAAAAGATCCAAAAATCACACTCTATCATGAAGATTTTGAAAATCAAAAACTACTCCAACAACTTGGAACTTTTGATATTGTCATCTCCTCTTCTGCACTCCAATGGGCAAAAGAGCTTGATACCCTTTTTCAACAAATCAGTACTATGACACAAGAAGTCGCCTTCGCTATTTTTTGCGACAAAACATTTCATACCATTTATCAAATGACGGATATGCAAACTTTTTTACCCGATTCCCAAAAATTAAGCAACTTACTCAAACACTATTTTGATGTGCAAATCGATATCAAAACATATCAACTCGATTTTCCGGACAATATCTCAAAATTTCGATATATCAAGCAAAGTGGCGTGAGTGGGGGAAGTAAAAAACTTTCAGTAGAGCAGACAAGAAGATTGATCAAAGAGTATCCTCACACTTTTTTAGAATTTGAAGTCCTCTTTTGTTATGGAAAAGTCAAACATTAAAACCTAAAATAATAAAATATGCTTTTCAATATCATAAAGCGCATAGCGGATCTGTTTAAATTTTTCTGCATTTTTGGTATCGATAAGTTTAAAACTCTCTTCCAATACCCTTGCACTCTCTTGTGCACGTTTCACGTTCGAAAGTTGTAAGGAAACGATATCTTCCCGCTTTGCTTCAGAGGTAGTTGTCTCTTTTAAAATATCACCGATAATATCACGTTCTTTAAGATATTCTTCATAATGATCAACACGACATTGATGACGAATAGATTTTAATTTTGATGAGAGTGTTTGGTTGTCATATACAAAGCGCTGGATATCCTCCAGCACCCGTATACCTTCTCGAAGTCGGTTTAAATTGGCATCTATCAGGCGATAGAGCTTTAAAAGAGAGACTGTACTCTCTTCTTTAGTCATCACTACTCATAAATCCTAAGATCTGAAGCAATGACGTAAAAAGGTTGATAAAGTCAAGATAAAGTGCCAATGCACCATCAACCGGATGTCCGTAATTTCCCTGGATAATATTTTGTGTGTCATACAAAATAAATGCAGAAAATAAAATCGCACTGATAGCAGCGATACCTACCTGCATCCAAGGGTTATGTAACAAAAATGCATTTAAAAGTCCCGCTACGACAATAACGATCAATGTGATAAAGAGCATTTTGCCCATCGTCGTAAAATCACGCTCGGTGTTCATGGCGAACATAGAAAGACCACCAAATGCTACCGTCGTTAAAATCAACGCATTGGCTACCACACCTCCTGCACCGGCACTGATAAAGTGCCCTACAAGCACTGACATCGTAAGACCGGAAACCAAAGCAAATGCAAAAAGCATAAACATATTCAATCCCGGCTTCGCTCTGGCAAAACCGATACCGAAAATCAATGCGAATTCTAAAATCACAAATGCCCAGTAATATTCACGTATCGCAGGAATTCCCATCCCTACATATGCACCGGCAGCACCTACTAACAAACTTCCTGCAAATAACTGATATGTTTGCTTGATAAATGTCGCCAAATCGCCACTATACGCACTACTTTCAGCAGCTTCGCTAAACGGCTGTTCATGTACAGGTGTCGTGGCTTTATTTCTGACATAGTCTCTGTCATATAAACCCATTATTATCTCCTAATATTTATTTTTCGCATTTTTATGAAGTGCAAGTATATCGTAAAATTGAAAATTTTTATTAATAAAAGATTAACAAAAAGTATTAGAGGCTTTGAAAAGCCCTGAAAAAGGGCTTTTCAGAAGAGATGATTTATTTAAAAAATTTATTCGCCATATCCATAATACCGTCAAGTCCACCGATAGAATCCAAAATAGACGATCCGTCACCGGTTGCTTTATCGACGATATTCGGTACGACATCTGACAAGCTGTCTGCTGCAGTATCAGGATCTATTCCCAATTTTTCCGCAAATGCAGAAATTTGATCACTTCCCAAAATATTACTGAGTGTACTACCGTCAACAGGCATATTTTCACCACTCCCTATCCATGAAGAGATAATACTGCCAATGCTGCTATCTTGCAATGAAGAGAAAATATTGCTTAAATCCAATCCTCCCTCATCATTGGAAAACAACCCGCTCAATGCATCCATGATAGAGTTATCATCCAAATCCGCTGCCTGATCACCCAATTTATCTTTCAAAAGTTCCGTACCCATTTGTACTAAATCATTTAATTCCATATTTAATGCTCCTTTAAAATAAATAGGTGATCATTATAACATTACTTTTTAAATTTGCGAATAATCATCAATATCATAGGGATATATTTAATCAATGCCAATAATTTTCTCATGCTTTTGCCTTTTTTACCATTCTTTTTCTGACAGTCGGATCCAAATATCTTTTACGGATACGAATACTCTTAGGTGTTACCTCAACCAATTCATCATCTTCAATCCACTCTAAAGCACTCTCCAGTGTAGGAATTCTAGGCGGTACAAGCTTGATCGCTTCATCCGCACCGGAACTTCTAACGTTTGATAGTTGCTTTCCTTTGATAGGATTGACATCGAGATCATTTGCCCGTGAATGCTCACCGATAATCATCCCCACATATACTTTATCCTGAGGCTTGATAAACATGATACCACGTTCTTGTAAGTTAAAAATAGAAAAACCGGATGCTTCACCGTTTTCCATAGAAACAAGTGCTCCGTTCATACGATGTTCGATACCACTCATCAACGGTCTATACTCCAAAAAGGAGTGATTCATCACACCTTCACCTTTTGTATCGGTCAAAAACTGACTTCTAAAACCGATCAAACCACGTGCCGGAATTTCAAACTCGATTCTTGTTTGTCCGTCGCCTGTCGGTGTCATCGATTTCATTTCCGCTTTTTTACGTCCAAGTTTTTCGATAACGACACCGGTAAAATCATCCGGTACATCAACAACCAAATGCTCAAACGGCTCCATCTTCACACCATTTTCTTCTTTGATAATCACTTCAGGACGACCAAGAGAAAACTCAAAACCTTCACGTCTCATGTTTTCCGCTAAAATCGTAATCTGCAATTCACCACGTCCGGAGACTTTGAAGTTACCTTCCCCGCTACTCTCATATTTCATAGCGATATTTGTCTGCATCTCCGCTTCAAGTCTCTCCGCAATTTTATTGGAAGTGACATATTTACCTTCGGTTCCTGCAAGAGGAGAATCATTGACAGACATAACAACAGAGATTGTCGGCTCTTCGATATGCATAGGATCAAGTGCAACCGGATTATTCGGATCGGCAAGCGTATCTCCTACATCCAGAGTTTCAAAACCGGCAACAGCAATAATATCTCCACTAACCGCTTCATCGATATCGATACGATCAAGTCCATGAAAACCGATTAGTTTAGAGATACGACCGTTTACTTTTTCACCATCCGCTTTGATCAATGTCACGTTTTCATTTTTTCGGATTTTACCGTTAAAAATTCTTGCAATACCGATTTTCCCGACAAAGTTATCGTAGTCAAGTGTAAATACCTGAAGTTGCAAAGGGTTATCCATACTTCCTGAAGACGGCGGAACATGATCGATAATCGTATCAAGGATAGGAAGAATATTGTCATCAGGATCACTCAAGTCCAACTTTGCATAACCGTTTTTTGCCGCAGCATAAACAACAGGAAACTCCAACTGTTCATCATTAGCATCCAAAGCAACAAACAGATCAAAGATTTCATCAACCACACGATCCGGTTCTGCTGCAGGTTTGTCGATTTTATTGACAACGACGATCGGACGTAAACCAAGTTCTAAAGCTTTTTTTACCACGAATTTGGTTTGTGGCATAACACCTTCTTGTGCATCCACAAGCAAGAGTACACTATCTACCATTTTCAAAACACGTTCTACTTCTCCACCAAAATCGGCGTGGCCCGGAGTGTCGATGATATTGATTTTATAATCTTTATAGGTAATAGCCGTATTTTTAGAAAGAATCGTAATACCTCTCTCTTTTTCCAAATCATTGCTATCCATCACTCTTTCATCGATTTGCTGATGCGCATCGAATGTACCTGATTGTTTCAGTAGTTCATCTACCAATGTCGTTTTACCATGATCGACGTGAGCGATAACGGCGATGTTTCTAATCTCTTTCATTTTTGTCCTAATCTATTAAATTTCGCGGATTATACCTAAAAATAGTGATAAAGCAAAATTGGCACGTTTATTGCTCTAAATAATCCCAGATAATGCATACAAAGGCTCGACATGAACGGACTTTTATTAGATACCACACCAAAGAGTAAAGATATTCCAGTAAATATCAAAAACATATCGGATATCGATATGGAAAATGAAGAGATCGAGGGGAAAGTCTTTCAGGACTTGATGCAAGATTTACTTCATGATATACCGGAAGATAAGGAAAAAACATTTTTAATGGGAAAAATTCTTGATCTTCCGTCAGATATTGAAAAAAAAGAAAATATCAAGTCCTCTTTCAGTGACAAACAACTTTTTACAGATCATCAAATAGATTCCGTTTCAATGGAAAACCTTGTTAGTATCGCCTCTTTTTTAAAGAACAACCCCGGCGAACCACTTGATTTTCCAACCGATTCGCAAGCACTTAAAATATCGCTTCTTGACGTAAAAGTACAAAATGATTTTAAAAGTGCAAAAAATATACAGGATCTTTTACAAATTGCAGAAAAAAACGGCATTAAAGTAAAGAATTTCGAGTTTTTCAAAGAAGAACGAAGTCTAACACCTTCAACAAAACAAAGTATTCAAAAATTAAACAGTGCAGAAATATTCAAATTCATAGAGCAAGACAAAAACATTCTTTCAGACAAAAATATCAACACAACAAGCAAACGAAACCATACATCCTCCAAAAAAGCATCTCTTGAACATAATGTATTGACCAAACTGTTATCATCCAAACAAACTTCAACAAACATTCAAATAAAAGAGAATAATTCTTTTACAATGCAAGAACAATCAAAAGATAAAAACAATCATCTTAATGTAAAAAAAGTTTTTGATGAATCAAAAATCCAAACGACATCTTCTATAGATGACAAAAATATAAAAATATCAAATGAGACATCCTCTTTTACTACTCAAAAAATACGTCCAATTCAAAAAGATACTCCACAAAACAATCAAAAAGCGGTTATAGAAAAAAATACACAAAAAAGCATAACAAATATTAAAGTAACCGCACAATCTCAAAAAACACTTAGCCCTTCTATAGAACCATCCCAAAACAATGAAATAAAATCTCTGCCCAAGACTCATGAAAAAGCCATTCAATCTATAAATTCTGTTTTAACCGCTTCAGCCCAGTCACAAGCAACAATCGAAACAAAAATAAACGAACCGGTTTTCAACATAAAACAGCACACACCTAAAATCATAACAAAACCCCGTATACAAAAAGAGACTAACGCTGTTTCTACAAAACAGCCGGAAATAATCCCACCGCAGCAAAATAGTTTCAAAGAAAGTACATTGACACTACAAAAAGAGCATATGTCTACAAAAACCGAAACAGAAAAAGAGACATCAGCCAATTTATCAAAAACTAAAATAGATAATAACTTTTCAAAAGTTGCAGAAAATGAAACAACATCATCTTTAGAAAAATCAACTGTTTCACATGAAACAAATAAACCTGATACAATTCAGCCAAAACATACCACTAAAACACACGATACACAAAAAACATTTCACAACTTCGCTCAGGAATTTAAAGAAAAAGTAGAAAGTTACAAACCACCTCTGATGAAAATCAAAATGCAATTAAGCCCTAAAAATCTGGGAGATGTCGACGTAACACTGATAAACAGAGGTAATAACCTTCATGTCAATATCAATTCGACACCTAATACAATTGCCATTTTCACCCAAAATCAAACCGAATTTAAAAATGCCCTTGTCAATATGGGCTTTACAGGACTTCAAATGAACTTTGGGGAGAGTAAAGAGCAAGACAGAGGACAACAAGGTTACAAATCAGGAAAAACAACGAAAAATTTACCGACAGATGAGGAACAGGAACTAAACAGTTTTGAAATCATTGTTCCAAGATACATATAACAGGAGACTCAAATGGCTACTACGATCAATACAAACAATACGACTATACAAGACTATAACACAACAGCAACAAACCCTGACTCCGTACTTGGTAAAGATGACTTCATGCAACTTCTTTTAACGGAACTACAACATCAAGATCCTACAAATCCTATGGATAGCGATAAGATTCTTTCCCAAACTTCACAACTTGCAGCACTTGAAACACAAGAAAATACCAACAAAGCACTTGAAGAACTTACTGCCAGTTTCAAACAGAGTAAAAACTTTGCAGCTGTAGACGCGATAGGAAAATATGCAAGACTTGAAAACAAAGTACATCTGACAAAAAATACGGACGGTTCACTCAACCCGGTCAATTTTGAATTGAACTTCGATGAAGATATCAAAGAGGGACAAATTGAAATTTACGATGAAGAAAACAGACTTGTTAAAGTCATGGAACTTAAACCCGATACCAAAGGTAAACACGCCTTTAGCTGGGATGGACTCACCAATGCGGGAGAAAATGCAAAAGCGGGAACTTACAGCATCTACGCCAATTACTACAATCCTGACGGCGTTAAACTTTCGGGGGAATTCGGATCATACAAAGTGGAATCGGTAAAGTTTGACGATGCACAGACTTATTTGAAACTAAACGGCAGTTTCGTTCCTTTTGACAAAATACAGGAAATTTACGACGGAGGAACCAACTAAAATGAATAGCTCTTTTTACAATGGTGTCGCGGGTATGAAAACCCATCAATTCGGTTTAGATGTCTGGGCGGCAAATATTGCCAATGCAAACAAAGTCGGATTTAAAGTAGCCACTCCGGAATTTTCCACTATCTATGCACAAACGATGACAGAATCTCCTACTACCCCCACTGCAAACGATATAGGTGTAGGTACACGAGCTTCCGCAACAAATATACAGTTTAGACAGGGGTCTATCACAAAGACTGAAAACCCATTTGATTTAGCGCTCAATGGTGAAGGTTGGTTTGGTGTCGTCACACCAAACGGAGAACAACTTTTTACACGTGCGGGACTCTTTAACAGAGATGCCACCGGGTACCTTGCAGATGCGGCAGGTAACTTTCTTACCGGAACTATTGCGAACAATATACAAGATGGTGTTGTGGTAGACAATCCCGTAAAAAGCCTGGACTTGGGAGCACCGGAAGGACAATCCCGCATACTGCTTCAGGATGATGTCATCATGCCCGCCGTACCCACAACCGAAGTATCTTTCAAAGGAGCATTGGATTCAAAGCCTATCTACAAACTTGCACCGGACAATACAAAAATTGAAATTCCGAACAAAGAGAGCTTTCAATCTTTATTGATCAATAAAGATGACAGTGTCGATAAATTGATCATCAACTTTACAAAAGTGGTACCTCAGGATATCGATCAAACCATTTGGAAGGCAAAAGCGACTATTGTAGATGCAGATGAAAATGTATTGTCCGAAAAAGAGGGAACACTGGTTTTTAACGACAGAGGCGCTTTGGTTTCCAACGACCTAACCTCTATCACAAACAGAGGAAGAGAAATCAATCTCAATTTAGGTTCTATTTACGACCCGACCAAACCAAACAGCGGTTTCGACGGACTTTTTTCCTATCATGACGGAGAGGAGTATTTTGCAAAATCCGTACAACAAAACGGTAAAAAGGGTGGAAGCTTAACAGATTATTCCGTACAGGACGACGGCTTGATCGTAGCGGGATTTGATAACGGCGATACGATTCCCGTAGCAAAAATCGCACTCTACCACTTTAGAAACAACGGCGGACTGGAACAATCTTCTCCTATCTATTTCAGACAAACGGCAAACAGCGGTGAACCTATGTTTTTCAAAGATGAAAACGGAAAAACACTCAATACGACACGTATCTCTTCCCATGCACTCGAAACTGCAAATATCTCCATGGGTGAGGCACTTACCGAACTGATCGTTATGCAAAAAGCATTCGATGCCAGTTCAAAAAGTATTACGACAAGTGATCAAATGATACAAAATGCAATCAATATGAAAAAATAACTTCGAATAATTTAAATACCCGTTTTTTGGGCACACTACTTGCTCTGTTTCTGTCAAGAGTGAGGAGTTGTAAAAACAACAAAAAGAAAAAAGGATTATCCTATGATGAGATCATTATGGGCAGGCGTTTCCGGTCTGCAAGCACACCAAATCGCAATGGACGTAGAAGGTAACAATATAGCCAATGTCAATACCAGCGGTTTTAAATATTCCCGTGCAAACTTTTCAGATATGCTATCTCAAACAGCTAAAATCGCTACGGCACCTCAGGGAAATCTCGGTGGTAAAAACCCTATGCAGGTTGGGCTTGGTACGGAAGTAAACTCTGTTACGCGTATCTTTTCACAAGGCTCCGTCCAGGCGACAGGTAAGTCAACGGATCTTGCCATTCAGGGAGACGGCTTTTTCGTAGTCAGTGATGACGGCGGTACAACGTACAAATATAGCCGTAACGGAGACTTTGTTTTTGACTCTAACGGAAACTTCGTTACAAATAATGGTCTTGTCGCACAAGGATGGGTGCGCAATCCGGATACGGGAAAGATAGATACTTCCGCACCAATCCAAAATATCCAGATCAAACCGGGACTAACCACTCCTGCAAAACCAACTTCAGAGGTAAATATCAAAGCAAACCTCAATGCCGGTAACCTCATCGAAAATATGTCGAAAATGGAAACAACCGATAGATTCGATATTTTATTTAATGCAGAAGGGAAAGCCTTTAATCTTAAAGATAATCAAGGCATAAAAATGTCGGTTAACGGTACGGAAAAGGAGTTTCGTTTTAAAACCAACAATCCCGCAAAACCAAACGATGATACAGACGGATTTTTTACGACAGTTGAAGATCTAAGAGCAGATATGGAAAGGTTCCTCAAAGATAACGGAAGTCCTACAGCCACTGTTTCCATCAACGAACAGGGAAAATTCGAAATTAAAAACCCAAGTGGCGGTAGCGACTTGGATATCACCGTAGGAGGGATTTCCGATGCTTCAACAGAGGAAAACGAACTCTTCACACAGGCAATGACATCGTTAAGCGGTGCTCTTGCAACAGGTAGCTCCGGCTCCAAAACATCACAACTGATCAATGCTGCAACCCACGCTTCCAGTATCGATATTTTCGACTCACTCGGTTCCAAACACACCGTAAGACTGGAGTTTAGAAAAGCTGAATACAAATATGACAATAACAACACAAAAGTCGGTGTAGCATGGAATATGAAAATCACCGTTCCCGAACCGGGAGAAATAGGCGGAGTAGTCAAACCAAACGAAGTGGACGGTCAGGTGATTTTCAATTCCGACGGTTCACTGGGATCGTATACTCCGACAAGTATCACCTATACCGCAAACAACGGTTCTTCACCAAACCAGACTATTTTACTGGAACTGGGACATGCCAATAAATTTGACGGCTTAACAAGTTTTGACAGCGTTTCCAATACTGCAGGAATCAGTCAGGACGGTTTTACGGGTGGTGATCTTGACGGTATCAGAATCGATCAGTCGGGAACATTGATAGGAAGTTTTACCAACGGTAGATCTTTTGGTCTGGCACAAATTGCCATGGCAAAATTTACAAACAATATCGGTCTGGAAAGTGAAGGCGGTAATGTATTCGTACAAACAGCAAACTCCGGAGAGCCTGTCATCGGTCAAGCTGCGGCAGGTGGTAGAGGATTTGTACAATCCAGTTCACTGGAAATGTCCAACGTCGATCTCAGTCGTTCGTTAACACAGCTGATTGTCATCCAAAGAGGTTTTCAGGCAAACTCAAAAACCATCACCACTTCGGATCAAATGCTAAACACCCTTTTACAACTTAAACAATAATTTGGTATTTGTAAGTTATACTAAGTCCTAAAATAACGCTTAGGACTTAGTTTCATGAAAATCACTCTTCTGCATTATACCCCTCTGGTAGTTTGTGCAAACGCTATTCGTACTTGCTGGCAAAGTTTCGATAAAAGTGATGGCGGCGGCGAAAAAGATAAAGAGTTGATTGATCGTGTCGGAAACAAGTTTAAACATGCTTCCACACTCGAACACCTTGTCTATACTTTCTATATACAAGGAATTTCCAGAGCACTTTTACAAGAGCTGGCAAGACATAGAATGGCATCTCTTTCCGTAAAATCGACGCGTTATACGCTCAAAGAGCTCAAAAATGAAACACCTTTTACGATAGAGGATAAAGAAAGAGCCGAAAAATACCTTGTCTTGACACATGAAGATATTGTCGACGAGATGAGTATCAAAGCACTTGAAAATCTGCGACAAGTACTTGTAAAAGGTATCAGCAACGACAAAGCGAAATATTGCCTTCCCGAAGCCTATAAAACGGAGTTGACATGGACTGTCAATGCACGTAGTCTACAAAACTTTATCTCTTTAAGAAGCGACAAATCAGCACTTTGGGAGATACAACATCTTGCACGTGCACTATACAATCATCTTCCGCAAGACCACCGGTATCTTTTTCAGGATATGCTTAAGGCTTGATTGTTTCAAATCCCAGAGAAAGCCAATACTTCTATCTCCCCAACCGTCTCTATCTTGGGATCCGGTCGCATAGGCTGAATGATTCCGACTGTTTTCACCACTTTATGCGTACATTGTTCATGAAGTTTTGACAAGCCCTGACCCAAAATATTTTCAGGTGTTACGGCGATATCAAAACACCGCATATCTTCTTTACGTTCAATCATAAAGGTACGGTTATGATCAATCCATTTTATACCGATATGTTGTAATGCAAGCGGATTTTCTTTAGCGTATAAAACAGATAGTGTCAGTAAAAATATATAAGATACTTTCAAACCGCCTCCTTTCAGACTAAAAAGCTATTTTAACATAAATTTTTCTAATATCTTAATAACTTCGTCCGGTTTTTCTTCATGAGGGATATGTCCGCACCGAGGGATGATCACCAACTTGGAACCCGGAATATCTTTATGCAAGCGATACGCCTTACTCTTGCGAATCACTATATCGTTAGCACCCCAGATAATCAATGTAGGGATACGAATAGAATGATATTTTTGTGCCATCGATTCAATATCTTCGGGAACCAACTGCTCTACCGTCTGTAAATAGGCACTTCTTGCATGAGGCATATATAAATTTTTGGTATACCGTCGTACGATATCTTCGGGGATTTTTGTATCGTCATAAAAAGCGTATTTATAAGACTCTTTCACCTCTACCGATGCAGGTACCAAATAAAAAAGAGTCGGTCCCAAAACGGGCATATGTAACCATCGGATCAATTTCGGTAACTGCTGAGCGTAACTTGCACTATCAATCAAAACCAGTTTTGCAATTCGCTCGGGATCCATCAATGCCAAAGAGAGCGCAACTCCTCCGCCATAAGAGTGTCCGATAAGCGTGACATCTTTTAAATGGTGTGTTTTTAAAAAGCGATCTACCAAAACCGCCTGATCGTAGACACTGTATCTATGATCTAAAGGTTTGGGAGATTTTCCAAAGCCTTTCAAATCCAAAACATAAAGACGAAAATGTTTTGACAAAGCAGGAACGATACGTGAAAAAGAGTAACTGCTTGCACCAAAACCATGTAAGAGCACCACAGGCTTACCTTTGCCGTATGCTTCATAATGAAGCGACAGATTTACATCAGGTGCTTTAACTACCCTCTCTTTCCATGTATTTGCAACTTTAGTACTACACCCTGTCAAAAGAAGAAGCAATACAAGAAAAAGAGAACTACGAAAGTGCATCAATCACTTCTTGCACCACTTTATATGTTTTTTCTACCGACGCCAACTCTACTTTTTCATGAACAGAGTGCGGGAAACGGATATTTGGACCAATCGAAGCGATCTCTAAATTCGGGTAAATATCTGAAATCACAGCACACTCCAATCCCGCGTGAATGGCCTTAAAGTCACATTTGCCAAATACTTTTGCCACTTTTTGACATACCAACTTCGAAAAATCATTCACTTCAGGTTTCCACGCCGGATACTTTCCGTCACTTTTCACATCAAAACCATAAGAGGTGAAAAGTTCGGATATCTCTTTTTGCACACGTGCCAATCCTTCAGCATCCATAGCCCGTACTGAAACTGCTATTTTACACATACCGTTTTCTAAGTCCACCTTTGCAAGATTCGCACTGATGTCGGGTATTTGCAGAGTTTCATTCCAGGAAAGTACACCATGCGGTATTTCATGAAGTAATTGCAATACTTCTTCACCCTCTTTTACGATAGGATATCTTTCATCTAACGCTGTCACTTCGATATGCGATACATTTTGAGGAGGCATTGCAGCAGCCACAATCGCCTCAACAGAGGTAGGTATGGAGTTGATTCGTTCTCCACCTTTTAAAGAAACGATTTCAAGATTATTTTCACGTGCAAAGTCACTAAAAAGTTTAATCGCATTGGGAATGTTTTTATCGATATCCACACCCGAGTGTCCGCCCGGTAAGCCGGAAACAACGACTTTGTAAAAAGAAATCTCTTTTGTAGTAGTAGCATATGATTTGCTAGCAAACAGATCCGCACCACCGGCACAGCCGATATAAACTTCCGCTTCATCCTCGCTATCA
>Ga0256843_1002187_pt1 | contig 14478 bp, 12 predicted proteins | sample AlvinellametaG_FD_191572 | JGI IMG/M metagenome (GOLD analysis project Ga0256843, IMG submission 191572) | Pompeii worm associated microbial communities from hydrothermal vent at the East Pacific Rise, Pacific Ocean - Alvinella | ecosystem: Host-associated > Annelida > Integument > Unclassified ... | reverse complement strand
AGCCGTTACCACAGGCAACCCAGAAGCCCTCTTTAAGAGATTTGAATATATAGAAACCGATAGCTATCTACCCCCTATCGCCTCTAAAATAAAAGATAGCGTAAAGGGCATGATACAGAGGTTTTAACTCTTTAATTGTTGTGCCATCTTTTTAATTCCACTAAAGTCTACTTTTCCTGTTCCAAGTTTTGGAATGGTCTGGACTTTGAAGTAGTGATTGGGTATAAAGAGAGGATTAATTGTTAATTCCCGTATCTCATCTTTTAACTCCTCTAGACTCTTTTCACCTTCTAAAAGGAGAATTAATGCCTCTCCTCTTTTAATATCAGGAGTAGAAGTGATGGCAATTTGAGAATTTTCATCTATTAATTGACCTATTTCGCTCTCAACCAGTCCTAAACTGACCATCTCTCCACCAACTTTGGCAAAACGACTGTATCGGTCGACAATGGTTAAAAAACCGTCGCTGTCTAGGTGACCTTTATCCCCTGAAGTGTACCAGCGAATCCCATCTATCTCTTTTATCACTTTTTTACTCTTCTCTTTATCTCCTAAATAGCCTTTCATTACTTGTATGCCACCAATTAAAACCATTCCATCTTCACCAATAGGCAGAGGTTTAAATGTTGTTGGGTCTACAATCATAAAAGCTGTTCCAGGGATAGGTAATCCTACTGTGCCTATCTTTTGTCCTACTTGTATATGATAAGTCTCTGGAACAATAGCATCATAAATATTACAACTGGCAACAGGACTGGTTTCAGTTGCCCCATACCCCTCATATATCTCTTTTCCAAATCGCTCCTTAAAGAGCTGTCTAATCTCCATTGGTAGTTTCTCTGCTCCTGCAACAACCATTCTAAGCTGTTCAAACATTAATGGATGTATCTTTCTATTTCGTGCATAGAGTCTAAGGAATGTGGCTGTAGCAAACAGAAATGTAGCATGATATTTAGCAGACAACTTTCCAATGGCAACGCCATCTGTTGGGTCAGGATGACAGACCACAGGAATCCCTTCTATAAGTGGAGTAAAGGTTGTTACAGTTAATCCAAATGAGTGAAAAATAGGAAGCGTACCTAAAATAACATCATCTTCTCTTGGATTAATAATATTTGTAAACTGTTTAATGTTACCTAAAATATTTTGATGGCTCAACTCTATCCCTTTTGGATTCCCTTCACTTCCACTAGAGAAGAGAATGGCACAAGTATCAGCATTAGAGACCGATTTAATATAGATACAACTTAATAACCATGTGGGTAAAAGCTTTACTTGTAAAAAGGTGAAAAGCTGTTTAGGTTTAGAAATTTGACTTTTTAATCTCTCTAAATAGAAAAGTTCAATCCCCTCTAGAGCCTCTTCTAAATCAAACCCTTTCGCTTTTAGTTTAGTAATAAACTGCTTAGATGTTATGATTTGTCTAATATTTGCCTCTTTTATTGCATATTTTAAACTCTTTGTACCAGAGGAGTAGTTTAGATTTACAACAGTTTTACCCAGTGTTAATGTTGCCATATTGGCAACACTTCCTCCTGCACTGGTGGGAACAATTAACCCGATATTTTGCTCTTTTTTCAATATTTTTTTAAAAGCTCCTCTCATCAAAAAAACAGCCGTAATAAATTTATGACCAGTCAGTTCAACACCTGTTGAATCTGCAATGCTCAATTTTGACCCAACACTCTTTGCCTCTTTAATCCATGTTTTTGGTAAAGTATCAAGCCGTTTGAGATAACTCTCCCATGAGCCTACGGAGAGTTTAAAAACCTCTGATTTTACCTCTTGGGCTGAAGTATGAATCGACATGGGTTTTCCAAAAATAACGCCTACATCTTTTAGACGCTTATTTCTCATTTTAGATGAAGCATGAGAAGCTTTTCCCTCCCAAAGTCCACGCAAATAAAAAGGAATAATAACACCATTGGTCACATCAGATACTGCCAACTCAAAACCTTTTTGAAATCTTCCTAGATGACCATTTCTGGTTAAATGACCTTCTGGAAATAGTGCTACTGTATCACCATTTTCTATAGCTTCTCCCACGGCTTTTAAGGCATGTTTTCCTCCTCGGCTAGAGATAGGAATTGCTCCAAAAAACTTGAAAATAGGTTTAAAATACCAAAGATTATAATAGTATCTATCAATAACAAAACGTATCTGTTTTGGATAGGCAATCTGTAAAAATGCCCAATCTAGAAAAGAGAGATGATTTCCTAGAAGAAGCTTTCCTTTACTCCCTTTTATCTTCTCTAATCCCTTTACATCAATGGTATATTTTAACCCAAAGATAAACCGTACTAAGAAACGTACCGTAGATTGAGGAAGTTGGATTAAACTATAGAGAAACCCTATTAATGAAATCCAAAAAGCCAAAGAGAATAGCGAAGAACTATTAAGACCACTATATGCAAATATAGTGGTTAGAAGTAAAAATCCAAACATAATTAAATACTGCATAAAGTTATTCCCAGCCAACACTTTACCCATCATTTTCTTGGGAGTAACGAGTTGAATAAGTGTATTTAAAGGAACAATAAAGAGACCAGAAAAGAGACCATAAGTAAAAAATGAGAGTGCTAAAAAACTCAAAGAATCAAAAAGAGGAATAAAGAGAAGTGAAACTGTAATTCCAAATGCACCAATAGGAATTAATCCTACCTCAATATATCTTTTGGAGAATCGTCCCACAAGAAGTGAACCAACAATAATTCCTACTCCTGTTAACGAGAGAAGACCATTGGCAATAACTGTATCATCAATACCCAAATTGGTTTTTAGATGCGCTCCAAATATCGCAACAACCAGTTGAGATATACCCCAAAATATAGAGAGACCTATAATAGAGAGCCAAACTGTTCTGGATTTTTGAAGAAGTTTTATATTCTCCTTAAGATTAATATACTCTCCTACTTTAAATGCTCTATCTTTTTTAATCTCTACAGTTTTGATTAAATAGAGTGATAAAAGAAACTCTATGATTGAAGCACCAATCAAAGCAAAACCTAAAGGATAAAGATATTGTAAAATCTTATTTGGATTTGTTATATTTACGGGTAATAACTGCTCAAAAAAAATCGAATAGATAAGTGTTCCTGCTAAAATAGAGACAATAGTCAAGGATTGAACTAAAGCGTTGGCTTGAGTCAACTCTTGACCTCCTACCATCTCTTTGATTAAACCATATTTGGCAGGGCTGTAGATAGCTGATTGCCCAGCTAAAAGAAATGTAAGTCCAAATGCAACCCAAAACCATCCCATAATATAAGAGAATAGAATTAAAGTTGTAATAGCAACTGCCAAAAGTGAAGCCCAACGGATAATTTCAACTTTTGGGTATTTATCGCTTAAAAATCCTGCTGGAGAGAAAAGAAAGATAAAAGGTAAAAGAATCAACCCATTAACTACAGCAGTTAAGATAATCAGTTCAGAACCCGTATATGCCTTTAAAATAGTGTTTTGAAGCACTATTTTATGCCCTAAGTCGGTCATAGCATTCAAAAATATAATAAATATATAGGGAATAAACCCTCCAATTTTAAATAACTGTTTCATTTTTCTTCAACTCCATCTGTTTTTGATGCTCTTGCATTGTATGCATATTAAAAATATAGGGTTTAAGAGTTAAAATGGTGTCAAAAAGCAACTCGTAATGTTCATTGTTTTTTGATTTATCGCTCTCTAAAAGCTCTGCTCCAACCTGATACTCTGTCTCTGCTATCTTCTTTGCCGATGTAACATAGCTGTTGAAAAGAGTTTCATTTAAACCCAAAGATTTAGCCCGTTTAAATAGTGCTACCAACTTTAACTCTTTCTCTGAAAACCCCTGTTTCTGTCTGAATAACCACCCCTTATTGAGATAGGTATTGAGTTCATCAATTTGTAATCCACTTAACTCCAGAAATGCCTCATCGTTATACCACTTGGTATTGGGTGTTCCTGCCATCATCTCTAATGAACGCAACATCATTGAGAAGTCATCTGAAAAACTAAAGTTATTCTCTTTAAAGATAGATTGAATCTGAGCAATGGTATAAGAGAGTTGATTTTGTAGATATTTTATAAATTTAATAATATTAACACAAGATTCATCATAAAGATGTAAATTGGGTTTTGGCTTTTCTGGTTCAGGAAGTAGTCCCTCTTTTACATAAAAGAGAATCGTTGATTTACTCTCTCCTGTCTGCTTCATAAGATTTTTCATTTTTAATGCCACAATTTACTCCATTTGTATCTATCAGAATAGAGTATTGTAGTAAATTTAGCTATAAGTGTCAAGTGTTACTTTTTACTTTTTATAAAAAAGAGGAGAAGACACCCCCTAAAGAGGGGTGTTTTAACTTTAGAGATAATCACGCTTTTTAGTAGTGTGAATGTAATTGTTTATAAATCTCTCGTAAATTACAGAACGAGCAGTAGAAGATTCAAACTCTATGAGTCACAATCATTTACATTGACAGTAACCTCATCCAGTAATCTTTCTGGGTCTTTATCAACAGTTTGATTTGCAATTACACCTTTATAGAGGCGTATAATATTATTTGAGTCTCCTGTTGTTGCAGGAACGTAATAGAATACAGGTCCATAAGCATGAATATCATCATTAACTGTCCATGTAAAGATATGGTTGTTGTTGCTGTCACCAACTGCATTTAACTCCACATAAGGTGTTGTGTCACAAATTTGAATTGGGTCATTAGATGGACTAATGGTTGCTTCTGTAGCAGATGCAAATATAGTCGATAGTAAAAGCATACTTAGAGTGGTTTGTAAAAATAGTTTTGTTTTCATCTTGTCTCATTTAATTTAATTTATAAAATATCCAAATAGATATTTCAACTCTAATCATAGCAGGTTTTTATTTATTTAAAAAAGTGTTTTTTAATTTAAATATATTTTATAAAGTTATAAATAGTTAACAGAAGAGTTCTTTTGGAATCTTAAATTTTATTTATAAAATTTTCAAAACTGACCAATAGAATAGAATTAACTCTATTAAATAAGGGCTAATAACGTAAGTTCAGTTATAAAGCTATTTTGATATAATCAACCCATTAAAATGAAATGGATTCGCCGATGAAAAAAATTTTACCTTTTCTTCTCTTTTCTCTAATTTCAATACAAGCTCAAGTGATTGATGCTGTCGCGATTGATGTAGAGGGGGAAGCAATTACAACATTAGAGATTCAAGCCGTACAACAGAAGATGAATATGTCAAAACAGGCTGCTGTTGAAGCACTTATTCAAGACCGTCTTGAAAAATCTGCGCTTAAAAAGGCAAATATTGAGATAAGCCATGAAGAGATTCAAGCCAAAGTACAATCCATCGCTTCAGCAAAAGGGATGAGTCAAGCTCAGATGAAAAATGTTTTAGCACAAAAGGGTTTAACGTGGGAGAGCTATATCAAACAGTTGACAATGGAGATAAAAAAAGAGCATTTCTTTAGAGAGTATATTGCCAAATCTGTAACGCCACCCTCGGAGGCTGAACTAAAACTCTACTATGAGACCCATAAAGAGAAGTTCTCCTCTGCCCCATTGCAGATGAGTTTGGTTCTCTATTTAGCACCAACGGTTGAGAAGATTAAAGAGGCAATTGCCAATCCCATGCGACCTGTCGAGGGTGTTCAAAAAAAGAACATTTTAGCAAACTCTAATGAGATGAGTCCCCAACTCTTAGAGCTTATTCAAAAAACAGCTGTGAACTCTTTTACCCCTCCTGTAAATACGGGAAAAGGGATTATTTCCTATTTTGTAAAATCAAAAGGTCAACAGCAAGGTGGATTTGAAGCAGTTAAAAACAGTGTTGCAAATATGTGGATGCAGGAGCAACGAATTCAAGCAGGACAAGATTTTTTTAACAAATTAAAAAGCAATGCAAATATTCGTGTTATTCGTTTATAAAAAATCAGATTAAATTAAAAGGAAATAGATGGGCTTAAAAGCAGACAGTTGGATTAGAGAAAAATCACTTAATGAGGGGATGATTACTCCCTTTTGTGAAGCGTTAGTTGGAGAGGGTGTTGTATCGTATGGATTAAGCTCTTATGGTTATGATATTCGTGTAAGTAATGAGTTTAAAATCTTTACAAATATCAATGCCGAGGTGGTAGACCCAAAAGATTTCAATGAAAATAATGTGGTTGACTTTACAGGTGATGTCTGTATTGTTCCACCAAATTCATTTGCTTTAGCACGAACAATTGAGTATTTTAAAATGCCTTCAGATACCTTAGCTATCTGTTTGGGAAAAAGTACCTATGCACGTTGTGGCATTATTGTTAATGTTACCCCTTTCGAGCCAGGATTTGAAGGACACATCACCATAGAGATTTCAAATACTACGCCACTTCCTGCAAAAATTTATGCAAATGAGGGGATTGCACAAGTACTTTTTTTACAGGGAGATGAGGTTTGTGAAACAACTTACAAAGATAGAAAAGGAAAATACCAGAGCCAAACAGGCATTACTTTACCAAGAATTCTGAAAGAGTCTTAAGGTTAATTAGAATATAATAATTCGTAACACTATAAGTTTTTAGATTCTAGGTTAAATTAAAACGTTAAAAAGGAAGTAGTATGGGTTCTTTTGATTTTATATCAGATGCAGGTACAACATTATTAGGAAAAGGTGATGATGTGGTTGCAGTTAAAGAGGCAATAGAGAGCAGTTTTAGTGAGTCTCCAGTAGATGGATTGAGTGTAGGGGTTGAAGGTGGAGTTATAACCCTTGCAGGTATTGCCAAAGATTATCCTACGCGAGAAAAAGTGATTTTGATTGCAGGAAATATAGAGGGGGTTTCAGAAGTTAATGCAGAACAGTTAATTACACTTGAACAGCTTTCTGAAGAGAATCAACGAGAGATTCCTGAAGAGATTTTTTATACCATTGAAAAGGGAGATACCCTCTGGGCAATCTCTACAAAATATTATGATGATGGAAGTAAATATACACACATTGTTGATGCCAACATAGAAGTTATAAAAGATGCAAACCTTATATATCCTGGGCAAACAATTAGAATTCCTGAAGTTCTTGGGTAGATATAAAAAGAGATAGGGTTTAAATTTTTAAATCCTATTTATCCAATGTAACATCAATTGAAAGTGCTTCAAACTCTCCGACAACCTCTTTGTTTATCTCAATACCTCTTACACCGATGTATTTTTGCACTACAGCAATAATCTCTTGTTTCATCTTATCCATAAAAGGATAAGCCAATGAACTGCTTCTATCGGACATAATTGCAATTGTTAATCTATCTTTAGCAACAGAGGCACTCTGCTTCTTTTTAAAAAAATTAAATCCAAACATTATGTAAACATCCCTACTATCTTTTTAAAAATTCCAGAGTCGCAAATTTCAACATCTTTCATATCAACTTGTTGACCACAAAGCCTATTAGAGATACGCATATACGCCTGTCCTGCTATCGATTTTTTATCTAAGATAACGGGTTTCCCTCGGTTCGATGCCTCTATTACACCCCTATCTTCAGGAACTTTACCCAGTAATTTAATATCTAGAATCTCTAAAATATCATCACTTTTTAACATCTCTCCACTCTCTACCATATTGGCAACAATTCGATTAATAATCAAATATTTGGCTACATCTTCACCCTTTTTAACTTTATTTGATTTAGAGTCTAAAATACCAATAGCTCTATCAGCATCACGAATAGAAGAGACCTCTGGATTAACAACAACAATCGCTGCGTCAGCAAATTCAATGGTATGTTCAAAACCACTCTCTATTCCAGCAGGAGAATCTAAAATAACAAAATCAAAATCCTCTTTTAATTTCGTTACCAACTTTTTTACTTTTGCAGAATCAAGCACCGATTTATCTTTACTTTGAGAGGCAGCTAGAAAAAAGAGATTTTCGTTTACTTTACTTTTTATGAGTGCCTGTTTGAGTGTCGCCTCTTCATCCATTACCTGTACCATATCGTAAACAACACGGTTCTCAAGTCCTAGAATCATATCAAGGTTACGCTGTCCAATATCGAAATCGACAACGACACACTTCTGGTCATTCATACTGATTCCTAGACCAAGATTTGCTGTGGCAGTTGTTTTACCAACACCACCTTTTCCACTGATTACTGCAATGATTATGCCCAACTTATCTCCTTTTTTAATACGGGGGTTATGATTATCTCATTATGTTTCAATTCAACTCTGTTGAGTTTATTTTTTAAAAGTTCATTATCTACAGGAACACCGTGAAAAATAATATTGGCCTTTGGTGAAGTGGTTATCATCATAAAATTACCACTACAACGCACAAATCCTTCTACAACTTTGGTAATAATTAAATTACCCTTTATTTTTAATGTTGCTCCACTATTTACACGGTTTAACAGCAATAAGTCACCATCAATATTCAGCTCTTGACCACTACGAATCATCCTATCTAATACCGTTAAGTTATTTTGTAATCTAGAAGAGAGTCTTCTTAACTCTGATTTGGCAATCTCCATAGAGATGGCATTTTCACGACGTTCTTCTAAAAATTTCTCTTCTAAAGTTTTACGATTTCGTCCTTTAGGTAACGTTATATTGTGTAAATAGGTTAATGATTTTTTCTTTAAATAGCTTTTAATCCTCTTCGATAAAGTCCCCTGAATAATAATAAGGTGGTCTTTAAAAAGAGTATGATTTGCATCAAAAAACTCTATAAATTTTTTTTCATCTTCAATAGTGGTCTCGTAAACTTTTACAGAATATTGATTACTTTTCAAAAAAACTCCGATTATTGTTATAATTTATTAACAATGATTATTTTATCCCTTTTTCTATTAATAAAGGATTTAAATTTTCAAATATAATGCTTTTTTAGAATTTTATAATAAAGAAAAAGTCATAATCTAGTATGAAAATTTTATTGATACCATTTACTCCACAACTATTGTCTGTAAATGTAACACTAAACAACGCTATTTCCCACATTCATGGCGTTTGGAGTCACTACTCTATCTTCTATTTAAAGGTGAAATAATGCTCAAAACCCTACGAATTTCAATCTCGTTGATGCTTCTTATAGCCATGAGCTATCTGGGATATATAACCTATCATCACTCAACCATCTATGAAGCGACAACAGAAGAGATTGCTAAAGCGTGTGATGCAGATGGATTGGCATCAGAACGTATTGACCAATTTACCTCTATAATCTCTTTGGGGTTATTAAAAAATGAAAGTAAGATTGCACTTGATACTCTACGAGAAGCACAACTAAAAGCAAAAAAACTTGCCCATCGTTATCTATATTATTATATGGGAGTTTTGATTTTACTTATTCTATTCAGCTTTCTCTGTAGCTTAAGAGCTGGAGCAATAATCCTTAGTTTTTCTACGTTAATCTCTCTTATTTATGGTCTAATTAATCCCATATTGATGGTCACTATTCATAAACAAGTTGATTACTTGGGTGATATTATTCTCTCTTTTGAATCTAAAGGAATTATAGGCTCTATTAGTAAGCTCCATGAGAGTGGTGAGTTGGCTGTAGCCTTTACAATTTTACTCTTTTCTATTCTTCTACCTATGGTAAAGAGTTTAACGCTCATCTTTATGTTGATTGTCTATGATAAGGAGTGGAATCATAAAGTGATAGAATTTTTTAAACAGATAGGTAAATGGTCAATGATAGATGTCTTTGTTGTGGCAACATTTCTGGTCTATTTTACCAGCAATACAGGGGGCGTTAGTCATGCAGAAATTGAAGTGGGACTCTACTTCTTTTTAGCCTATGTTATTTTGTCAATGATAACAGCCATACAGACACATAAAGTATTGGCAGTTGGTGATTCTTAACTCCAGCAGAATGAGCTGAGACTAACGTCACAGCTCTAATTGTGCTAAAATTAATTTTGAGTCGTTACTTACTTCATACCAAATGGATTGATTCCACCCATCATTCCCATAGCTTGAGATTTCTTATTATCTTCAACCATTTTTAAAACATCGTTGATGGCAGAGATTAATAATATCTGCATAGAAGATTTATCATCCAGCAGAGAGTCATCAATGGTAATATCAATAATTTCATTCGCTCCATTTGCAGTGACCTCAACCATTCCACCACCTGCTTTTGCAGTCAGTGTAATATTTTTTGACTGCTCCTCCATCTCTTTGGCTTTGGTTTGAAGTTGCTCCATCATTCCTGCCATTTTGCTCATATCTAAACCTTCAAACATTACTTTAATCCTTTAAACTCTTGTGCTATTGTATTATCATCTTCTAAAATAACTATTTTAGGTTCAAAACTATCTGCTTCTTCTTCACTCATAGAGGCATAGGCAATAACTATAATTTTGTCTCCAACATGCACTTTACGTGCTGCTGCACCATTTAGACACATCTCTTTTTTACCAGCCTCACCTGGAATAATATAAGTAGAAAATCGTTCCCCATTATTGATATTGACAATATCTACCTTCTGTCCAACACGCATATTTCCAGCATCAAGCAGGTCTTGGTCGATGGTTATTGAACCTACATAGTGTAAGTTCGCTTCAGTTACGGTCGCTCTGTGCAGTTTACTATAGAGCATGGTAATATTCATTACAGTTATCTCCGTGATTTGTGATTTTTTTGTATTATAGCAGATTATTATCACATTATAGAGAAAATTCATCCTCTTTGAGTAGTGAATAAAAGTGTAATTAAGTAGGCGTTACATATGAGAAAAAAGTTAGATTTTGATTAAAAATTAGAGTATTACTTTTCTGTAATACTCTAAAAAACTACAATTTTATTTATCTTCTAAATACTCTTTTCGGAGAAGTAAGAGAGCCAAAGTTAAGCCCATCATTAACATAAGCCACAAACCAATATTGTGGAAGGTTGCAATACTGTTTTCTTCATAAGGTGCACAATCTTCCTCTATTGTATCATTTACACTATCAACTACTGATTGATGTAAGATAATCAAAGCATTTGTCTTTAACTCTTTACCTCTTTTATCAAATACTTTATAAGAGATTGGTGTTGGGTCTACAACAGGAACCCCCTCTTGCGCTTGATAAATAATAACGCCATCTTCTCTTACTTTCCATGTCCCTTCATTTGGAACATGTAAAAGTTTTCTATCTTCAGATAAAACTGCATCTGGATGTAATTTGGTAAATCCTTCAGGCAATACAATCTCTACAGATGATTCATCTAAATCCCCATTATCATTATGTAAAACAGGAACTTCCACAGGTTCAATTAAATTAGAAACCTTAACATCTGGTCTCACTTGAGCTTGATAATAGATGGTTACCATTGCACTACCTACTCTCTCTCCATTGAGATTCTCTACAGAGTATCGAATTGGTGTTGGGTCAAGTTCAAATTTGGCATCAGGAGTAAAGGTTATAGCACCACTCTCTTCAATACTCCATACACCCTCTCCTTTAACAACTAAAGCATCTCCAGCAGATTCAGTTCCCTCTATTTTAATTGTCTCAATATTGAGCCATTGTACCTTATCGTTACTCAAAACATCTATGGTTACACTTTCGTATAATTCAATATCATCAACCACATCATCCATAAGGAGTCCATTGGCTTCTAAATAGTCTGCTATATTATTATTGTTACTATCAGGAAGAGTTGTACCATCTAAAATTGTATCAACATCGTCTATTCTATGGTCACCATTATCATCTGTTCCTCCTCCTTCAATAACATCAAAAATACCATCATTATCTGTATCTAAATCTCTATGATTTGGCGTGTTATCATTATCGGTATCAAGAGGGATAGAGAGTGGATTAATATTGTCTAATAGACCATTTTCATCAAGATCTCCATCTATCTGACCATTGTTATCACTGTCACTCGTAACATCTCTTCCAGACTCAATTAAATCAGAAATACCATCATTATCAGAGTCAACATCTTGGAAATCAGGTTTTTCATCTTCATCTGTATCAAAAGGAACAACTACCCCCTCTGAAGAGGCATCATTATCATCAGCATCAGCTAAATCCATTAATCCATCATTATCATCATCTACACTGCTATCAATACGCCCTTCACTATTTACAGGTAGTCTACCTGACTCTAGAATATCTAAAATACCATCATTATCTGAATCCAAATCTAAGGCATCAATAACTCCATCACCATCCGTATCACCCTCTCCTTCAATAGTATCAGGGATACCATCATTATCATCATCTAAATCTTCTATATCAGGAATACCATCTCCATCACTATCTCTCTGGTCAGTATATCTTCCTCGTGCAGGAATAGGTGTTGTATCTCCTTTAAGATTTGTTGCAATTGAGTGAACATCTCCTTCTGGAGGCTGAATGGTTTTACTTGTTGCAACATAATTTCCATCTTTATCAGCTTTTACTTTAACCTCTTCTCCTGTTGGGAAGGTAACCGTTACTTCTGCAAAAGGTTCTGTTTTTCCATAAACTTCTAAAAGTCCACTATCTAAAGGGGTTACTTCTGTAATAGTAATCCTTGGCATCTCTATCTTTGGAACAACTACTATCACTGTTCCAACATCACAGTTTTTAGGATTTAAATTTTCACAAATAGTATAATTTTCAATATATGTTCCCGATGCTACTGTTTCAGGTAAAGTTACTTTACCTGAAAGCATATCAATTATTAATGGTGTATTATCTGTTATTTTAGTAATATTTACATCTACTCCTAAAGTTACAGGACGTGCATTGAGTCTATCATTTGCTGTAATATTATCAATAACCACGCTCTCTTCTCTATCTGCTACAGCTTCATCATTTAAAGCATCTATTACTAAAGGTTTCACTGTATCAATAGGCTCATTTGGCACAATTACATTAACTGTTATTGTTGCATCTGCACAGTTTGAACTGTTTAACTTTTCACAAAGTGTATAGCTCTCAACATATGTACCAGAATCTGTATCTGAAGGTACAACGACAGCACCAGTTGAAAGATTAACTTTAAGTGGTGTATTTGCAGTAATATTCGTAATATTCGCATCAACACCCAGAGTAATTGGGTTCCCATTCAAGGTATCATTACTGGTAATATTGCTAATAGCTACACCACCATTACTACCATTTACAGAGTCATTACTATCCTCATTTGCAACCAAAGATGACGAGGTTACCTCTACGGTAACATTTCCATCTTTACAGTTGGTTGGATTTGCATTTTCACAGACAGTATACCCTTCAATATAGGTACCTGAAGCTGTTCCTGCTACTACAACCACTTCTCCTGTTGAGAGATTAATATCTAATGGTGTACGCCCTTCAATCTTAGTAATATTTGCCTCTTTACCAAGTACAAATGCTTTTCCATTTAATGTGTCATTCTTGGTAATATTATCAAGAGCAATACCACCTACACTACCGTTAATGGTATCTCCTGTCTCATTATTGACAATCAGCTCAACCTCTCGGTAAGCCACCTCGCTATTGTCTCCTGTAGCATTTATTAAATCTTGGCTAGGATTATCAATTTTACCATTAGTATCACTGTAATCATCTCCATTATCAACACTGCTATCAAGACCATTATCTCCTACATTACCACTAAGTGTTAAACCACTCTCATTGGTATCTGTAAGGTTGTCATCATCTGAATCTACATCCAAATAATCTGAAATATTATCTTCATCTGTATCTATAGGAAGCAGTCCACTTAATCCATAAACTGCTGAATAGGTACCATTACTATCAACGCTTCCTGTTGGAGCAAGATAGTTTACTGTTGTTTGTGCCTCAACATTATCAGGAATTCCATCGTTATCACTGTCTAGGTCAAGAGAATCAATAAATCCATCCCCATCACTATCTTTTGTGAGATTTCCATCAAGCTCTACACTATCTAAAATACCATCATTATCATCATCAAGGTCAATATTATCAGGAATTCCATCGTTATCACTATCTTGAAGAACTTCTAGAGTTACATTGGCTTCATCACAGTTGGTTGGGTTCAATACTTCACACAACTGATAGGCAACAGTATAGATACCTGCTTCACTATTTGCATCAACACTTAATGTTCCATTTGCCTCTAAAGATACGGTTGTTAAGTTACTCTCATTTGGAAGAAGTGTTAGTTCCACCAATCGATCATCGGTAATATCGGCTCCATTTAAAGTATCATTTCCAACAGATGTGACATCACCAACCACACCACCAATTCTATTTAAAACAGGATTTGATAAGAAATCATCATCTACTGCATCAATTGGTGCTGGTGTAACCGTCACCGTTATGTTTTTCTCAATACAGTTATTTGGATTTAAATTTTCACAAAGTGTATAGGTCTCAATATAGGTACCTGCTTGGGTCTCTGTTGGTACTGTTACAGCTCCAGTTGAGCTGTTAATCTCTAAAGGTGTATTTGCAGTAATATTCGTAATATTCGCATCAACACCCAGAGTAATTGGGTTCCCATTCAAGGTATCATTACTGGTAATATTGCTAATAGCTACACCACCATTACTACCATTTACAGAGTCAT
>Ga0256843_1002186_pt1 | contig 14484 bp, 11 predicted proteins | sample AlvinellametaG_FD_191572 | JGI IMG/M metagenome (GOLD analysis project Ga0256843, IMG submission 191572) | Pompeii worm associated microbial communities from hydrothermal vent at the East Pacific Rise, Pacific Ocean - Alvinella | ecosystem: Host-associated > Annelida > Integument > Unclassified ... | reverse complement strand
CCCTAGCAGCTGTGTTTGGTTTTATGATTCAAAAGGAGAGTATGCGTGCTTATGGTATTGCTGTCTCTTTAGTTGAATTTGTAGTGGCTTTAGTACTTTGGTATGCATTTGACAACAGTGTCTCTGGTATGCAGTTTATGGAAAACATTCCGTTAATTCCAGCTTTTGGTATTAATTATACTTTAGGTGTAGATGGTATTTCAGTTTTTATTATTATATTATCTGCATTTTTTACACTACTTGGTATTGGCTCTTTGACAGATACACCAAATGTAAAATATATGATTATTACACTGTTATTCTTACAAATGACTATGGCAGGTGTTTTTGCTGCTCTTGATGCTATTGTATTCTATACATTCTGGGAACTTTCTCTTGTGCCTATGCTTTATATCATTGGTGCATGGGGTGGACCACTTCGTGTATATGCATCGATTAAGTTTTTCCTTTATACATTTGCAGGTTCATTAGTAATGCTTGTTGGTATGTTATTTATGGCATATTTCTATTATCAAGCAGCAGGTGTGTGGAGTTTTAATCTTTTAGACTGGTATAGACTGGTACTACCTGAAAACCTTCAGCTATGGCTCTTTGTAGCATTCTTTATCGGATTTGCTATTAAAGTTCCAATGTTTCCATTCCATACATGGTTACCGTATGCGCATGGACAAGCTCCAACTATCGGTTCTGTAATTCTTGCTGCGATACTCTTAAAAATGGGTACATATGCGTTTGTAAGATTTTCATTGCCATTGTTTCCGGATGCATCAGCATATTTCATGATTCCAATAGCAATTTTAGCTATTATTATGGTTATCTACACTGCAATGGTCGCATATGCACAAAAAGATATTAAGCAGGTTGTTGCTTATTCTTCAATTTCACATATGGGTATTATCATTCTTGGTACTTTTGCATTAAATGTTGAAGGTATCTCTGGTTCTATCTTTTTAATGCTGGGTCATGGTGTTGTAGCAGGAGCACTCTTCTTACTTGTTGGTGTTATCTATGACAGACGTCATACTAAGATGATGAGTGAGTTTGGTGGATTGGCACATGTTATGCCTAGATATGCAACTATATTTGGTATTATGATGATGGCTTCAGTTGGTATGCCTCTTACAATTAACTTTGTAGGTGAGTTCTTAAGTTTACTTGGCTTTTATCAACAATCACATATCTTGACACTTTTAGCAGGTGTTGGAATCATCGTAGGTGCTATCTATATGCTTGCAGCGTATAAAAAAGCATTCTTTGGTGAAGTGACAAATGAGAAAAACAAAAACTTACCAGATATAAATAAAAAAGAGTTATTTGGCTTAATCCCATTGGTAATAGTTGCAATATGGTTAGGTATCTATCCAAAACCGGTACTTGATCCAATTAATAACTCTGTGAAATCTATTGTACAGTTAATGCACAATAAAGCTGTAACAGAGTTGGCAAAAGAGAGAATACCTGATTTAACTAAACCAAAACTAATGGTAGTTAAAGAGACAATTATCGAGGAGGTGAACTAATGTTAGCGCCAGTAAATATTCCTTTAGAGTCATTAAATGTAATGACTCTTACTCCAATGCTTATACCAATAATAGGCGCTTTATTAATTTTAGTAATTGATGTAGTCAAGGGTGGCTTACATAAATCACTATATGTAGTATTAAGTTTACTATTCTTAGCGATGGATTTCTTTTCGTTATTGAACGGAGCAGGTGTTTTTGCTCAAAACGGTACTATGCTTGGTATGTTTGATGTAATGCTTATCGATGGCTTGGCATTACTAGGTCAATTTGTTATCGTTGGTGCATCAATGCTGTTTATTCCATTGTCTCTAACGCATAAACGTTTTCACGAATTCTCATATCCTGAGTTTTTTGCTCTGTTCTTGTTTATGATTGCAGGCTTCCAATTTATGGTAGCATCAGATAATATTATTTTAATCTTTGTTGGATTAGAAACTTCATCTTTAGCACTTTACACATTGATCGCAATGCATAACCGTGATAAATCTTTTGAAGCAGCAGTAAAATACTTTACAATGGGTGCATTAGCAGCTGGTTTCTTTAGTTTTGGTGCTATGATTCTTTATGCACTGACTGGTTCTGTAGAAATTAATAAAATTGCTTTAGTTTTAGCTTCAAACGGCTATGCTGATATTGGATATGTTCTTGTAGGTGTAGCATTTATGTTAGCTGCGTTTGCATTTAAACTATCATTGATCCCATTCCATACTTGGGCTCCAGACGTTTATGAAGGTGCTTCTGCTGCAATGGCAGGTTATATGTCGATTGTTCCTAAAATCGCAGGTTTCGTTGTTGCTATGAGATTCTTTGAATTCTTGGTGCATAGTCATATTGTTTGGTTAGAGATCGTACTCTATGCATTTGTTGTTATAACAATGACCGCATCAAATATGTGGGCACTTGTACAAACAGATGTGAAACGTATGCTTGCATACTCTTCAATCTCTCATGCAGGTTTTGTTATGGCTGCTATTTTAATTGGAACTACTCAAGCAAATAGTGCACTTTTCTTATACTGGATTCTTTTTAGTTTTACTAATCTTGGATCATTTTCTATGCTTTGGATGTCAAGACAAAAACATTTGCCGGACCACCAAAGTTCAGATCATTCATATGATAAATTTGCAGGTATGATTAAAACAGCACCTGTCGCAGCACTTATTATGGGTCTGTTTATGTTAAGTCTTGCAGGTGTTCCACCGTTTGCACTCTTTTGGGGTAAACTGTATATGATCAGTTCTGCTGTTACTAGCGGCTATACAGTATTAGCATTGATTATGGCTCTTAACTCAGCAATTGCAGGGTATTATTACTTAAAACTTATTGTTTATATGTTTATGAAAGAGCCAGTATCTGGTGGTAATGGTGATCTTTACGTTACAAATGCAACTTTAGCATTAAAAACTATCATCGGTATTGCTGCAATAGGAACTATATTTGCTTTTGTAGCAATAAATCCTCTGTTAGAGTTTATTACTTCATTTGTTTATAACAGTGGATACTAAATTTTAAAACACAGATTAAGGGAGAGAGGAATTGTTAAAATGGATACTCTTACTCTCTCTTTGTATTAAATCTTTTGCACTTGAAATATCAGTAGATAGTGCAAAAGATGACTTTATTAAGTATTCGACACTTCAACTTGATGACGCCACTTCTTTTTCCTGTCAAGAGATAAAAAACAACTTTAATATTACTACAAAAGTTATATGCGCATTCTCAAAAAAGCCTTCTCAAAATATTAAAAATTTTCAAAATGATTTTTTTAGAGTGAGTTTTATAGTTAAAAAAGAACGATATTTTATTATTATCAAGCCTATATATAAGATAAAGTTGATTTCTAATATATTTGATTTAACTAAGGACGATACAGTTTTCACCAAACAAGCAAGTAGTGCAAAAAGTTGGACTGTAATAGGTTATGAAAAAAAAATTCCTCTTTTGAAAGAAGAAGATGATTCTTCTGCTACAGCAATTGATTTTCCATTTTTTTTAGATAAAGACAAGTTACCATATGTTGGAAGTTTGGATCTACAGGGTAATCCTGTACATATAAAAAAAGTGGAAGATGTAAGAGATTATCTACAAGTTAAAAAACAATATCAATCAAAACAGTATGAGAGTTGTTTGGAGACTATTGATGACGTATTATCATCATTTCCTCATACACTTTTTAAAGAGGAATTACTTTACTACAAAATAAAAACATATGATAAGTTAAAAGACTGGGACAATGTAATCGCCGAGGCAAAAATCTTTTTAAGAGAGTACTCATCAAGTGACAATATAGCTGAGATACTATCTCTAATAGCAAAAGCTTATGCCAAAGTTTCCCAATCCAGTGATGCAGATTATTTTTTCGATAGACTTTTCAGTGAACATTCAAATAGCATCTATACACAGTGGGGATATATCTATAAAGGTGATATGCTTGTTGATGCCGGAGGCAATAATGAAGCAAAGAAATTTTATAAAAAAGCATTAAGAGAAACACAAAGTATTGAAGTGGCTGCTACAGCTGCGTTTAGGTTAGCAAATCTTCTAATTGACAGTTCTAAGAAAGAATCTGCAACATACATAATGAAAATTGTACATGCAAAACCAACTTTTTTTGCTCAACATTTGAAAGATTCACAAAAAATTATGAACAATTTTGCAGACAGTGGTGATTATAAGACTGCAGCAGCAATTGCAGGAGCTTTACTCAAAGGAATTGATGCTACATATGATGAATATGAAGAGCTGTTAAAAGATAGAGCTTTATGGCTTGCAAAAACAAAAGAGAAAAAAGAGGCACTTGCAGCAATAAATGAATATTTGAAAAAATTTCCAGATGGTGATTTTATTGATAGTGTAGAAAATGTGAAAAATGAACTCTTTTTTGATGTTTCTGATTTGAATGCAAGTGCCAAACTACAAGAGTATGATAAATTAATTCAAGAGTATGGAAGCCAGACCATAGGTGAAAAAGCATTATATGAAAAAGCTAAACTGTTATTACAAGAGAAAAAATATGCACAAGTCCTCTCTTTAAAAGATAACTTGCTTAATCTCGATGAAGATGTCTATAAAGATATAAATACGATTATAGAAGCAGCAGCAAAAGGGAGTATGGAGATCTCTTTAGAGAAAAAGGACTGTAGACAGGTACTTACCATTTCGCAAGAGTATAATATTACACTTTCTGACAGTTGGGATGATGGTATTTATGAGTGTGCAATGAAAGGGGGTGATTTTTCACTCTCAAGAAATATTGCTCTAAAAAACCTTAAAGTAGATAGTATTACATCAAGGAAAAAATGGCTTTATAGATATATAAAAGTAGCATTTGCCACGGGAAATTATACTGATGTTATTCAAGCTGCAAAAGATTTGATAACACTGATAGGCAATGATGATAAATCAAAATATACAGATGTTTACAGAATTCTATTTGACAGTTATCAAAGGCTTGAGAACAGAGATGGTATGATACGCACAATGATGAAGATTGAAAAGATCTTTGGTCTGGATTATCGGGATATGGACAGATATGTAGCGATGATCAATGTAGGAGATAATATGCATGATGATAATATGATTATTACATATGCACAAAAAGTGATGCAGATACAAAATAGATCACACTCCTATGCTCAGAGTCCTTTTGTAGAGTTTTCTTTGTATCAGGCATATCTTGACAAAAAAGAATATAACAAAGCATATAAAGTAATAAAGTCACTTGATAAGATAGAATTAAACGCAGCAGACAGAGCAAGACAAAAATATCTACTTGGAAATGTACTAAGTAAACTCTGGCGGGATGATGAAGCTAAAGAAGCCTATAAAGAGTCAATAAAAGCAGATAAAAACTCTTCTTGGGCAAAGCTCTCAGAGACAGCACTTAACTATTAATATTTTTTCACTATAATATATAAATAAATATGCAAAGGTAGTTTTATGCAAAAAAAGATGAGAAACGGTTTTACTTTAATTGAGTTAATGATTGTTATAGTTATTCTTGGTCTATTGGCTGCGATGGTTGTTCCAAGTTTAACAGGAAAAGGTGAAGAAGCTAAACGTGACTTGGTCTGTGTACAGATGAAAAGTATTTATGATGGTGCACTTGATATGTTTAAAATTAATAACAGTATGTATCCTTCAACAGAAGAAGGGCTTGAAGCACTGGTAAAAAATCCTGACCCTGAGAAATATCCCAACTACTCTCACAGCGGTTATTTTAAAGATTCAAAACTGCCAAAAGATTCATGGGGCAGACCATTTATTTATATCAATGATGATGGTCATGTAGAGCTTATCTCTTTAGGTGCAGATGGTAAAGAGGGTGGTAAAAATGAAGCTGCCGATATTAGAATGAGTGAGTGTAAGTAGGCTTGAAGCGGAAGGCTTTTTCTCTTATTGAACTTCTCATTGTTATTGTGATTATGGGTGTAGTTTATATGTTGGCTATAAGTAATTTTTCACGTTTGAGTGATGAAAGTAAAAGAGTTACTTTACAAAGTTTGAAATCATACTTGAGTACTTTGCCATACGAAAAAGAGGTAAAACTTTTATGTCTTGATGATTGTTCTGTGTGTGATATATATGTCGATGGAAATAAAACACAGACTCTTGAGGGCTTCTTAGATAAGGATGTAAGAACATATCGTTATGAGAACGCTTATGGGTTTATTGAAAAAGAACCAGATGTTTTTTTTAATGCTGATGGGATTGAAGAGAGCGTATGTTTCTCTTATAAAGTAGATAGTAATAAAATAGGTGATCAAGTGCTAATAGAGTATAAAGATAAATATTATGATATGTCAGAATTTTTAGAAGCAACTCCTGTTTATAACTCTGTAGAAGAGGCGCAAGAAGCAAAAGAAAATTTAGCCAATGAAGTACTTAGATGATATTTAAATATACAGGTATAGATGCTGATGGTAAAAAGGTCAGTGATAAGGTAGAAGCACAAACACTTGCAGAAGCAAAGAGCAAGCTAAAAGCGAAAGGTATCATCTATAAGACTATTGTACTTGAAGAACCTTCTTTTTTTGATAAGTTAGAGTTTAGTAGAAAGTATAAAATATCTCCGCAAGAGCTTTCTGTCCTTTCTCGTGAACTTGCTATGTATATTCGTTCGGGTATAACCATAGTTGCAGCACTTAAGGTTATACAGTCGCATTATGATAAAAATAAAAAGATAAAACTTTTTTTGACAACTGTCAGTACCTATCTTGATGAAGGAAAAGATTTTTATTCAGCTTTGGAAGAGCAGAATATCGTTGAACTTCCACTGTTTTTTAAAGAGTCCATTAAGGTCAGTGAAAATGGTGGGCTTTTAGATGAAGTGCTGATGGAACTTTCTCGTTTTTTAAAAGAGCAGGACAAAATTAACAAAGAGATTAAGTCCGCTTTTGCTTATCCCTCTTTTATGATTGTTGTTTCGTTATTGATGATAGCTTTTATGCTGACCTTTGTTGTACCACAAATTACAGGCGTATTTGAAAGTATGCATCAAACTTTACCAAAACCGACTATCGTTGTTATTGCAATGGGTGATTTCTTTAAAAATAATTTTACTTTGATTTTAGGGGTCATATTTGTTTTTACAGCTGTATTTATGTTTATGATGAAACGCAGTCATAATTTTGCTTACGGTGTACATAAACTGCTTTTAAAGCTGCCTCTTCTTGGTGATATTATTCTCAAAAGTGAACTTGCCAGATTTTCATATATTGCATCTCTTTTAACACGTTCTGGAGTGCCTTTTGTTCAGACGGTCAATTTAAGTGCAAATATTTTAAATAATCTAGTACTTAAAAAACTTTTTGTTGATGCCTCAAAAAAAGTTGTCGAGGGAAAACTGCTTTCAAAAGCACTAAATGAATCAGATATTAAGATTGACTACTCTTTTATCCAGTCTATTGCCCTTGGTGAAGAGACTTCAGAACTTGAAAATGTCCTTACAAATGTCTCAGAGCTCTATTTTGAAGAGAACAGAGATAAAATAGCAACACTTTTAACTCTGCTTGAACCTTCTTTGATGCTTTTTGTGGGCGGTAGTATAGGTTTTATTGTAGCTGCTATGCTTTTACCAATTTTTTCTATGAGTATTCATTGATGAAATATTCTAACACGAACAAAAGAGCAATTGCTCTAATGATAACACTCTTTTTTATTATGGCTTTAAGTATTACTATTGGGCTTGGTTTAAAATATGTTAAAGAGGGGGCTCAAACCGTAAATGAACAGGCATTTATGATTCAAACCAGAAGTGTTTTGACTGATTTCTTAACAATGCTTAAAACATCCCCACAAATAAATGAGATAAATTCAGCAGATACTCTTTCTATCTTTTTATCTGAAGCTGGTTTTATTCCTTTGAGTAATGATGGTATCACTGTTATTATAAAAATTCATAGTGCACGTGATAAACTTGCACCCCAAATCTTAGATACACAAGTAAAAAGAGATGCTTTTTTGTCCTTTTTATCGACAAATGGTGTGAATACAGAGTATTTAAATATACTTGATGATATGATGGGAGGGATTAAAGAAGATGGTTCATATAAGACAGATATATTTTCTCAAAGGCCTTATCTTTTTAGAGATTATATTGCTTCATCGGCTGAACTTGATGTAGCAAGTGAATTTTATGAAAAGAGCTTTCATGAACAGAGCATAAAAAAGATCACTCCACACAAACTTTTTTATACCGGTTCTGATAGTAACAGCTCTCGTTATAAAATGGACTTAAACCATATTAACCCTGTTTGCTGGGAAGTGATTTTAGGTTGTGATAAATCAAGAGCAGAGATGCTGAGTAATAATGCAGGTTTTTACAACAGTGCGACTGATTTACGATTGAGTGAAGATGAAAACCTGTCTCTTGCAAAATTTCATCAAAATATCAGTTATTATGAGCCTTATATTGGTGTTGAAATAACAATAATGAAAGAAAATGAGAAAGCTGTAATCAGTTTTGAGTATAATTTAGAATCAAAAAAGGGGTCTAATTTTGTTTTCGAAGTTTAAAAGGCAGTTTGATACAATTTTTGTCGATGTTAACTCTGCTAATTTTGAACTGGATGATAGTGTCAATGTTATTTTATCACCATCTTTGTATTGGGTGAAAAAAGTCTCTTTACCTGTTAAATCTTTGCGTGATGTAAAACCTCTTTTAGAATCACTGTTTGAAGATATACTTCCAGATGGCAGATATAGTTATACTGCATATAAAGAGGGTGATGAGTATTTTATCTTTGCTTATGAAGATAAATATATATTAGATACCTTGGCACAAAAAGGTATTCCTTTTGCTAAGATTAACAAAGTCTATTTTGCACAAAGTGAACTCTCCTCTTTAGAGGATGCAAAAAAACTGAACGAGGAAGAGGTTATTCTTGTTCAAGATGGTATTGTGATCCTTTTACCGGCAAAATTCAGTGAAACAGATGATAAGCTTGAACTTAACGGTATTGAACTCTCAAAGCGAACTATAAGTTTAAAACAGTTTGGACATATTCTCAATGAAAAGAGCCTTTATACTATTGTGGCACTTTTCTTAGTGATGGTTCTGCTTGTCTTGAGTGAATACATTATCACACTCAATAAAGTGAATAATCTTCAAACGCAGAGGGAAGCGCTTTTTGCAAAATATAAGCTTAAACCTACAATGATACAAAACCGTTCTTTACTGAAGAAGTATGAAAGTACTTATAAGTCTCAGATAGAGTTGAGAAAACTTATGGCAACAGTACTCTCAATGCGTTTAAAAGATGGACAGAGATTGAAGTCTGTCAGTTATAAAAACAAAAAGTTCAAGTTACAGTATATAGGTTTGAAAAAAGGGCAGGAGAGTTATATTGAATCTTCTTTTAAAAATAAAGGATTTACATATAGTGCTCAGTTCAAAAAAGATATCTGGTATGTGGAGTTTAAATTATGAATCGTGTTAATCCAATCCACATAACTATTTTACTTATAGTAGTACTTTTATTTATGATGTTCAAGTTAAACGCAGCGAGAGAGGAACTCTCCGATGCAAAAGAGTCATATGCACAAACACTTGTCTTGGCGCAAAAGATGAAAGGGCTGAAGTCGAGTTATTTTGATAAAACAAAGGTAGTAAAATCGATTAATATGTTACTACGTAATGCGACAGTACGCTCAGCCGGCATTACAAAAAAAGTGACGAACTCCTCTGTTTTACTTACTTCAGACAGTATAAACATTCGTTCATTAAATTTTTTAATGGGAAAAATCCTCAATGGTGCATATGTAGTTTCAGATCTGCAGGTTAAACGTCTTAGTGATAAAACAGCATCTTTAAGATTGGAGATAAAATGGTAAAAATAGGAAAGTTCTTTTCATATGTTATATTTTTCATTTTAGCTTTGATGTATTTTATACCAAAAGAGAGTATCTACTATTTTGCAGAAAAAGAGCTGAAAAATTATAATGTGATTATTGCACATGAAGCGGTTAAAGACAGTGGATTTTCACTTAAACTGCAGCATCTTGATATTTATGTTGAATCTATTGAAAGTGCAAAAGTAGACTCTGTGAGTATTTCACTCTTTGGAGTTTATAACGCAGTAGATGCAAAAAATATTATACTAACGGATGCCCTTGCTTCAATGCTTCCTGTTAAAATAGATACAGTAAGTATCAGATACTCAATCTTTCATCCGACAGATATCATTTTAAACGCAGCAGGTGCATTTGGAACCATAGAGGCCAAAGCCAATCTAATAGAGCGTAAAGTAGATGCCAGATTAAAACCTTCTACAGTTATGAAACGTAAATATAGATCTACGCTGCGTAATTTTAAAAAGCAATCAAATGGGGAGTATGAATATGTCCAAAGTTTCTAACTCTTATCTTAATGTGCTTATAAAATTACTTATTTTGTTAGCTGCTGCAAAGGCGATTGCTTTGGCTTTATGGTGGTATTTACCTGATGATGGCGTAGAGATAAAAGAGAATCATAATTTCAATCCTCCTTATCAGCGTGTCGATTTTAGAAATATGCTCTCAAAAAGTTCAGGTATAAACGCAGTACAAAACAAAAATATTGTTCAAAACAACAGTGTGGGAATTACAAGTATGATTCTCAAAGGACTTTATGGCAATAAAAATAAAGGTTTCATCATCGTAGCATTGAAATCAAATCCTAAAAAGACCTCTATTGTTGCTGTCGGTGAAAATTATTCTGGTTATAAATTAAAATCAATACTTCCAAATGGTGTTCTCTTTACAAAAGCAGGTAAAGAGTTTATTTTAAAGATAAAAAGTGTTAAAACAAGTGCACATGCAAGTGTAACCGCTGCAAGAGTAGAATCTCCGACACACAGTGTATCGCGTCAGGATATCAAGTTTTACGAAAAACACCCTGATCAAATATGGAAAGATATCTCTATCATGGAAGTGAAGAATGGAAAGAAAATCAATGGTTTTAAAGTATTGCGTGTTCGCAAAAACTCAAAAATGGATAAGTTAGGACTAAAACGCGGCGACGTTATAATCAGAGCAAACAATGTAGAGCTAAACTCTTACAAAAGTGCTTTTGATTTGTATAAAAAAATTAATAAAATAGATACATTGCAGCTTGTAGTGCGAAGAAACAATGAAGAGAAGGAATTAGTATATGAAATTCATTAAAATAATATTTTTGATAGTAGCTTTAAGTGCGAGCATCTTTGCACGGGAACAGGTAAATGTTAATTTTTCAAATTTAGCTGTAAATGATTTTATTAAATTGATATCAAAAATTACACATAAAAATATTTTAATTAATAATAAGATCAACGGTACAGTGGATTTTGTAAGTACCTCTCCAATCTATGATGATGAACTGATGAGTATCTTAGTCTCAGTTTTGGAATCAAAAGGATATACTCTTATTCAAAATGGTTCTATTTATGAAGTAGTACGTTCAACTGAAGCTGCAAAACATAATGTAAAAGTACTTCCTACCTATAAAACACCATCAGGTTCTTTAATGGTTACACAAGCTATAAAAGTGCATGGTGAAAATGTAGATGTTATAGCTGCAAAAGTACGTTACCTTATCTCTAAAACAGCAAAACTGATGACTATGAAAGAGAGCAATACTCTTTTGATTACTGATTACCCTAAAAACATAGAGACAATCAAAGCTGTTATACATGATTTAGAAGGTAAAAAAGCTCAAGTAGTGAAAATCTTTCATATCAAGCATACTGAAGCAAAACAGTTACAGTCAAAGATCAATGAAATTGCGAAATCAATTTTTAATACAAAAGTTGTCTCTCAAAATGTAAAGATTCTTTTGGACAATAATATAAATGCAATGATTCTTGTGGGTGAAGCTAAAAATGTTAATAAACTTGGAAAACTGATCAAAAAACTTGATGTTGAATCCAATGTACATAAAAGTGTTCAGATATTTGAACTAAAAAACTCAGATGCCAAAACAGTGCTGAAAAATCTCAATGATATCGTAGCAAAACAGGTCTTTTCTGATCCGAGTCTGAAACCTAACCTCTCTGCCAGTGAAGCGATAAATGCAATTATTATTATAGGTGATCCTATTATTGTCAAAGGGCTTAAGCTTATTATAGATGAGCTTGACAAAGAGAAATATCAGGTCTATGTACAAGCAAGGATCATTGAAATAAATCATGACAGTGCAGTAAACTTAGGTGTCAAATATGGTTTTGACGGTGCAGCTTTAAGTGCGGAAGGCCTCTACTCTCTTGCTGCGAACTTTGGTGGTGCTCCTGTACAGGGTATAGTTGGAAATGCACTTGCAAGTTCACTGGTTGGAAGTGGTGTAACACAAGGTTTTGCTCTTGGTGCTGCCATAGACTTTTTAGAGACACACGGTGCATCTAAATCTATCTCTAATCCATCTATTCTTTGTGTGAACAATAAAGAGTCTTCTATCTATGTAGGTAAAACGATATCTGTATCTACAGGAACAGTTACTTCTACTACCGGTTTGACTGGCTTGACCAGCAGTTATAAACGTGAAGATGTCGGTTTGACCCTGACTATAAAACCACGTGTTTCATCAAATGACAAGGTGACACTTGATGTGAGTGCTATTTTAGAAAATTTACTTGATGATGGCTCTAACAATGCAACAGGTCAGCCTGTTACATCAAAACAAGAGGTTAAAACTCAGGCGATACTACGTCATGGAGAGAGTATTATTATCGGTGGTCTCGTGAAAAATTATGAGAGAAGTTCTATCAGTAAAGTCCCATTGCTTGGAGATATTCCATTTATAGGAAGCTGGCTTTTCTCTTCAAAGTCAAAAACGCAGGAACAGGATAATCTTGTGGTTATTTTAACACCGTATGTAATAGACAAAAGTGAGCAACTCTCAAAACTTCAAAAAGAGTTAGGTCTGCTTTCAAAAATGCAGCAAGAGTATGATGAAGAGGTCTTCAAGGAAGTACAAGAAAGAAAAATGAAGGCAAAATAAGATGATCAATCTTGAGAATATCCATAATATGGACCTTGAGGTCTATGAGCCTCAGGACCTTTCAACTGAACTGAGTCTAAAAAACTATCTTTTATTTAGTCAACTCAATGATGAGGTAAGTGCTTTTGTATGTGAGCGTTACCTGGCAGAAGCGAGTAACTACTACACAAAACTTCCACATAAATATCCACTCTATATGCTTGATGAAGACTCTTATGACAGACTTTACAATCGTTTTCTAGAGCTTAGAACAGATAAGACTATGGAGAGTATGCAAGAGGACTCAAGTGAAGTTCAAGATGAAGATGATATCTCTTTAACTGATTTTCTACGTACATCTTCAGATATTCTTACAAGTGAAGAGTCTGCTCCAATTATCAAATTCGTTAATGCACTCTTTTATCAGGCAGTGAAAAAAAGAGCTTCTGATATTCATATTGAAGTGCAGGAGAAGAGGGGGGAGGTACGTTTTCGTATTGACGGTATGCTTGTGAAAAATGCAGATTTGGACAAAAAGGTTGTCAACCTTATCGTGAGTCGTATCAAAGTTATATCCAATCTTGATATTTCAGAGAAGCGAATTCCTCAAGATGGTAGAACACAGATAAAGATCGCAGGGGAGACTCTTGATATCAGGGTATCTGTTTTACCTACATTTTATGGCGAGAGAGTTGTTATGAGACTCTTGATGAAGAGTTCTCAGATCCCAAATATGAATGAACTTGGATTCCATCCTTCTGTGATAGGCGAGATCAAAAAGCTGCTGCGTTTATCTCATGGAATCATTCTTGTAACAGGACCCACAGGAAGTGGTAAAACAACGTCACTACACTCTTTTTTACGAGAAGTTGAAGATCCAAGTAAGAATGTCATTACAGTTGAAGATCCAGTTGAGTACAAGTCGGATTCTATCTCACAAATTCAGGTAAATGAGAAAGCGGGACTTACCTTTGCTTCAGCACTGCGCTCGATTTTACGTCAAGATCCGGATGTTATTATGATCGGTGAGATCCGTGATGAAGAGACGGCAGATATCGCTGTACGTGCAGCTTTGACAGGGCATCTTGTTTTTTCAACTCTGCATACCAACTCTGCAACTGCAACAATTGCACGGCTAGCAGATATGGGAATAGAACCCTTTTTGATATCCTCTTCTTTACTTGGTATTTTAGCCCAACGACTTGTTCGTGTGCTATGTGATGAGTGTAAAACAGAAGATACCTTGGCCGAGGAGTTTGCAAAAGATTATGCGATAGATCCAAACGCAGTAATATACAAAGCTGAGGGCTGTAAAGCATGTAACTATACTGGCTTTAGCGGAAGACGTTCCATCGGGGAACTTGTGGTTATGAACGATAAGATCAAAGATATTCTAAAAAGTACTACGGATGAGTATACAATTAAACAAGCACTGAAAGAGGATGGTCTAAAAACACTCTCTATGCAGTTAAAAGATATGCTGCTCTCAGGTGAGACCTCTTTGGATGAGGCGATACGAATCGGTCT
>Ga0256843_1002185_pt1 | contig 14485 bp, 13 predicted proteins | sample AlvinellametaG_FD_191572 | JGI IMG/M metagenome (GOLD analysis project Ga0256843, IMG submission 191572) | Pompeii worm associated microbial communities from hydrothermal vent at the East Pacific Rise, Pacific Ocean - Alvinella | ecosystem: Host-associated > Annelida > Integument > Unclassified ... | reverse complement strand
GAACTTTATACTTTTTTAGATGTTCAAGCTCTTCTTGCTCTTTTACACTTAACTCTTCCTCAAAACTCTCTTTCAAGTTCATCCCTTACCTTTTTATATTATGTGATATTATACAACAATCATGTAGTAAAAGTGTAAATACTCTTTAAATAAAGTAAAGTTTTTCCTTAAAGATGTAGTTTGGTAATATATTTTTACAATAATCATCAGGAGTAAGTAGTGAATTGCATTCAATCAAAAGTAAAATCCATCTTTATCACAGCAACTAATACAGATGTTGGAAAAACATATACTACTGTCATGATAGCAAACAAGTTAAACTCTTTGGGTTTTAAAGTAGGAGTTTTTAAACCTATCGAAACAGGAGTAGTAACCCTGCCAAAAGATGGTGTAAAACTTTTAGAAGCATCTAAAAATCAAGATTTATCTTTAAAAGATGTAGTGCCTGTTAGATTTGAACTTCCTGCGGCACCATATGTTGCAAAAGGTGATCAAAAAATAGACTTTATAAAGATAAAAAACTCATACGAAAAGATAAAATCAAACTCAGATATAGTTTTAGTTGAAGGAGCTGGAGGACTTTTAACTCCAGTAGAAGAAAACTTTTTCATGATAGACTTTGTAAAGTTTTTAGGATTGGACAAAACACTTTTAGTAACATCAAATGCTTTAGGAAGTATAAATGAAACTCTTTTAAGTCTGGAAGCTTTAAAACAGAGAAAACTTCCTCATATCTGGGTAGTAAATGAGTATAAAGAGAGTAGAAAAAACTTTGAAAAAATAACTCTACCTTTTTACAAAAAAGTTATATATATTGATGAGATAAATTTATGGATAAAAAAAATAATTAGTTAATATTTTTAAATATTTTCTTAAACTTTTTAAGTATAATTCCGCCAAATTCAGGACTGCATAATACCTTTTAAACAGCCCTCCATTTAAATCTCTTGTGGAGTTGTTAAAAATGTTTCATTTTGATACATTATCTATTGTTTTTGTACTATTGATACTTTTGGGTACAATCCCAAATCTTTTTTACTCTTTTGGTTATCTATCACATATCAAAAGAAAATCACACTATCTTATACATTATTTTTCTTTTATATTTTCTATGTTAGGTGTTGTATTAAGTGCAAATGCACTCATATTTTTATTTTTTTGGGAGATTATGAGTTTAGCATCTTGGCAACTTATTCTTACTGAAACAAAAGATAAAAATACAATAAAAGCTGCACGATTTTATTTTATCATGACTCATTTTGGATTTTTGTTTTTACTTCTTTTCTTTCTTATAGTAACAAATGGAAATCTTGAGATAAACTTTTCACAGATGAAAGATATAGCAACAACATTTGCTTATCCAACTATGTTGTTTTTCTTTTTAGTGCTTGGTTTTTTAAGTAAAGCTGGTGCTGTACCACTTCATGTATGGCTTCCTTATGCACATCCACAAGCTCCTAGTCCTGTATCTGCACTTATGAGTGGAGTGATGTTAAAAGTTGCTATATACGGGATGTTTAGATTTTTATTTGATGTACTTTACCCTTGGCCACTTGAATGGGGAATAGTAATACTAAGTCTTGGTGCACTATCTTCACTAGTTGGTGTACTGTATGCTTTGAGTGAACATGATATAAAAGCCCTCCTAGCAAATCACTCTATAGAAAACATAGGTATCATACTTATAGGCTTTGGAATGGGGATGATCTTTGACTCACTTGGTTTAAAAACTTTAAGTATATTTGCTTTTATAGCATCACTTTTTCATACATTTAATCATATGAGTTTCAAATCACTTTTATTTATGGGAGCTGGAAGTATTTTGCATCAAACACATACAAAAAATATGGAAAAATATGGCGGACTTATAAAAGCGATGCCTGTAACTGCTCTAACTTTTCTTATCGCATCTATATCTATCTCTGCACTTCCTCCAAGTAACGGTTTTTTAAGTGAATGGATGATTTTCCAATCTATGCTAAGTTCCAGCCACATAGACAACATATCTTTAAAACTTGCCATACCATTTGCTATCTTTTCTCTTGCTATGACAGGAGGTTTAGCTATAGCTTGTTTTGTAAAAGCATATGGTATCACCTTTTTAGGACTACATAGAAGTACAAATGCAAAACATGCAAAAGAGGTTAATATTTTAATGAAAATCGGAATGATTTTGATGTCTGTTGTTGTTATTTCACTTATGTTTTTTACTCCATATTATATACAATGGTTTGATAAAGTATTTGTAGATTTTAATAGAGTTTCTATTTATAACCAAATATTTCCTGATAGTTTTTGGCATATGCACTCTGTTGGGATAAACGGTGGTATAGTTTCTCCTTTGATACTGTTGTTTGCATTGATGGGTATCACACTTATGATGCTTTTTGCTTACAATCTCTTTGATGTTAAAACCCGTGTACATAACACTTGGGCATGTGGATATAAAACATCATCTAAAACACAATATAGTGCTACAGGTTTTGCAGGTCCTATAAGAAGATTTTTTTCATGGCTTTATAAACCTGATGAACATTTTCATAAAGAAACCATCGCAGGTCATCAAACAAGATTTAAATCATCATCTTATGAAGTTCATATAAAACCACTTTTTGAAACTGTTTTTTACAACAATGTTGCAAAAGCTGTTGGATTTATAAGTTATTGGGTTTACCGATTGGCTCATTTTGAACAAACTCGTTATGCTGCTATGATATTTAACATCATGCTAATGGTACTTTTTAGTTACCGAATCTTCGCTCATGATTTTTCTTGGGCGACTTTTGTTTTAGAGTTTTTAGTGATACTTGTCAGTATAAAAATACTTATAATAGGAGATAAAAAATGATTTATTATATTGCAAGTATTTTACTACTTATCATGATAGCACCGATTTTACTATCCTATATAAAAGGCTTAAAAATGCTTTTGCTGTTTAAAAAACCTGTTAGTATATTTCAAGGATATAAAAACTTTTCAAAACTTCTCCAAAAAGAGACTATTATTTCAAAAGAGACAAGTGCTATAACAAAATATGCACCTTTTTTGGTACTTTCTCCTTTGATTGTTATCTTGTTTTTTCTACCTCCTGTTGTAAAAGGATCTTACTATGTTAGTTTTGTTGATGCTTTTACTATCACAGGACTCATATCGCTTTCTACATTTTTTTTAATGCTTCTTGGACTTGACAGCGCAAGTTCTTTTGGAGGGATGGGAAGCTCAAGAGAATCTTTCATATCAGCTCTTGTTGAACCTGCTATGGTTTTGACTATATTTTCAGTATCACTTATGGCAGGAAATCTAGGAATAGGACAAGCTGGAGTAAATCTTGCACAACACTTTCCAAAAGAACATATGGCAAGTTTTCTGTTTTCAGGGATAAGTTTTTTTATACTACTTATAGCAGAAAACGGTCGTATTCCTGTGGACAACCCAGAGACTCATCTTGAACTAACTATGGTTCATGAAGCTATGATACTTGATATAACAGGAGTTTATTTAGCTATTATAGAGAGTGCATCATCCATAAAGTTTGCGATATTTGCATCTTTGTTCGCATCTTTGTTTATTCCTTTTGGATATGATTTTTCTGCTCCTGTTGCCATAGTTTTTTTTATATTTAAACTTTTTTTAGTAGCAACTTTAGTAGCTTTTTTGGAGGTAAATATAGCTAAACTAAGACTTTTTAAAGTTCCAAATCTCCTTGGACTTGCTATAGTTTTTGCATTTTTATCACTAATAACCTTTTATGTTTTAGGAGCATAGATGACTGATTTTCTTATAGGACTTTTTTTAGCTTCTTTGATAGTGGCACTTTTTACAACTAGACTATATGGTCTTCTTTTATGGTACTCTCTAAACTCTCTTATGCTAGGGTTTTTGGCTCTTAATATTGGTAGGGAGATTGATGATAACTCTATGGTTATTACAGGAGTTGTTACAATCATGATAAAAGCTATCGGTATCCCTTATGTACTAAAACAACTTTCACAAAAGTTTCATTTTGTAAGACAGATTACGCCAGAGATAAAAGTTCAATACTCAATCATGCTAGTACCTGCTGTTTTAGTTTTTACTTTTTATCTCTCCGAACCTATAACACATATGATACACACTCACGCAAACTATGTTGCTATAAGTATTTCATCTTTGTTTTTATCACTACTTCTTATGATGGAACATAAAAATGTTGCACCAAAGATTATCGGTTTTTTAAGTATGGAAAATGCACTTTTTCTGCTTGGTATCACCGCCACAAATGGAATGCCAATGCTTGTAGAACTAGGTATATTTTTTGATCTTTTGATGGCTATTGTTGTTATAAATCTACTGTTTCATAAAGAGGAGATACAAGCATGATGTTACTGTTTTTACTGTTACCAGCTCTTACTATGTTTGGTGTAAGTTTCATAAAAAAAACAAAAGCAAAATACTTACTTGCTTTTACTTCTTTTTTGATTTTATTACCTATAGTTAAACTGTTTTTTTTACCTAAACCATATAATATACTAGATACATATCTTGTCGCTGATAAATTGGATACTTATATACTTTTGGTATCTTCGATAGTTGGTATAGGAGTTACTTTATCTCTTCTAACATTAGATAAACATGTAAAAGTTTCTCAAAATGCATATAGAAGATTTTATAGATTTTTCGCTGTATTTTGGGTAGGACTTATCTTTTCAATGCTTTCTAACCATATGGGGATTTACTGGATAGGATTGGAACTAGCAACTCTTTCAACAGTTTATATGATAAAAACAAATCATACTGCTTTTGCACATAAAGAGGCTTGGAACTATATGATAGTTGGAGCTATTGCTATCTCTCTTGTACTATTTGGTATTATTTTGATGTATGCTAGTGCAAAACCTGTTTTGGGAGAGGAAGCGATGAATTTTGATCTTTTGCTAAAACATGCAAAAGAGATACCTTCTCCTTTTTTATTTGAGATAGGATTTGCTGTTACAACTATCGGTATGTTTGTAAAGATGGGATTTTTCCCTATGAACCTTTGGTTGGCAGATATAGAAAGAGCATCTTTTTACCCAGTTGCTGCTCTTTTTAGCGGTATTTTAGAATCAGCCGTCATCATAGGTTTTTTCCGTTTCTCTAAAGTTGCTATGTCTATAAACTATGATCATCTTTTTATATTTGTTTTTATCTATACTATTTTAACTATTTTTATCGTCTCATTTTTGATATATCGTGCTAAAGATTTTATGAGACTTTTTTCACTATCAGGGATAGAGCATATGGCACTTATCGCTATGTTTTGGGTAAGTGGTGCACCATTTGCTTCACTTTTACACTTTGGAGCTCATGCCTTTTTAAAACCTGCCCTCTTTTTATCAACCGGTGTACTAGAATCAAATGGAAAATATAAAATAGCAGGTGCATTAAGAGGTTACAAAGGAACAAAAGGAAAACTTTTTTGGTTTTTAGTTTCACTTTTTTTACTAGCTATCATATCTTTGCCACCAAGCCCTATGTTTTTTAGTGAACTTTATGGTTTTGGAGCTATGATAAAAACTGCAAAAGAGAGTCATCATATACTAGCTATGATAGGTGCTGTACTATTTTTGCTTGTTCTTTTATCTGTTATTTTTTATCGATTTGTAGCTATTTATCAATCAATGAAATATGAGGGAAAAGAAGAAGAAAAGACTGTTTATCGTAGTGAATTGTTTGCTTTGTTACTTTTTGCTATCTCTTTGGCAGCTTTACTACTTCCTCAAACATTGAAATTTCTTCGATCATTTTAGGAGATAATATGAGATTAATAGCAAGATACGCAAAAGAGTTGCAAGATAAGTTTGAAATCATCACAGTTTTTGATAAAGATATAAAAAAAGAGTACACAGATAAAAGTAACCCAAAAATAAAATCCTTAACTAAAAAATATCCAAGTGCTTCCTGGTTTGAAAGAAAGATGAGTGATGATTTTGGTATCATGATAGAAGATACTTATGACAATCGTCCTCTTGTTCATCAAGAAAGATTTCCTAAAAATATACATCCTATGAAAAAAGACTTTCAACAAAAAGATATAAAAGAAAAAGATTTTACTCCTTATAAATATGAAGAAATAAGTGGTGAAAGTGTTTTTCAAGTACCTGTAGGTCCTATCCACGCAGGTATCATAGAACCTGGACATTTTCATTTTTCACAAGCTGGTGAAGGAATGTTGCATCTTGAAGTCAGACATTTTTACAAATACCGTGGTATAGAAAAGATGCTTGAAGGAAAAACTTTAGATGAAGCTAAACCTATCATAGAAAGAATAAGCGGAAATGAAAGTATAGCTTATCAGTTGTGTTTAAGAGATATTTTTTTACAAGCTTCAAAACAAACTTTACCTTTATCTTTACAAAAACAACATGCTTTTTTACTAGAGTTAGAAAGAGTGATACACCATCTTACAGATATGGGATTTATACCAAATGATGCTGGTTTCGCAGCTGCTCTTGCTTATGCTTCAAAGTTGGCTGAAGATTCAAGAAGAAAGATGAAAGAGTTTACTGGACATCGTTTTGGATTTGGTGCTATAACTTTTAAAAGTTTTTCAATAAATGTTGACAAAACAGAAAAATGGTTAAATACACTACTTGAAGATATCAAATTTTTTCAAGATTGGATTATGGATATACCATCACTTTGGGATAGGTTTGATACTACTGGAGAGTTACCACAACAAAAAGCTTTAAAATACTCAACAGTAGGAGTAGTAGCAAGATCCTCTGGAGTAGCTATAGATACCAGAAACAATACTTTTTATCATAAACACGGATTTCAAATAGCAAAACAAACAAGTGGGGATGTTAGTGCAAGATTTAAACTTAGGATTCAAGAGGTAATAAACTCTATAAAAATGATGAAAAACTTTTTAACAAACGATGATACAAACCTAAAACTGCCTACTATCAATGATGGAGAGTATAAAAGCTTTTGTGAAAGTTCTATAGGAGAGTTGTTTATGAGTATAGATATAAAAGATGGTGTTATTGAACGCTTTTTTGTTAGAGATCCTAGTTTTGTTAACTGGCAAGCTCTTTATATCATGATGAGAAAAGATATTATTGCGGATTTTCCGCTCATAAACAAAAGTTGTGATTTAAGTTATGCGGGGAATGATTTATGATTAGATTTTGGAACAAACGATTAAAAACAGGAATATTGACAGAAAATCCTAAACTGGATTTTGAACTTAAAAAGATAAAAAAAGAGATAAAAGATCAAGTAAATAAAAAGTTTGCAGGAAGTTTAGCTATAAGGATGGTTGATAGCGGAAGTTGTAATGCTTGTGAAGCTGAATGTAATGCACTTTCAAACCCATATTATGACCTTGAAAGACTTGGTATATATTTTGTAGCTAGTCCAAGACATGCTGATGTGATGCTTCTTAGTGGAGTTATGACTTTCAACATGACTTCACATGTTATAGATGCATATGAACAGATCCCAAGCCCAAAATGGGTTATATCTTTGGGAGATTGTCCACTTATGCAAGGTCCATTTGAAAAAACTTTTGCTATAAATGCTCCAGCTGATAAATATATAAATATAACCCATCACATCAAAGGATGTCCACCTAGTCCGATGGAGATAATGCAAGGGATTTTAGAGTTTTTACAAAAGATTTAACTCAAGGATATCAAAACATCTTCTATAACTTTTGTTATATCTCCATCCAATATAGCAGAGACATTTGAGTAAGCTTGGTTACTACGGTTGTCTTTTACCTGTTGGTATGGTTGTAAAACATAACTTCTTATCTGATGTCCCCACCCTATCTCACTCTTTTGAACACCAGCTTTTTCAGCTTTTTGTTTTTCAAGTTCCAACTCATAAAGCCTAGACTTTAACATTTTCATAGCACTTGCTCTATTTTTGTGCTGACTTCTATCGTTTTGACACTGAACCACTAAGCCAGTCGGGATGTGAGTGATCCTTATAGCACTATCTGTTTTGTTTACATGCTGACCTCCAGCACCACTAGCACGATATGTATCAACTCTTATATCTTTGTCTTCTATCTCGATATCTATATCATCATCAACTTCAGGAGATACCATCACAGAGGTAAAAGATGTGTGTCTTTTTGCATTGCTATCAAAGGGACTGATACGAACAAGTCTATGGATACCGTTTTCTGCTTTTAGATATCCGTAAGCGTTTTCACCTTTGACTATAAAACTGACATCTTTTATACCTGCTTCATCTCCAGCTTGATAGTCAAGTTCTTCTACTTTAAAGCCCATCCTTTCAGCCCATCTAAGATACATACGATAAAGCATACTCGCCCAGTCTTGACTCTCTGTACCTCCAGCTCCTGGATGAATAGTTACTATGGCATTTAAAGAGTCATTTTCATCACTCAGCATAACTGCGATCTCTAACTTTGTAACTAGGTCTTCTAACTTTTTTGCTTCACTAAAAAGCTCTTCTATAGTTTCAGCATCATTTTCTTCGTTGGCTATATCAAAAAGTTCTTTTGTATCTTCCAAAGCAGTTTTAGCCTCTTCGTATCTACTTAACAAAGCTTGTAAACGGTTTTTTTCTTTTTGTACGATACCAGCTTTTTTGGCATCACTCCAAAAGTCTTCTTCCTGCTCCTGTTTTGCGATATCATCAAGCTTTGCTTTTAAAGTATCTGGATCTACTATCTGTTTTATATTTTCTATCTTTGTGCTAAGTTTGTTTAACAACTCTCCATACTCATAACTATCCAAAAGCTACTCTCCAAATATTATTATCTCATATATGTTTTTTTTGCTTACAAGTGAGTTTTTAGCTGGGATCGTTGAACTATTTTTAGCTTTTGCTAACTTTAGTTTCAAATCCTCTATCTCACTTTCCATCTCATCTATTTTATCTTTAAACTGTAGAATAATATCAACTCCAGCTAAATTTACCCCTAAATCTCTAGTAAGTCTTAGGATAAGATTTATCCTGTCTATATCTCTTTGAGAGTAAAGTCTCATCTTTCCGTTTGTTCTAGATGGTGTTATAAGCCCTTCTCTCTCATACTGTCTTAGTGTTTGAGGATGAATATTTAACGCTTTTGCAACAACACTTATAAGGTAAACTGGTTCATCATATCCATGCATATTTTACTCCTTGTCCTTTTTCTTTTTCTTACTCTGGTAGTTTTTCTTCACAAAGTTTTGCTAGTTCTGGATCCAACTCTTCAGCTTTTGGTATCTTTATGTTTAGTTTTAGATAAAGATCTCCATACTCTTTGGTTTTTCGGTTTATAACACCTTGACCTTTGATTCTAAGTTTTTGTCCATTTTTTATACCTGCTGGTATCTTGATAGTTACATCTTTATATAGTGTTTTAAGTTCAACTTTTCCACCAAAGATAGCCTTTTTAAGTGATACTTCTATCTCTTTTATAAGATCATCACCATCTCTTTCATACTCAGGTGATGGAGCTACATTTACCACTAGGTAAAGATCTCCTTTTTTGCCATGATAAGACTTTCCTTTACCTTTGACTCTCAGTTTTTCACCATTTTTTATACCTGCTGGTATCTTGATATCAAAACTCTCTCCGTTATAGTTAACAGAGTGTTTTCCTCCAAGAACCGCTGTGTTAAATGCTATGGTTATCTTAGCTTCTACATCAAGATCTGGTTCACTGTAGCCACTAAAACCGCTACTTCCAAATCCTCCACTTCTACTGCTAAAACCACCTGAACTAAATCCACCAAAGCCTCCAGCTCCACCGAAGATATTTCTAAGGATTTCATCAAGATCAACATTACCTTGACTACCAGCGAAGTCATGGAAACTTTGTCCACCAAACATGTTATCACCCATACGATCGTATTGTGATTTTTTCTCTGGATCGCTTAGTATCTCATAAGCTGCATTTATCTCTTTAAACTTTTCTTCACAATCACTCTCTTTACAAATATCTGGGTGATATTTTCTCGCAAGTCTTCTGTATGCTTTTTTTATCTCATCTGCTGATGCACTTTCAGATACACCCAATGTCTCATATAAACTTTTAGCCACTTTTTTTCTCCCATATAAAATATAATATATTAATTTTAAATAGATTATAGCATAAAAGTTTAGTCTTTGTCAATCAACTTTGCTAAATAATATAATTTTTTAGATATTTTGTTACAATACTTCTTATGAAAATAAAGATTTACTACAAACACACAGATATGGGTGGGATAGTTTACCACTCAAACTATATTGATTTTTGTGAGATGGCTAGAAGTGAACTTTTCTTTGAAAGAGGAAGATCTCCCATGATCGGAGGTTGTCATTTTGCTGTAAAAAGTATAAAATGTGATTTTTTAGCCCCTGCATATCTTGGAGATGAACTAGAGGTAAAAACACAGATAAAAAAGATAAAATCAGCTTCTATAGATATCTATCACAAAATAGTAAAAGATGAAAAAGTTATATTTACAGCTGAAGTTACTTTAGTCTTTTTGTGTAAAGGTATGAAGATAACAAAGATAGATGATGAGACAAAAAAGTTTTTTAAAAGTTTAAATGTATAAAAAACTCTTAAAAAATCCTGTTATCTTCAAACTCTCTGTTGTACAGTTTTTAGTTTACTTTGGATCATGGTTTAGTAGTGTTGCCATATATACTATGGTTTTAAACTTTAAAGCAACCCCTGTTCAAAATGCACTCGTAGCAACTATGTTTTATCTTCCTGCGTTATTTGGATTTATCAACGGTGCTATAGTTGACAAGTTTGATCTAAAAAAGTTTATGTTTTATATACTTGTTTTTGAGATGCTTTTTACATCGCTTTTTTTAACTATAACAAGATATGAGCAGATATATCTTTTGATGTTTTTTCTCTTTTTGAGATCCACTTGTTCTTTTTTGTTTTTTGCTTCACAGATGTCCATCTTTCCACATATAACAAAAGATGAAGAGGAGTTAAAAGCAACAAATGAACTTCACTCTATCATCTGGTCTGTTACATTTGCAGTTGGTATGAGTTTGGGAGGTATATTTGTAAAATTGTTAGGTATATACAACACTATCATGATAGATATCATACTCTTTTTTACAGCTATCTTGGTTTTTAAGACTATCCCTATAAAAGCTATAGAAAAAGATCATCAAAGTATAAAAAAACTTATCACAGACGGCTTTTTATATCTGAAAAATCACAAAACTTTACTCTCTCTCATATTTTTACACTCAAGTGTGGCACTTACCTCTTTTGATACGATAGTAAATCTTTTAACTGACACATACTATAAAAGTGTTATAGCTATCTCTTTGTCGATAGGATTTTTAAACGGCATCAGAGCTTTTGGTCTTATGATAGGTCCATTTTTTATAAGTAAACTTATCAACAAAAACAATCTACACATATTTTTATCACTTCAAGGAGCTGTTATCATACTATGGAGTTTTTTTGAAAAAGATTTTTTTATATCTTTGATATTTATGTTTTTTATCGGTTTTTTGACAACAACTTTATGGTCATACACATACACTCTTATACAGACAGCTACAAAAAAAGAGTATCTTGGAAGAGTTGTTGCATATAACGATATGCTGTTTATGAGTGTTACCATAGCTGTAAACTTTTTTAGTGGTTTTTTGTTTGAAAAAGGCATATCTATGGAGTTTATCACAGCTGGTTTGGGAGTTGGTTTTATACTTTTTGGACTATACTACACAAAGTTTAAATATCAAATGATAAAATCACTAAAAAACTAAATAGATAGGATAGTTATGAGCTTTATTTCAACTAGAGTAGAAAATGAAAAAGAGGTAAGCTTCTCTTTTGCTTTACAAAATCCAAGTGCTACTTATGGAGGGCTTTATGTACCCAAAGAGCTTCCACAACTAGACAGTAGCTTTTTTCAGCAAAACTTAGATACTCCATACAAAGAGTTGGCAAAAAAGATAGTAAAACTTTTCAAAGTAGATATAAGTGATGAAGTTTTAGAAAATGCTGTAGGACTATATGATCACTTTGATGATGCTTCAACACCTGTTCCTGTAGTAAAAGTAAAAGATGATCTTTATGTCAGCGAACTTTGGCATGGTCCAACAAGAGCTTTTAAAGATATGGCACTACAACCTTTTGGTTATATACTCTCAAATCTTGCAAAAGAGCAAGATAAAAACTACTTGATCTTGGCAGCAACAAGTGGAGATACAGGTCCAGCTACACTTGAGAGTTTTAAAAACAAACCAAATATCAAAGTAGCATGTCTATATCCTGATGGTGGGACAAGTGATGTTCAAAGACTTCAAATGGTTACAGAAGATGGAAAAAATCTTGAAGTTTTAGGGATAGAGGGGGATTTTGATGATGCACAAAGTGCTTTAAAATTTCTTCTTGCTTCATCTACTTTTAAAGATGAACTAGAAAAAAACGAGATCTCTCTCAGTGCTGCAAACTCAGTAAACTTTGGAAGGATCATCTTTCAGATCATATATCATATATACTCATATATAGATCTTTTGAAAAAAGGTGTTATTAAAGATCATGACAAGATATATATAACAGTCCCTAGTGGAAACTTTGGAAATGTTTTAGGTGCTTACTATGCTAAGAAAATGGGAACACCTATAAAAAAACTATATGTTACTTCAAATGCAAACAATGTACTAAGTGAACTTATCAACAAAGGTGTTTATGACATAAGTGGAAAAACTTTGAAAAAAACAATCTCTCCTGCTATGGATATACTTATCTCTTCAAATGTAGAAAGAGTACTCTTTGACAAGTTTGGAGCAAAAAGAACAAAAGAGTTTATGGACTCTTTGGCAAAAGATAAAAAATACTCTTTAACTGAAGATGAGTTAAAACTTTTACAAGAGGACTTTGAAGCTGTTGCAACTGATGATGAGTATGCTTTACAAACTATAAAAAACTACTCTGATAACGGATATCTTATGGATCCTCACACAGCTACCTGTATAAAAGCTTATGAGACTCTTAAAAAAGATGATACACCTATGGTTATCTGTTCAACAGCTGAGTGGACAAAGTTTGCACCTACTATTGCAAAAGCTCTGTTTGACAAAAAACTCACCGATCATGAAGCACTTGAACTTATATCAAAAGAAAAATCTATCCAGATACCAAAGATAGTAAAAAATCTTTTTGAAAAAGAGGTTATCTTTGACAAAGTAGTCAAAAAAGAGGATATAGAACAAAACATCCTAAACTTTATCACTAAATAATGCCACTTTCAAACCTTAACGAGGAGCAGTATAAAGCTGCTACTGCTCCTTTTGCGAACAACCTTATCATAGCTAGTGCAGGTACAGGAAAAACTTCTACGATAGTAGCTCGTATAGGCTATCTTTTAAGCAAAGGAATAAAACCTGAAGAGTTACTTTTACTTACCTTTACAAACAAAGCATCTGCAGAGATGATAGAAAGAGTTGGAAGAAAGTTTGATGAGAGACTAGCCAAAAAGATAGAGTCAGGTACATTTCATGCTGTAAGTTACCGCCTTTTAAACCGTGCAGGTAAAAGAGTATCTTTAAAACTTCCAAAAGAGTTAAAGATACTTTTAAAAAGTATCCATCAAAAAAGAAACTTTTCAAACTTTGACTCTTCCACACAACCCTACTCTGCCAGTCATCTGTATGATCTGTACTCTTTGTATCAAAACAAGGTAGAATCCAAAAGTTTTGGAGATTGGATGAGTGAAAACTATCCAGAACACTCTGACTTTTGCGATATCTATGAAGATATCTTTTTAGAGTTTAGTGATATAAAAAAAAGATTTGGATATGCTGACTTTAACGATCTTTTGATAGAGTTTAGAGAGTATTTAAAACAAAGCGAAGTAAAGTTTAAAGAGATACTTGTAGATGAGTACCAAGATACGAACCGTCTCCAAGAAAGTCTCATAGAGAGTTTTAAAAGAGAGAGTCTTTTTTGTGTGGGAGACTATGATCAAAGTATATATGGTTTTAACGGTGCTGATATCTCTATCATAGGAAGTTTTGGTAAAAAGTATGAAAATGCAAATGTTTTTAGTCTAAACAAAAACTATCGCTCATCAGCTCCTATACTTCATCTGGCAAACAAAGTTATAGAGAAAAACCCTCGTCTTTATCCAAAAAAACTAGAGGTTACAAGAAAAGGAGATTTTCCACCTCCAAAACTACTAGTTTTTGATGATCTTTACTCCCAATATCAAGCCATAGCAAACAAGATAAAAGTATCTTTAACTCCAAAAGAGGATATAGCAGTTATATTTAGAAACAATGCAAGTGCAGATGGTATAGAAGCTCACTTAAGAGAACAAGGAATCAGTTCAAAAAGAAAGGGAGGTACTAGTTTTTTTGAGACAAGAGAGGTAAAAGCTATCCTTGATATGTTTACACTTTTGATAAATCCAAGAGATATTATGAGTTTTATACATATATTTGAGTATGCAAAAGGAGTTGGAGAAGTTTTTGCAAAAGATCTATTTGATGCACTATATAAAGTGGGAGATGGAAGTATCATACGAGGGAT